>ERZ778516.1093-NODE-1093-length-21521-cov-5.851020_pt1 | contig 21521 bp, 18 predicted proteins | sample MGYA00510342_ERZ778516 | MGnify/ENA primary metagenome ERZ778516 (study PRJEB29527, sample SAMN07138961) | mouse gut metagenome | material: feces | host: mouse | place: China:Nanjing | collected 2016-01-25 ... | reverse complement strand
ACGGCGCTCGCCGTGGCACTGTCGCTCGCCTGCGGAGTGCCCATGCCCGACATGTCGGGCATCCTGTGCGGCGCCACGACCAACACCCCGGCGCTCGGCGCCGCGCAGCAGACCCTGCGCCAGCTGGGCACCGACGCCAACGGCGCCGCCCTGAGCTGCGCGCTCACCTACCCGCTGGGCGTCGTGGGGGTGATCCTGGTGCTGGCCCTGCTGCGCCGCTGGTTCGTGCGGCCCGCCGACCTGCCGGAGCCCGACGCCGAGCACCGCAACAACGTCTTCATCGCCAGCTACCGCGTCACCAATCCCGCCCTCTTCGGCAAGAGCATCCACGACGTGGCGGCCCTGAGCCACCACCACTTCGTCATCTCGCGCCGCTGGAGGGACGGCCACGTCTCGATCCCCACCTCCGACCGCACGCTGCAGCAGGGCGACCTGCTGCTGGTCATCACCACGCCCGCCGACGCCGAGCCGCTGGCCATGGTCTTCGGCGAACGCGAGCAGAAGGACTGGAACGCCGGGGACATCGACTGGAACGCCGTCGACAGCCGCCTGGCCTCGCAGCCCATCCTGGTCACGCGCCCCGAGATCAACGGCCGCAAGCTCTCGTCGCTGCGCCTGCGCAACAACTACGGCATCAACATCAGCCGCGTCGACCGCTCGGGCGTGCAGCTGCTCGCCACGCCCGACCTGCGCCTGCAGCTGGGCGACCGTCTGACGGTGGTGGGCGAGGAGCAGGCGATCCGCGGCGTGGAGAAGATCCTCGGCAACGCCGTGCGCAACCTCGACGAGCCGAACCTGGCGGCCGTCTTCATCGGACTGATCCTGGGTCTGGTGCTGGGGAGCATCCCCATCGCCCTGCCGGGCATCTCGGCGCCCGTGAAGCTGGGTCTGGCGGGCGGTCCGATCGTCGTGGGCATCCTCATCGGCACCTTCGGGCCGCGGCTGCACATGATTACCTACACCACGCAGAGCGCCAACCGCATGCTGCGGGCGCTGGGGCTTTCGATGTATCTGGCTTGTCTGGGGCTCGACGCCGGAGCCCACTTCTTCGAGACGGTCATGCGCCCCGAGGGGGCGTTGTGGCTGGGGCTGGGGCTGCTGCTGACCACGGTGCCGGTCTTCGCAGCGGCGCTCTTCTGCCTGCGCGCGCTGAAGCTCGACTTCGGCTCGGTGGCGGGCATCCTCTGCGGCAGCATGGCCAACCCCATGGCCCTCAACTACGCCGACGACACCATCGAGGGCGACAACCCCTCGGTCTCCTACGCCACGGTCTACCCCGTGTGCATGTTCCTGCGCGTGATCGCGATCCAGGTGGTGCTGATGCTGATGTTATAGAAAGAGGCGGCTACAGCTCTGCCGAGGCCTCCGGCGCCGGGCGTTCCGAAGCTCTGCCCGCCGCGCCCCGCAGCGCCGCCACGTCGTCGCCCGAGGGGCTCTGGAACACCCGCAGTCCGAACTCGCGGGCGACCGACAGCACGTGCTCGAACACCTCCGACTGGATCGTTTCGTAGGCGATCCAATCCACCGTATCGGTGAAGAAATAGAGTTGCAGCGGCAGCCCGTGCTCGGTGGGTTGCAGTTGCCGCACCATGGTGGTCATCTCGCCATTGCTCTGCACCGCCGCGGTGAGGTAGTGGAGCACGTAAGCGCGGAAGAGCCCCAGATTGGTCGGGCGCGGCGGCGCGGCAACCCCTGCGGGCGAGGCTGCGCGGTAGGCCGCGGCGCTGCGCTCCGTGCGGGCCAGATAGTCGCGCACGGCGGGCAGCGGGGCGAAGCGCTCGGCCAGTTCGGGAGCACAGAATCCCACGCTCGACATGTCGATGGCCACCGAGCGCATGACGCGCCGCCCGCCCGAGCAGCGCATCGCCTGCCAGTTCTGGAACGAGTCGCTCACCAGCACGTAGGGCGGCAGCGTGACGATCGTGTTGTCCCAGTTGCGGACCTTCACGGTGGTGAGCGTCACCTCGACCACCGTACCGTCGGCGCCGTACCTGGGCATGGTGATCCAGTCGCCCACCTGCAGCATGTCGTTGGCCGAGAGCTGGATGCCCGAGACGAAGCCGAGGATGCTGTCGCGGAAGATCAGCAGCACGACGGCCGCCGAGGCGCTCAGACCGGTGAGGAACACCGCCGGTGACTTGTCGAGCAGGATCGAGACGATGATGACGGCGCACACCAGCGCCGCGATGCCCTGCGCCGTCTGCCGCAGCCCCTTGATGGGCTTGTTGCGCCACGCGGGGCGCGCCGAGACGATGCGGAAGGCGGCCCGCAGCAGGGCGTTGACGAAGCGGAAGATGGTCAGTATGAGGTACGACTGCACCAGGCGCGCGACGATCGTGCGCATCTCGGTGTGGGGCTCGAAGAGGATCGGCACGACGATCCCCAGCAGCACGGCGCCCACCACGTGGCAGCCGCGGCCCAGCACGTCGACGCTGAACAGCTCGTCGTCCCACGCCGCGCGCGTGCGCTCGACGGCACGCCGCACGACGAAGATCACCGCCTTGCGGGCGAGGTAATCGAAGAGCAGCACGGCCGCCACGACCAGCGCCACGGCGACCCAGCGGTCCCAGCTGGCGTGCTGCGCCGAGGTGGCGCCGATCCAGTCGAGCAGCGTCTCGGCCCAGGTTTTCAGTATCGACTGCATGGATTGAAGTATCTGAGGGTGGGTATTTCTTGCGGTTCGGGCGGTTCGGGCGGTTCGGTCTATCCTGCGGCCGGGCGGCTACAGGTCGATCACGCGGCCCGCTTCGCCCTCGAAGTTGGGGGTGAGCACCCCGCGCCCCATGGCGCTGCGGATCTCGTCGGGCGACCAGAAGCGGCCGCCGTCGAGCTCGTTGCTCGGGCTAATCGGGCCGTCCATGCGGGTGCGGAAAACGTGCACGAGCTCCTGCTCGCGCTCCGAGCGGAAGAGGTAGGTGGCCACGTGCTCGGCCTCGAAGCCCTCGATGCCCAGCTCCTCGCGCGCCTCGCGCCGCAGCGCCTCGTCGATCGTCTCGCCCCACGCCACGTGGCCGCCCACGGCCGTATCCCACCGCCCGGGCTGAATATCCTTCCACAGCGGACGCCGCTGGAGGTAGAGCCGCCCCGCGGCGTCGAACACGTGGAGGTGCACCACCGGGTGGAGCAGCATCGAGCCGCCGTGGCACTCGCCGCGCGTGGCCCGGCCGACGACCGCCCCGCGGGGGTCGACTACGGGAAAGAGCTCCGATGCGTTGTCGTGCGGCATGGCTTCGAGGAATCAGAACGGTGAACCTTCGGGCCGGGGCTGCCCCACCTCGAAGCCCATTTCGCGCATCCACTCCACGGTCTCGGGGTCGACCTCGTCGCGGCGGTCGGCCCAGCGGCCCTCCTCGAGCAGCTGTTTGCGGTAGGCGTCCATGCGCTGCATGATGGGGAACGTGGGACGCGGCAGCGCCTCGCGCGCGTCGCGCTCCGAGGGGCGCACGCGCCGGTCGAAGACCTCGCCGAGCACGGGCCGCCGGGCCCCCTCCCACGAGAAGCCCTTCAGGTAGGGCTCCTGCGTCGCGGGTACCTGGTCGAGCGGGTAGAAGGCGTCCTCGATTTCGTTGCGGTAGACGATCCACACCACCTGGTTCTCCTCGATGTAGAACGAGGCGTCGCCGCTCTCGACCGTCGACATCATCGTCACCTCGGCCGGCTCGCCGTCCTCGACATAGAAGATCGTGCGCACGTTGCCGTTGACGTCGTTGCGGAAGATCTTGTTTTCGCGGAAGAAGGCCGTCATGCGCTTGCCGGCGATCTGGTTGTAGTGGAGCGTATCGATGCGCGAGACCATCATCGGCTCGCCCACGAACTCGGCGCGTTGCAGCTGCTGCCGCTCGGTATAGAGGTCCATCACCTCGGAGGTGATCTGGTTCTCGCCGTTCCAGATGACGGGCCGGATGTAGAGGTGGAGCGTCGAATCGAGGCTCTGCGCCGTGAGCGAGTCGCACACGGCCTGGAAGTCGGTGCGGTAGATCTTCACGTTGCGGAAGCCCTTGACCAGGCGGTAGAGCGGCTCGACGGCCGAGCTGTCGGCCCCGGCGAGCGAGTCGGGCGCCGCCGATGCGTCGAGCGTCGCGCGCAGCAGCGCCGAATCGGTCGCCGGCACCACGAGCGTGTCGGCACCGGGGAGCGTGTCGGCCTGTGCCGGCTCCTCGAAATCGACGGCGGGCAGGAGATCGCCCTTGCGGGCCGTCTTGCGCAGCCGCGCCTCCAGACGCCTGCGGGCCCGCTCCTCCTGCTTCTCGGAGCGGAGCTCCTCGCGGCGGCGCTGCTCCTCGAGCTTGGCCACGCGCTTCTCGCGCCGCGCCTCGGCGATGCGGGCCAGATGCTCGCGCTTGGCCGCTGCGGCGGCCTTCTTGCGCACCTGCCGCGCCCGGCGGGCCTCCTCGCGCTGCTGCGCCTTGCGCTCGGCATCGGTCAGCCGCACGCTGTCGGCCTGCGCGGCCTGCGCGAGCGAATCGACCGCCGGAGCGAGGGCCACGGACGCCTCCGAAGCCCCAGCAGCCTCGGCGGCTCCGCCTGCAACCTCCCGCGTCGCCTCCTGCTCGGCCTCCAGATGCGGCGCCCGCCGCGCGGCGCGCGAATCGGGTGCCGCCGGCTCGGCACCGGACACCGCGCGCACGAGCGAGTCGGGCCCCGCCGCGGCCTCCCCGGCCGCAGCCTCCGCCGCCCAGCGGCCGGGGAAGACGGTGAACAGACGGATCGTGTCGGCGCGCATGTAGAGCGAATCGGGCCCCTGCGAGAGATCGTAGCTCACGGCCGACGGACGCCGCGTGAGCAGCGCGTCGCCGGGCTCCTTCCAGTATTCGCCGTAGTCGCCGAAGGCCAGCACCTTGTGCTCACGGTCGTCGATCTGGATGTCGCGGCGCAGCACCGCGCGCTCGCGGGCGCGGTAGTAGTCGATGCTGTCGCTCCACAGCTCCTGCTCGGCGGTGAGCAGGTAGCCGTTGCGCCGCACGACATAGAGCGTGTCGGCCTTGCGGTACTCGCCCCGGTCGGCATAGAGGTAGTCGCCGTCGCTGTTCCAGATGTGGGTGCGGTCGAAAAAGTAGGCGTTGTCGCCGGCCAGATCGTAGATCACCGAGTCGCCGCGCAGCTCGTATTCGTCACCGCGCAGCTCGACCTCGTCGACGCAGACCAGCTGCCGCGTGTCGGCGTAGTAGTAGCCGCGCTGCGCCTCCAGACGGTTGTCGCCGTGGGTGGCCACGCCGCCCCCGCCGAACTCGCCCACGTTGTCGAGCGTGTTGAAGAGGAAGTCGCGGGTGTAGAGCGTCGTCTGGCCGTCGACGACCTTCACCAGCTCGGAGAAGATGCGCGCCTCGTTAATCTCGCCGTCGTAGAGGGCGCGCTCGCCGTAGATATAGGTGGTATTCTTGTTTATCAGCACATTGCCGAAGAACTCGATGCGGTAGTCGGAGTAGCGCACGGCGCTGTCGCACGTGATGACGGCGCCGTTGTGCTGCGCGGCGAAGTTGTGGACCATGAAGAGCACCGAGTCGCCCGGCGCCACGGGACCCATGACGTCCGACTTGGTGTCGACCACGCGCGGCGCTTCGGCCGGCGCCTCGGGAGCCGTCGCAGGGGCCTGGCGCAGCGGACCGCGCCCGGGATGCGCCGCGAGGAAGCCCCACCCCGCCAGGGCGAGGAGCGCTATCGTGAGCAGACGACGCACGGCGCTACTTCACCCAGTTTTCGTTCTCGAACGCCCCGCCGCGGAACTCGGGATCGATGTGCACGTACATCGAGCGGATCTTCTTGTCGAGCCACTCCCTGAACACGCGCTCGCGCTTGTCGGCCAGAGCCATCTCCTCCAGACGGAGGTAGTCCTCCTCGAGCGAGGCGGGATGGGCCGGGATCACCTCCACGAGCTTGACCACCTTGGCCAGCTGGTTGCGCAGCAGGTCCTCCGTGAGGTAGGCCTCGGAGATCTCGCCGGGCTTCATGCGCGTGAGGCGGTGGTAGTCGTCCAGACGGCGGACCTGCGCGAAGTCCTCCTCGAGGAACTTGGTCACGGTGAGCCGCGCCGAGGCCTCCATCGAGTGCTCCAGCAGCTCGCTGTTGGAGACGATGCCGCCGTTCATCTTCGACCCGGCGTCGTCGGAGTGGGCGAGCGCCGCAGCCTCGAACGTGAGCGAGTCGCGGCGGATCAGGCGGGCGATGCTGTCGAGCTGGTTGGCCGTCTCGCCCAGCTCGCTGTCGGTGAAGACGGGCCGCAGCAGGATGTGGCGGAAATGGTAGAGCTGGCCGCGGCGGTCGAGCAGCTCGATGATGTGGTAGCCGTACTGCGACTCGACGACCTCGGAGATCTGCCCGGGCTTCATCGCCTCGAGGGCCGCGCCGAAGGCGTGGTCGAGCTGCGAGAGGGTCGAGGGCTCCATCTCGCCGCCGCGCATGGCCGTGCCGTCCTGCGAATACATGCGGGCGAGGTTGTCGAAGCGGGCCTTGCCCGTGATGACGCGCTCGCGCATGTCGACCAGCCGCTCGCGCGTGCGCTGCTTGGCCGCGGTGAGCGACTTGGGGTATTTGGTGATCTGGGCGTAGACATACTGCACGGGGATGATCGGCAGGTCGTCCTTGTCGAGCGACTTGAAATAGCGCTCGACCTCGCCGGGCACCACCGATACCTTGCCCATCACCTCGCTCTGCATCGACATGGCGTAGGCCTGCTCGACGTAGCGGCGGCGCATCATCTCGCGGATGTTGTAGATGGCCATGTGGTGGCGCGCCTCCAGCTCGGCGATCGAGCCGGCCTCGTCGACCATCAGCTGCACCTGGTCGTCGACGCGCGAGGCGATGTCCATCTCGTTCACGGCCACCGAGTCGATCTGCCCCTGGTTGTAGAGCAGCTTCTGGGTCATGAGCTCCTCGAGCGCCTCGTTCATCGGGTCGCGGTCGGAGGTGTAGCCCATCTGGCGGCGTTCGGCCACCATGCGCCGGGCCGCCTCGTCCACCTCGGAGTAGAGGATCGACGAGTTGCCCACCACGGCGACCACCCGGTCGAGCATCACCTGTCGTTTCTGCGCGAGCGCCCCTGCGAAGAGCAGGACGAGCGCCGCCAGCATGATCGTCTTCTTGCGTTGCATCATATCGGTTTATTCGTTTATAGCTCGGGAATCGGACTCCTGTTCCTGCTCCTCGTCGACGAACAGGCGCACCCGCTTGCGCTCCACGGCGCGGTCGTAGAGCTCCTGCTCGTGGCGGCGGACGATCTCGCCCTGGCGCCGGTTGAAGAGGATGCGGCGGATGGTCGGGCGCAGCAGCTCGAGCGGGATGGTCTCGCCCGGACGCCGCACGTCGGAGATCCGGTAGTAGTATTGCGCGCGGCTGTCGCGCATCTCCTGCACCGCGCGCGAGGCGAGCGCCGAGTCGTAGTTCTGCGACCGCAGCGTGGGCAGGTAGCTCAGAAATTCGGAGTAGTCGACCCACTGCCCCTCCAGATCGGTGAGCGTGAAGCCGTTCTTGGCGCACAGGTCCGAGAGGTCGCGCTCGCGCGCCGCCCCGTCCGAGCCCAGCAGCTCGCGCAGCTTGCGCGCCTGCCGCGCCCCGGGCTGGAACTGCACGATGCGCCCGCGGACCAGCGTGCGGTCGGAGCGGAAGTCGGCGCGGTGGGCGCGGTAGTACTCGGCGATCTGCTCGTCGGTGAAGAGCGTGTCGATGTCGCGGTCGACGTAGTGCTGGTCGAGGCGGCGGATGAGCAGCGCCTGGCGGTACTCCTCGACCATGCGGTCGATGTCGGCCTCCGACGAGGAGAAGAGCTCCTCGGCCTCCTCCAGCTTGAGCTGCTTGCGCACCCAGCGGTCGATGTAGACGCGGAGGAAGGCCGCGCTGTCCTCGCCCGAGAGCCCCTCGGGCATCGACGAGCGCACGTCGCCCAGCCGCAGCTCGCGCCCGCCTGCGCGAGCGAGCGTGCGGTCGCTGGCGAAATAGCGGGGTATCTCTTGACAGGCCGCAAGGGCGCAGAGCGCCGCTGCGGCGAGTATGTAGACGAGCCGTTTCATGTTCCGAAGGGCAAATATACGTTTTTTACCTTTAATAAACGCAAGGGCGCGGCGATTATTACGCCGCCTCCCGATTTTTATCGGCTGCGGCACGGAGCCGCCGGCCCGCCCTGCGAAGCCCGCGCACGGCCGCGACCGCGGCGCCCAGCGCCGCCGCGTAGAGCACGACGTAGAGGGCCCTGTGGCCCACCGCCTCGGCGCAGCTCGTCTCGGCGTATCCGGCCGTCATGAGCCAGTAGGCCAGCGCGTTGTTGGCGGCGTGGAGCGCCACGGCGCCCCACAGCGAGCCCGAGACCAGACAGACGTAGCCCAGCACCAGACCGATGACGAAAGCCCCCAGCGCCTGGGCCGGGTAGAGGTGCATGATCCCGAAGAAGAGCGACGAGCCGATCCAGGCCGCACGGTCGCCGCGGCGGCTGCGCAGCGCCTCCAGCACCGCGCCGCGGCAGAGCAGCTCCTCCAGAAAGGGCGCCAGCACGACCAGCGCGGCGAAAGTCCATGCGCCGCGCCCCATCGCCTCGTAGGGCGGGCCGGGCAGGCGCGAGGTGAGCGGGTCGAGCACCACCTCCAGCGCCACGACGAGCAGCAGCGCCCACCCCAGCAGCGCCGGGTCGAGCCCCCGCCGCGAAAGGCGCGCCACGCGCGCCCTCCCGCCCCGCAGGCGGCGGTAGAGGAGCACGCCGCCCAGGGCGAGCCCCATCGAGAGGAGGTAGGTCACGAAGAGCATGCGCCCGGCCTGCGCCGCATCGGGCGCCTCGGCGCCCAGCAGAGCCAGACGCACCAGCCCCGCCGTGCCCCCAACCAGAACGTTGGCTCCCAGAAAGATGCCCAGCATCGCCAGCAGGTCTCCCCACGTGGGGAAGGCGCCGCGCAGCGGCTCGGGCCGCCAGTCGGAGGGAGGCGTCGCCCGGTCGTTCGTATCGTGTCGCATCGTCGTCGCGTTTCGGATTGATTACGAGGCCAAAGGTAAGCATTTTTCGGCAACGGTTTCGGATTTCCATTTAATTTCATTAAATTTGCCCGATTATTATCTCCTACCGAACACATGGCAAAAGTTATCGCACTGGCGAATCAGAAAGGGGGCGTAGGCAAGACCACCACGGCCATCAATCTGGCCGCATCGCTGGCCCTGCTGGGCAAGAAGGTGCTGCTGCTCGACGCCGACCCGCAGGCCAACGCCACCTCGGGTCTGGGCTTCGACATCGACCTGGAGGGCATCTACGCCTGCCTGACGGGCACGCGGCAGCCCGAAGAGGTGATCCTCGACTGCGAGGAGGTGAAGAACCTCCGCCTGCTCCCCTCGTCGATCGATCTGGTGGCCGCCGACACCGAGCTGCCCAAGATGGACCAGGCGCACTTCGTCATGAAGCGCATCATCGACCGCGTGCGCGGCGACTACGACTACGTATTCATCGACTGCTCGCCCTCGCTGGGCTACACCACGGTCAACATCCTCACGGCGGCCGACACGGTGCTCATCCCCGTGCAGTGCGAGTATCTGGCGCTCGAAGGGCTCTCCAAGCTGCTCCACACCATCCGCAAGGTCAAGACGTCGCTCAACCCCGCGCTCGACATCGAGGGCTTCCTGCTGACGATGTACATGCGCAACCGCCTGAACAACCAGGTGGTGGCCGAGGTGCGCCAGCACTTCGGGCCGCTGGCCTACGAGACGGTCATCCAGCGTAACATCCGCCTGGGCGAGGCCCCCTCGCACGGCAAGCCGGTGATGCTCTACGACGCCACGGCCACCGGGTCGGAGAACTATCTGGCGCTGGCGCGCGAGTTCCTCAAGCGCAACCGCAAGTAGCCCGCCCGCCGATCACGAACCTAAAACACGCAACCCATGAAACCTCAGAAGGGATTAGGCCGCGGCCTGGACGCCATCTTCGGCACCGAAAAGGTCGACGCGCGCCTGCGGCCCATGAGCCGCATGGACGAGATCGACATCGCGGCGATCGTACCCAACCCCACGCAGCCCCGCACGCAGTTCGACGAGGAGGCGCTCGACGAGCTGGCCGACTCGATCCGCCAGCTGGGAGTGATCCAGCCCGTGACGGTGCGCCCCGCGGGCGACGGCCGCTACCTGCTCATCAGCGGCGAACGCCGCTGGCGCGCGGCGCAGCGCGCCGACCTGAAGACGTTGCCGGCCTACGTGCGCGAGGCCGACGACGAGAACCTCCACGCCATGGCCCTGGTCGAGAACATCCAGCGCCAGGACCTCAACGCCATCGAGATCGCGCTGGGCATGCAGCGCCTGATCGACGAGTGCAGCCTCACGCAGGACGCGCTCTCGGAGAAGGTGGGCAAGAAGCGCTCGTCGGTGTCGAACTACCTGCGTCTGCTCAAGCTCCCCGACGAGGTGCAGCTGGCCCTCAAGGAGGGGCTCATCTCCATGGGCCATGCCAAGGCCATAGCCGGCGCACCGGCCGACGAACAGCTGCGCGTGCTGAAGCGCTGCGTCAAGAAGGGACTCTCGGTGCGCCAGACCGAGGAGCTGGTCCGCGCGCTGGCCGCTCCCGCCCCGCAGCCCGCGCCCGAGGAGGAGGAGTACCCCGAGAGCTACTCGCGTCTGGTCGAGCACCTCGAGAAGTTCTTCTCGGAGGAGATCTCGATCAAGCGGTCGAAGAGCGGCGGCGGCCGCATCACCATCGGCTTCGCCGACGACGGCGACATCGAACGCTTCATCGAGCGCTTCGCCGAGCGCTCCTAACCCCTCGCGCCACGTGGTAAGGCTTCCGATCCTCCTGCTCGCGGCGGCGATGCTCCTCTCGCTGCACACGCCCGCACGGGCGCAGCTGCCCCGCAGCGCCCGCACGCTGGTGCGCGGCGGGCAGATCGAGCGCCCCGACTCCGTGCGGCGGCGCCTCGACTCGCTGCGCACGGAGGCTGCGGCGCGCAGCTTCGACTCGATCGCCCGCGCCCACTACGCCGCCGACTCGGCCTTCGTCGCCGCGGCGCGCACCGACGCCGACCCCGCCGAACTCGACTCGCTGGCCGCCCTGCGCTTCGCCGAGGGACCCGGGGCGCTCGCACCCCGCCGCAAGGTCTTCCGCAAGGGGTGGCTCATGAGCGACTCGATGGGGCTGTCGAAGGTCACCTGGGTCTCGGCCCTGCTGCCCGGCTACGGACAGATCTACAACAAGCAATACTGGAAGCTGCCCGTCTTCTACGGCGCCATGGGCACGGGTCTGGCCCTCTTCATCCACGAGAACAGCCGCTTCAAGCCCCTCAAGCGCGCCTACGAGGCCTACACCGACCGCAGCTCGGTGCGCACGCCCGAGCTCGACGCCCTGCAGGAGCGGATGATCCGCAGCAACACGCGGCGCCAGATCTACCTCGGGGTCACGCTCGCCTCCTACATCTACTCGATCGGCGACGCGGCGGTCAGCTACAGCACCAACGAGGTCTCGCGCGTGAAGAAGGCCACCACGCTGGCCTGCATCTTCCCCGGCGCGGGACAGATCTACAACCGCAGCTACTGGAAGGTGCCCTTCGTCGTCGGAGGTTTCGCCTCGATGATCTACTGCATCGACTGGAACAACCGCGGCTACCAGCGCTTCAAGAAGGCCTACGGGCTGGTGGCCGACTACGACAACCATCCCGAGAACTACCCCGACGGCCCGACCGACGAGTTCAGCGGCCGCTACTCGGCCAGCCACCTGCGCGACCTGCGCAACAATTTCCGGCGCAACCGCGACCTCTGCATCATCCTCACCGGGGCGCTCTACGTCATCCAGATCATCGACGCCCATGTCGACGCCCACCTGAAGGACTACGACATCTCGGACGACCTGTCGATGAACCTCGAACCGCTGGTCGACTACACGTTCGTGCCGGCGCAGGGGTCCAACCGTCCCGTCTTCGGATTTAACCTGAGCCTCACATTCTGACCATGAGAATCCTCTGCTGCCTGCTCTTCGCCGCCCTCGTCGGCACGACCCACGCCGCGCCCCTCGACCGCTCGCCCCGCAAGGAGCGGAAGAAGCGGCGCGCCCGCACCGAGGCGGTCGTCGCCGCCCCGGCCCCCGCGCCCCAGCCCGAGGCGTGCCCCGAACCCGTGGAGCCGCTCGAACCGGCCCCCGAACCCGCCGCGCCGCGCGTCGACGACCTCACGCTGGGCCTCACGCCCCGCCAGGTCGACTCGCTGGTGGCCGTGTGGCGCGAGCGGCAGCGCCAGGACGCCTACGACGAGTTCTTCGCGCGCTACATCCTCGCCGACAGCACCGCCGCGCCCGACACGGCGCCCGACTCGCTCTACGCCGAGCGGCTGCGGGCCCTCGTCTCGCCCGTGCCCCTCTCCTACAACGAGGTCGTCAAGGGCTACATCGCCCGCTACACGGCCCGCCCCGACGGGCTCATCAGCCGCATCCTCGGACTGTCGAAGTACTACTTCCCGCTCATCGAGGAGGAGCTGCTGAAGGCCGACCTGCCGGTCGAGCTGCGGGCGCTGCCGATCATCGAGTCGGCGCTGCAACCGGGCGCCACGTCGCGCGCCGGCGCCGCGGGGCTGTGGCAGTTCATGCCCACCACGGGCCGCAGCTACGGCCTGGAGGTCAACTCGCTCGTCGACGAGCGGCGCGACCCCGTGCGCTCGACGCAGGCCGCGTGCCGCTACCTGAAGGACCTCTACGCCATCTACCACGACTGGACGCTGGCCATCGCCGCCTACAACTGCGGCCCGGGCAACGTCAACAAGGCCATCGCCCGTTCGGGCGGCAAGACCTTCTGGGAGATCTACGACTACCTCCCGCGCGAGACGCGCGGCTACGTGCCCGCCTTCATCGGCGCCTCCTACGCCTACGCCTACCACCGCCACCACGACATCGAGCCCACCGAGGCCCCCATACCCCTCTCGGTCGACACGGTGCACGTCGACCGCCTCACCCACTTCGGGCAGATCGCCTCGACGATCGAGGTGCCCGTCGAGACGCTGCGGCTGCTCAACCCCCAGTACAAACTCGACGTGATCCCCGCCACGACCAAGAGCTACGCCCTGGTACTGCCGCAGCGCAACATCGCCGACTACATCGCCCGCGAGGCGGAGATCCGCAGCAAGGACTCGCTCTACCTGAAGGAGTTCCTCGACCCGGCGACCATCGACCGCAAGCGCACCGAAGCCCCCGGCGGCACCTACTACCGCATCAAGAGCGGCGACACGCTGGGGCTCATAGCCCGCCGCTACCGCGTGACTACGGCGCAGCTCATGCGCTGGAACAACATCAAGGACCCCCGCAAGCTCCGCATCGGCCAGCGCATCCGCGTCTCGGCCCGCTAATCCTCTTCGCGATGCCATCGGACCGAGAGACCATCGTCGCCCCGGCTACCGCCCCCGGCGGTGCGCTGGCCGTGGTGCGCATCAGCGGCCCCGAGGCGCTGGCCTGCTGCGACCGCATCTTCCGCGGGCGACAGCCCCTCGCCGCCGCCGAAGGCTACACGGTGCACTACGGGCGCATCGTCGACGACGGGCGCACCGTCGACGACGTGCTCGCCACGGTCTTCCGCGCCCCCCGCTCCTACACGGGCGAGGATGCCGTCGAGCTCTCGTGCCACGGATCCTCCTACGTCGTGGGCGAGCTCCTGCGCCTGCTCCGCGAGGCCGGCTGCCGCACGGCCGAGCCGGGCGAGTTCACACTGCGCGCCTATCTGAACGGCAAGATGGACCTCTCGCAGGCCGAGGCGGTCGCCGACCTGATCGCCTCGTCGTCGCGCGCGGCCCACACGATGGCCTCCACGCAGATGCGCGGCGGCTACTCGGCGGCGCTCGACACGCTGCGCGACGAGCTGCTGCGCCTCACGGCGCTGCTCGAACTCGAGCTCGACTTCTCGGAGGAGGAGGTCGAGTTCGCCGACCGCGGCGAGCTGCGCCGCACGATGGAGCGCATCGGCGGCGAGATCGCCTCGCTGCGCGGCTCGTTCGCCCTGGGCAACGCCCTGCGCGAGGGGGTCGCCGTGGCAATCGTCGGGGCGCCCAACGCCGGCAAGTCGACGCTGCTCAACCGCCTCGCGGGCGACGAGCGGGCGATGGTCTCGGATATCGCCGGCACCACGCGCGACGTGGTGGAGGAGCGCGTGGTGATCGACCAGGTGCTCTTCCGCCTGCTCGACACGGCGGGCCTCCGCACGACCGACGACCGCCTCGAGCGCATGGGCATCGAGCGCACGCACTCCTCGATCGCCCGCGCGGCGGTGGTCGTGCGGCTCCTCGACGCCACGGCGCTCGACGAGGCGGCGACGCCGGACGACGCGGCATCGTTCGGGGACGCAACGACGCTCGGCGGGACGGCGACGCCTAACGATGCGGCAACCCTCCCAGCTCCCGACTTCTCGCTGCGCGACGAGGCAGCGGCGCCCGACAGCACGGCCACACGCGACGATGCGACGACACACCACGGGACAGCAGCGCCTAAAGATGCGGCGCCCCTCCCGCCCCCCGATTTCTCGCTGCGCGACGACCAGCGGCTGCTGACGGTCATCAACAAGATCGACCTGCGTCCCGGGCTGACACTCCCCGCCGGCACGATCGGCATCTCGGCCCGCGAGGGGCGGGGCATCGACGTCCTGCGCGCGGCCCTGCGCGCGGCGGTCGACACCGAGGCCCTCTACCACGGCGACGCCGTGGTCTCGCACACCCGCCACTACGCCGCCCTCGATGAGGCGGGCCGCGCGCTCGACGCCGCCCTCGCAGCGCTCGACCAGGGCCTGCCCGCCGACCTGCTGAGCGAGGAGATCCGCGCCGTCATCCACCACCTGGGCTCCATCACTTCGCGCGGCGCCATCGCCTCCGAAGAGATCCTCGCCAGCATCTTCTCCAAATTCTGCATCGGAAAGTAACCTAATAAAACAAAAGACAAAGAATTATCAAAATAAAATTCATAAATTCAACTATTTACCAACAAACAACTGGCTTTTATTTCGACTTCATTTTATCATTCGAGGTGTAAAATTTGCCGCTTATTTACAACACACAGCAATCGAGGTGTGAAAAAGTGTAAAGATATTTTTCTATCTTTGCACGGAACGTTTTCGATAAGCCGAGCGCAGAGCCGAACGCAATTCGTGCTATGCCGAGGGAGAAAACCTGCAAAAAATTGAACCTAAAACCTCGACCGCATGGAGATCAAAATTCGGCAGAAACCGCAGCGCTCGACGGGCAAGACCTCGTTGGTGCTGGAATACTATTACGGGTACACCCGCGACGATGAAGGGCGCATCAAGCATCGCCGTAAATTCGAGACCCTCGAATACTATCTCTACACCGACCCGAAAAACAAGTTGGAGCGCGACCACAACAAGGTCAACCTCGAAATGGCCGAGAAGGTCAAGGCCAAACGGCTGCTCGCCGAGCAGAACGAGCAATACGGCTTTGCGGTGAAATATAAAATCCGCACCAACCTCGTCGAATACATCAAAGGATTGATAGAGCAACGCAAGGAGTCGCCGGGGAACTGGGGCAACTGGGACAGCGCACTGAAACACTTCGTCGCCTACGCCGGAACGAACACGACGTTCGAGATGGTCGACAAGAAGTTCGTCGAGGGGTTCAAAACTTATTTGGCAAAGCAGGCCAAGACCAAAAGCGGCACCGCTCTTTCGACGAACAGCCAAAGCAGCTATTTCCTCAAACTCAAAGCAGCACTGAACCAAGCAGTCGAGGACGGCATCATCCCCCACTCGCCCGCCATGTCGGTCAAACCCGCGCATGTCGAGGACGTACACCGCGAATACCTGACTTTCGACGAGTTGCAGCGCCTCGCCAAAACGGAGTGTCCGTATCCCGTGCTGAAAGACGCGTTCCTCTTCTCGTGCCTGACCGGCATGCGTTGGAGCGACATCAACAAACTGACGTGGGCCGAGGTGCAGGAGTTCGACGGCGGCACGCGCGTCGTCTTCCGGCAGAAAAAGACCAAAGGGCTGGAATACCTCGACATTACCGGCCAAGCCGTGCGCTACATGGGCCAGCACGGCAAGGCCGACGAGCGGGTCTTCGCCGGGCTGAAATACTCCGCATGGCACAACCTCGCCCTGCGTGAATGGTGCCTGAAAGCGGGTATTACGAAACATATCACATTCCACATCGCCCGCCACACGTTCGCCGTGCTGCAACTCTCGCTCGGTACGGAAATCTACACCGTGTCGAAGCTCCTCGGCCACCGCGAACTGAAAACGACGCAGGTCTATGCGCAGATTATGGATGCGAAGAAACGCGAAGCGGTCAACCGGATTCCGGAATTATAACTATCTTTATGCTATGGAGAACGAAATGCTGATATACCGCTCGACCGACGGGAGCATCAAAATAGACGTCCGCATGGGCGAGGAGACCGTCTGGCTGACCCAAGACCAGATGGCAGCACTGTTCGACAGAGACAAATCCGTAATTTCGCGCCACTTGAAGAACATTTTCGAGGAGCACGAGTTGAGCGAGAATTCAGTTGTTGCAAAATTTGCAACAACTGCCGCCGACGGCAAAAGCTACGACACGAACTACTACAACCTCGACGTGATTATTTCGGTCGGCTACCGCGTGAAATCGCATCAAGGCACGCAGTTCCGCATCTGGGCGACGCAGGTGCTGCGCGAATACCTCATCAAGGGTTTCGCGCTGAACGACGAACGGATGAAGTCGGGCAAGTCGATGAACTATTTCGACGAGCTGCAGGAGCGCATCCGCGAAATCCGCCTTTCGGAACGGGTGTTCTACCAAAAGGTCAAGGACATTTACACGACGAGCATCGACTACGACCCGAAAGCCGAAAAGACGGTCGAGTTTTTCAAAATCGTGCAGAACAAACTGCTGTGGGCCATCAGCAGCCAGACGGCAGCCGAACTGGTCGCCCGCCGCGCCGATGCCCGGCTGCCGATGATGGGCATGACCTCCTGCGACAAGAGCGACCCGCGGCGCATTACCAAGGCCGATGCCGCAACCGCCAAGAACTACCTGACCGAAGACGAAATGAAAGACCTCGGGCTGCTGGTCGAACAATACCTCGCATTCGCCGAAAGCCAGGCGCGGCGGCAAGTGCCCATGTATATGGCCGACTGGATCAAGAAACTGAACGACATTCTGGTCATCAACGGGCGCGAACTGCTCGAACATGCCGGGCAAATCAGCCGCAAGGTCGCCGAAAGCATCGCGGCCCAACAGCTCGATGCCTACAAGGGGCGTTTGCGTGAAGAAGAACGCCGCGCGAGTCTTGCCGAACTCGAAGCCGACCTGCAAGCCGCCGCCAAGAAACAATCATGACCCGCATCGAATACATACGTCTGTCGCACCGGCGCACCAACCGCAAAATCCGCGAGCGGTTGCAGGCGGTTCGCTCCCGATTGGATGCCAAAAGCCGATGGCTCGGCGGTGCATGGCAGGCAGTCGCATGGGTGCTGTACGGAACGGTCAGCGTGGTAAGCTGGCTGGCATTCGCTGCCGAAATGTTCAAGGACAACCGTTTTTCGCTGCACTACATGGAGTGCGAAATCGAACATCGCAACCTATCCACCGCCGAAGCGCGGCGATACATCGCCGGCAAAAAGCAGGAGTACGACCGTTGGCTCGCCTACGGTTCGGTTTCGACCAAGGAACAGCGCCGCATCGACAAGACATTCGAATATCTTTTCGCCCGTTATCCGGCGGATACGCCTGCGGACGAACTGCTGACCCGAATCGCCGAAGTCCGAACTACCGTTACCGAAATCGCCGGCTACACCCGTCATCGGCAGACGGAGGAGCAGCAACGAAAAGAACACGAAGCAGAGCTGCTGGCTCAAGCTGAAAAACGCCGGGCCACCCAGCGCAGCCGCACCGGCTTCGACCCGACACCCACCGATTTCTGCCCGCGTATGACCGACCGGCAAATCGCAGTGCTGACCGAACACGTCAACCGAATCGGCATCTTCAAACGCGACACGACCGAAGAGGAGCTTTCCCGACTGCTGGCCTGCCAGCTCGCGGAACCGTTGCAGACGACGCACAACAAGCTGCTGGCGCTTGCTGCTCGAATCGTTGAGCGCATCCCGGCTGATTACCCCGAAATGGCAGCGGGTCGCCGGAAACAACGGCTGTTTTACCTCGAAGTTGGGCAAACCGCTGACGGCGAAAGACCTCTCGGCGGCCAAACAAATGGCCGAAATCATCGACCGCCGCAAAGAGCGGATGATCCTCGACTGCATCGAAGCACTGGAAGCAACAGAATAGTTTCGACACGTTCATCTTTAACAGGATTCCGCTCCACCGGAATCCTGTTTTTTCATCTCCATACGCCCATCGAACCTTGGAAACATTGTTCAAAAATGTCGAAACATGGGCAGCCAATGCGGACAGCTTTTCGTTGAATTTTATTTGCACTCGTAATTACATCACGAGCGTTGCGCAACGCTTTTTATGAAACGCTAAAACAAAATGATTATGAGTGAAAACACAACCGTCGAGCAGCGGCTCGACCGCATCGAACAACTGCTTCGGGGACAAAAGACGGTCTTGAACATCGCCGAAGCGTGCGAATTTACGGGGCTGTCGAAGACCTACATGTACAAGCTCACCCACCAAGGGCGAATCCCCCATTTCAAGCCCCACGGCAAGAACATCTATTTCAACCGCGAGGAGTTGGAATGGTGGCTGCTGCAAAATCCCGTTAGGACGGCCGAACAGAAAGAACGCGAAGCCGGCGATTACGTCATCCGCAAACGACGCCCGAGGTAGCATTTCATCCGGCCTGCTCCGGCTCTTCGGAGCGGGTCGGATTTTCTATCAATCAGTAAGGCAAGTTTGTGTTTTTGTAGTACAAAAACGTGCCGCCGAACCTCGGTGGCAACATCCCGCTGGTCTATCAATACGAAACAACCCATGAAACAAATACCGATTCACAAAGGCGGACGACCTGCCATAAGCGAGGGCCGTCGCAAGAAATACCAGCTATCGTTACGGCTCGATACAGAACATTACTTCAAACTGAAATCGCTTGTCCGCACCTCCGGTCATGGAACAGCCGAAGTCTTCCGCCAGCTGATAGCCGCCGGTCGTGTGCGCGAACGTCTGCGCCGCGAACATCTCGACTTCATGTCCCAACTCAAAGGCATGGCCCGCAACCTGAACCAACTTACCCGCCTTGCCCATGCGAAAGGATTGACGGGTATAGTGTCCCGTCATGCGACTATTGTAGCAAACATCGAAATCTTGTTAAAGCATCTTCGTGATGATAGGTAAAATCATCGCCGGGTCGTCATTTGCCGGAACGGTCGGATATGTAATGAAAGAACAATCGCGGATATTGGCAGCCGAGGGGATAACCCCGCCCGATGTTCGGGATATAGTGCAAGACTTCAAAGACCAAACATTACTGAATCCTCGGCTGAGAAATGCCGTCGGGCACATATCCCTTTCATTCTCTCCGAAAGACGGCGTGCGAATGACGGACGCTTTGATGCGGGATATTGCCACAGAATATATGCAACGCATGGGAATTACCGACACGCAGTATCTGCAGGTGCGCCACCTTGACCAACCGCATCCGCACTGCCATCTGGTCTATAATCGGGTAGGCAACAACGGACAGACCATATCGGACAAGAACGTTAAAATCCGCAATGCGAAGGTTTGTCGCGCTTTGACCGAGAAATACGAATTGCATCTTGCGCCGAGCAAAGAATCGGTACGCAGGGAACGCTTGCGGGAACCCGACAAAACAAAATACGAAATATACGACGCAATCAAAACGAGTTTACCTAAGTGCGGCAGTTGGAGTGATTTAGAGCTTCGGCTGAAAGAGCGAGGTATTGCTATGCGCTACAAGTATTGCGGTTCGACCTCTCAAAAACAAGGGGTGCTGTTCAGCAAAAACGGATTCGAATTTTCCGGGTCGAAAATCGACCGGCAATTCAGCTATTCCAAGTTGAGCCGGCACTTTGCACAAGCACAGCAACAAACCCGATATCGGGCGACGCTTGCAAGGGGATTCCATGCGGCCATAGGCAATTATCGGTCGGCATGTATCGACCTATTCGGCGATATGGACGGTGGAGGAAATAAGGGCCAAGCGGATGCCGGTTCGATCAACGTCGGCGACAATATCGGTGCATTGCCGTTGCCGCCCGATGATTCATCTGTCGGATTGTCGGCGGCTCAACTTCAACGCAAGCCCGGCGAAAGTCCCGAAGAACATATCGCCCGCATTACGGCATTACTCAACAATGTCGCCGAAGCAATGGCAATAGCGGCCATGGAGCGAAAACGCCGCCTGCGTGAACGCAAAACCAAAATGAAATTATAACCCTAAAACAAGCAACAATGAAAGAAAACGATATGATGTCTTACGAAATGTACGAAGACTTCAAGGAGACGATGGTTAAAACCATCAAAACCGAACTTTCAGCAGAGAATAATCAACCGACCGATACGGATTGGCCGCAACAAATAGAACAAATCGTTCACGCCGAACAAGAACAGCAACGGGCAATAATAACCCAGCTTGCCGGACGATTGGAAAGCATCGAACGAAACAACGCAAAGACGCAGGCTAGTATGGATAATCTGCAAATATTTGTCGAATCGATCGAAATCCCCGCCGAATTGCCGCCGAGAATAACTCAACACAGAATATCGCTCGCCATTGAATCGAAAGGAATATTCTGGGCGATGATAGGAATGATGACGGCAATCGTGCTGCTATGCACGATGCTGTATTGGGCAGCGAAACCGAACTACGACCGCATCGACAATGACCTGAAATACCGCTACCTCAAAATGAAAGGCGAAGCGCTACCCGACCGCATTGCCGAACTGGAAGAACTATTCGAACTGAACCGCGACAACGCAAAAATCCGCCGAATGAAAAGAGATGTTGAAGAGTATGAACGAACCATACAACGCAAGGTGCAGTTGGAAGAACAAGCGAGGCTCAAAGAACGCGAAGCCGAACGCCTGAACGGAAACGCCTCCCGACTGAAAAACAAATAAGCCATTCCCTTTGTCCGCAAAGGTATTGCCACCGAAAGAAATCCGCAAGGTCATGCAAGTTGCTCCGCAAACCTTGCGGATATTCTTTCCGGCGGCATCGGCTGGTCGCTACCAAAGGAAATGGCTAAATCTGGAACGGCAACTTCTATTTTGCAGCCAATTTCCGTAATATTCAAGAGAAATACATAATATTCTCAGCACAATGTCGATTCTGAATCACAGACAGGAAATTTAAACCTAATATTACAAATCAAAAGAGGATATCTTCAAATCGTATTTAGGACTATCATAGTCTATACTAACAGCATATTCTTTTATACCTCTTGATATGGCAATCTCGTGTAATTTGTTCTTATCTTCATCTTCAATATCCGGCCCATAATATATTGCTTTTAAACAGCCAACGTCTGGTATGAACTCATAATTATCTTCATTGTCAAGATTATAATACAACATGCGCCATTCGTGCTCGTGTTCATATTCCCGCCTATCTTTATACAAATATGCTCGATACCAATATACTTGATTTATATAAATATGTGCACAGAGATGTTCAAACCATCTTTTATCCT
>ERZ778516.1091-NODE-1091-length-21556-cov-6.966932_pt1 | contig 21556 bp, 21 predicted proteins | sample MGYA00510342_ERZ778516 | MGnify/ENA primary metagenome ERZ778516 (study PRJEB29527, sample SAMN07138961) | mouse gut metagenome | material: feces | host: mouse | place: China:Nanjing | collected 2016-01-25 ... | reverse complement strand
ATACCTTGTTGCCATCATACCTTGTTGCCATCATACCTTGTTGCCATCATACCTTATTGCGCTCATACTTTATTGCTATCATGCATTATTGCTTAATTTTACTTTTCTTTATCAGATAAATTCAAGCAGTGATTTCTGCACTACCTGAACTGCCACCTTAAGGGAGGCATCATATACATCCTGCATATTGTTATATTCCACTGCTGCCTGCTCAAGATTTGTATCCTCATTTACACTTTTTAACTCTTTTACAGTAAGAAGCTGTGATTCCAGACGAGTTTTATTTAATTCCAAACGGGCTCTTCTTGAACCGATATCCGCAAGCTGTGTGGTAATCTCAGAGAAATGCCCCTGATACAGAGTAAGACCTTTTTTAAAGCTCTTTGTAAGATTATCCTCCGCATAAGCTGTTTCCATCTCTGCTGCTTTAAGCTGATACTTAAGCTGCTCTGCAGTAGTAGTATCTCCTGCTTCCTCTGCTTTCTCGATTTGTTCCTCAAGAGATTCCTGTCTTTTATGTGCATCTACTGCTGCTTCCGCAGATGAAATAATAATATCCAAATCTCTTCCAAGAGCCGGAGGCAGAATATCTTTTGCAAGAACATTAATCTTTATATTCTGATTAAAATTAATATTGTACTTAATATCCTGGTCCTCAATATATCTATATTCTACGCCATTGATTTGCTTTTTTCTGCCATAAACAGTTGTTTCTGACACTGCTCCTCCTGGAGATTGAGTGGTAGTTGTCTTTTCGCAGTAAAAATAATGTTCCGGCTTTAAATCGCCTGCTCTAAAACCTGTTTTTTCGTAAGTAATGCTGAACATATCATTTTTATCTATATCATTGTAAACTCCATTGCCGAAAATCAATTCTCCTGTTTCCGGTATAAAAATAACATCATTATCACCAATGTTGGTATATACACTGTTTCCATTTGCCTGAAGACTGCGCACTGTAACCGCCTGACCATTCAGTGCGGTATTTGTTGTAGAACTCAACGTCATGGCAGTTCCATCTGACAATGTTGCGTCAAGTCCGTCATAGGCAAGCATAACCGCATGCAAATCTGCATTTACAATATCTGTTTCAGCATAATTGCCTGTTCCAGCATGAGTATCCACTACCTTTTTAATATTTCGGAAACTGTCAAGCGTAAGATTCTCTGTTATTTTGTATCTGTCACTCACATCTTCCATAAAAGTCAGGGTAGTATCTGTTCGATATCCGGTAAAAATTGTTCTTCCGGCATTATCCTCATTTCCAACCTGATAAATAGACTCCCTGAATGCCTTCAAAGTAGAAATGATTTTTTCTCTTTCTGATACTGTCTGATATTCACTGATACCCTGATTCAGATAGGAAACGATACCATCTGACTGCTCTTCGCCCCCGACAGTTGTTTTAAGGCTTTCCATTGCTGCTTCTGTAATTTTCATCCATGCTTCTGCGTCCTCGACATTTTTTCCAAGATACTGCTCTATCTCTGTATATGTTGAACGCAGTCTCAGTGACCTGATTGCTGCAATCGGGTCCTCCGAAGGTTTCTGAAACAGCTTCTGACTTTCTATCTGTGTATAAATTTTATCCATCTGTAACTTGTTTTTATTAATATTGTTCAGGCAATTATTCATCATCATGCCATTCGTTATTCTCATCATATTTCTGCCCTCATTTCTATTGTCCCCATGGGAGCTCTGCTTTAAACACCTGTTCCATTTATCAGTTTATCATAGATTTCCTGCATAACATTGATTACTTCCGAATTAAGGTCAAAGGCTTTCTGGAATTTTACAAGATTCATTCCTTCTTCATCCTTATCCACACCCATTATACTAAGTCTCTGATTCTGAATAACTACCTGAAATTCAGAATAATTCTTTTCAAGTGTTTCCTGCTTCAGTGTGTCAACTGCTACCTCTGAAACAAGTGACTGCAAAAATTCCTTACAGGTAGAGCTTTCGATAATATCCGCTGTCTGAAGATTACGCATATCCTGTATCAAAGCCTGGTCATCAATACCGCCCGTATTATCGGAACCGTCATCAATCGAACCATCCTGATATTTAGCATAGCGTGTTGCAAGCTTTGACGGGTCCTCTATCAGCACAGGATTGACTACATATTCTCCCGCATCATTTTTTACATATAACGGAATATCTTCAGTACTGTTTCCATTGTTATCCTGACCTTTCATATGTATATCATTAATTGCTTTCGCAAGTGCATCCTGAAATTTATTTATTTCATCAATATAATATACAATACCCTTATAATCGATTTCATAAGAATTCGGACTGGCAGCGTTTTTCACTCCGTTATTGCCGTCTCTGATTTCAATCAGACCCTTCAGCATACCATTTAATCCTTTTTTCTGCGGATTAAATTCTTCTCCGCTTGCCCATTCGATATCATAAAGACCTACCGCATCATCCGGGTCAAGCCGGTCCTCACGGCTGACTACCTTTAACTTTACAGTATCATAGTTATCCACCAAAGTATTAGTTCCAAGTTTTACAGTATACTCGGTCTTTCCATTTTCGTATACCTTTTCACTAACCTGTACTTCACAGATTTCCGAGAGCTGGTCAATCAGCAAATCTCTCTGGTCACGAAGCTCGTTTGCCGGCGACTTTGTCATCTCCACAACATTAATCTGCTTGTTTAAAGCGGCAATATCTGTTGCCAGTATATTAATTTTATCTACATAATCGTTTATTTCCGCATTGACATCCTGCTGCTGGAGAGTGAGATTTGTCTTTACCTGCTGATAAAATTTCATAAGACTCTCCGCACTGTTCAACGCCGCCATTCTTGCAGGCATATCCGCAGGCTTCTTTTGTACTTCTTCCAGACCTTTTATAAAATTGGTAAATTCTATGGTAAATCCGTCAATATCATATGCGTTGAGATTGTTTTGTATCTGCTGCATATGGTATTCCTTACCCTTTGCCTCTCCAAGCTTGCTCTGATTTTCAGCGTATTTTTTATCATAAAAGCTGTCTCTGACTCTGTTGATTGAAGTAACGGTTACTCCGGTGCCTATTGTTCCATATTCCTGATAAACCCTCAACGCCGGCATTGCCACCTGTGTTGCCTTCTGCCTGGAATATCCTTCCGTAGCAGCATTTGCCGCATTGTTTCCTGTCACATTCAGGTTTACAGAAGCTGCATAAATCCCTGATGTGGCTATTGTTAATCCAAAAAAAGTATTTGGCATATTCTCACCTCTTTATATATTGCATTTTACCAGTGTCCTACCCTGTTAATCAGGGTGTCGAGCATATCTGCCACAACATTAATATATCTTGAATTTGCATTGTATGCATTCTTAAACTTTATCAGATTTGTCAGCTCGTCAGTCGAGGAAACTCCGGTAAAAGAAATTCTTGCATTATCTATTGTATTTACCACAGTATTTTGATTATCTGCAATCTTCTGGTAGATATATCCGTCATTTCCTATAATTTCCACCATATAGTCATAATAATCTTTAAAATCCTTTGGAGTCATATTATCCGGGTCAATATTTATAAATTCTTCATCCCATTTATCCAAAATCGACTGTGCGAAATCCATATCTACCAGACCATCTTTGGTGCTGAACGGAAGATAGGAATAGTCATCAAGCGCTACCTTGTTTATCTCAAGATTTCCCAAGGTATAAAGGCTTTCTGTACCAAATTCATTGTATGGATTGTAAATATAATAAGTATTTCCATCACTGCCTTTGGCAACGGTATATCTTGACGAGGTATCAGAACGCGAAAACAGCTCCGTACCCGGTGTTTTATTGTCATCCATGCCATAATGCGCCTTACTGTCCTCTCCGATATTGTCAAGCGTTTTGACTGTCATATCCGCTGCAAGTGTAAGCGTAAAATCATTTTCAGCGATTCCTTCAGCATTAAAGGCACTTCCAAGACCCGCTGCATTTACTGCCGCTTTCATCTCATCACTTAACTGATTATATATGGTTCCCGCTGAAATAGTAAGCTGTGTCCCCGCAGGAATTGTTGTCTGTGTTTCCGGACAGAGAAAACCGTTGATTGTAGAAACAATTCCGTTAATCAACTGGTCAAACATTGCCTGAACCTTCATAATCGGTGAATTTCCAACTGTTGTGTTATATACCTGAACGGCCTTTTCATACGCCGGATAGTCTACATTCCAGTACTGGTCTACTGCCGCATCAAAACCTGCCTGGTCAAATACTCCGTTTTCGTCTGTATAATCCTCCATCTTAGGTGAAGCCCCAATATGAGGAATATCCGTATAATTTGCGGTATATCTGCCCCGTGACTGCAGGATTCCTTTCAGTTCTCCGATATCGTTGTCTTTTGAAGTGCTGATTTCCACATCAAAGTTAAAAACTTCCTTTGCCGGCTCACCCTTTTTATGATTGTGCGGCCATACAGGTGTTACAAAAGTCGATTTGTTCGGGCCATCACGCATCTCTATTCCCATAGGGAAATATCCGCCCTTTGTGATAAACTCTTCACCTTCAGCCCTCACCGTCACATATCCATTATGGTCCTCGGAATACTCAATATTAATCAAACCGCCGAGTTCGTCAAGAAGCAAATCTCTCTGGTCGCGGAAGTTCATTGCCTGCTCAATGTCAGGTCCCTCTATTCCCTGTATTAAATCATTTAAATTATCAATCTTTGCTGCGATTACATTGATTTTATCCACCGTTTCAATAATCTTTTCATCCAGCCTCTCCTGATAGCTGAACAAATCGTCATAAACCTCTTTTGCTCTTGTCATAAATGCATCTGCATTCATAATAAGAGAGGAACGTGCAACTGCATCGTCTGGCATTTTACCCACTTCACTGAGTGCTGACCAGAGGTCTGACATGTTTTTCTGGAATCTCTGATTATTCATCTCTCCAAAGATAGTCATAACCTCATCCATAGCATTATATTTCATGCTGTAATAGTTTTCTCTTCCGCTCTGTTCGCGGTATGCCATATCCAGAAGAATATCTCTGTAATGCAGTGTTCTTGCCGTGTTTACACCATACCCAATCTGCATGGTATTTACTTTTGAATTTCCGTAGGTTTTATAGGCTGTATCAGAAAACTGGACCTGCTGCCTGACATAGCCCTCTGTATGAACATTTGCAACATTATGCGCTGTAATGTTGATTGCATTCTGGCTGCTGGTCAATCCAGACACACCAGTATAAAAATTTGTAATTAATGGCATTGTGTCACCAACTTCCTATTTTTTAATGTCATCAGCCGAAGGTTGATGACCTGCGCGTGCATGGCACGCTTCTTATTTTATTGTTTTGCGTCGAATACGCCAAGGTCTAATGCAGGAGATACATTCATCGCATCTCTGGAATAATTCGCAACTTCAGGCGCCTGATACATTCCCTTAATAAAATTAAGGTTAAAATCAATAATTTCCAGCGATTCTTTGATTAAATTTTTATTAATATCGTTGACCATGGAAAAGCGTTTCAGGGTATTTCTTAAATCGTCATGCACCTGCGTAAGCCGTGCCTGAACCTCCTTCTGCCCTGCCAGAATATTGATAATGGTCTTTACCGTTAAATCACCCGGGTTCTGATTTAGTACCAGCGCAATATCCGAGGTAACACTTTCCCTCTTTTTTTCCAAATTAATAAGCGTACCGGCGTGCTCCTGCTCTTTCGCAGTAATTTCACGAAGTCTGTCAAGGTCCTCTTTGATAATGACTGTCGTCTTCTCAGAGGAAATCCTTGTCAGCTCCTTGTATTCTTCATTCTCCGCACCTAATACGCTTATTAATTCATCAATTAAACTAGCCACCTGATTCTCTCCTTACACATAATCTATTTGGTAAATCATCCGTCATATTCAGCCAGTATTTTATCCGCAAAGGCTTCTGCTGATACATTGTATGTGCCGTTTGCAATACGCTTTTTATATTCGGCCACCTTTGCCTCTCTGATATCAGAAGCGCCGGCTACCGCCTGTTTTGCAATCTGCAAGTCTTTACCAAAGCTTGATATTTCAACCTTGTCACTGTCGGCAGCCTTTGAGCTATGGTTTACTTTTCTGTTTCCCTTCGCATCATAAATCTGACCGACCTGGTTTAAAGCATCTATTCTCATGTTATACGCCTCCTTGCTCTTCATCGAATTTATTTGCTCTATTTTTAATATCGGTTTTTTTTGCCATAACTTTAGCCCAAAAGAAAAAGAATGGGCAAAAGCGCATTCTTTTTTAATATCATCAGTCTTTCTGACTGATAACCTCCTGCTCTTTCGTTATCAGCCAGAAAGACTGACAGCTAAAGATGCCTCATTTTATCTGACTGGTGACGTTTCGGTTTTGACATATCATCCTTTTTATATAATGAATCCAATGTATTTACCATATTTCTCTTGCAGTTTTCACAAAATCTTCCGGTCCGAATCGGAGCGCCGCATTTCTCACAGTCGATGGTCATATTAGATTCCGAAGTAAAGGTTAAACGCTCCTGACGTACCCATGTTTTAAGCTGGTGTATGGAAACATCCATATCTTTGGAAATCTCGGAAATATTTTTGCCCGGATTTTCTCTGATATACTGTTTTACCTCCAGAAACTTCTGTTCCAGTTTATCCTTACAGGAAGGACATATCATCTGTCCTCCGATATAGTTAAACAGCCTTTTACAATTTCTGCAATTCATAACTTCCATATCACAATTCCTCCAATCTATAAATTTATATTTTTTATGTCATCAACCCTTAAGTCTGATGACCTGCGTCAAACAACCCCTATACAGAGACTGATAAAATACACCTTCTCTGCTCCTGCCTGTTTCAATACCAGAGCACATGCATCTATTGTGCTTCCTGTCGTATAAATATCGTCTACCAATAATACTTTCTTATATTTTATAACATTTTCAGAAATTTTAAAAGCATTTTTTAAATTATTTCTCCGTTCCTTCTCATTCAGCTCCTTTTGAGGCAAAGTATTCTTTTCCCGAAGCAGATAGCCGCTGTCCACAGGAAGGTTCAGTTCTCTTCCAAGCGCCTGCGCCATAAGTTCTGCCTGATTGTAGCCTCTTGTAATTTTCCTTTTGCGGCTTATGGGTACAGGAATAAGAATCTGTATGCCAAGGTCCTTTATCTGTCTTTTATAACGCGCCATCGCTCTGCCATAAAATTTTGCATAGGTTCTCTGATTATAATATTTAAACCGGTAAATGGATTCCCTGAGTTCATCACTGTATTGAAAAACTGCCATACCAGACTCATAATGATGTGTTCTTTTTATACAGTCTGTACAGTATTCCCTGAGTTCAGAGCCGGATTCTTCCAGTTCAAACGGCTTTCCACATTTTTTGCATTTCGGCTCTCTGATATAACGAAGATTTTTTTCACATTTCCTGCATATTTCCCGATGCTTTTCTAATATTTCCTCACAGATAGGACATGTTTTCGGAAAGAAAATCTGTAAAAGCTTTTCTGTATTTTTTAATTTTGTATCTGCCACGCAGCCTCCCTTATATTATCCATCTCCTGTATTCTCTCATTCAGAGAAGAATATCTTTTCTGTTCATTCTCATTATTTATCATTTGCTGTACCGCCTGTTCCATCCCTACAATACAGACACATTTTTTAGCTCTTGTCACTCCTGTATACAAAAGATTTCGGTTCATCAGCATTCTCGGTCCGGTCAAAAGCGGCATAACTACCGCCGGATACTCGCTTCCCTGAGATTTGTGTATGGTAACGGCATAGGCAAGCTCCAGTTCTTCCAGTTCCTTAAAGGAATAAGTCACAAACTTTTCATCTTCAAATTCCACCTCAAGACTTTCCATATAGGTGTTGATACTGCGAATCACTCCCATATCCCCATTAAAGACTCCTGTACCCTGCTCCAGTACAAGACCGTGATAACCGCGTTTTTCCCATTTTGTCTGATAGTTGTTTTTGATTTGCATAACCTTATCGCCCTCGCGGAATATGCTGTTTCCTGTTTCCTTTTCCTTTTTTCCCGCTTCTGGAGGATTGAGATACTGCTGAAGAATTTCATTCAGCCGCTCCACTCCTAGTGCTCCTTTGCGCATGGGAGTAAGAACCTGTATTTCTATCGGCTGTGCATCTACATATTTTGGAAGCTTTTCTTTTATAAGAGTAATCACAGCACTTATAATCTGATTTGCCTCCGGTCTTTTAATAAATAAAAAGTCCTTGTGGGCATTGTCAAGCTTTATCATTTCTCCATCATTAATCTTATGGGCATTTACAATGATTCCGCTCTGTGCGGCCTGCCGGAATATCTTCGTCAGCATTACCACATTATAGCAGTGAGAGCAAATCATATCCTTTAATACATTTCCGGGACCTACGCTTGGAAGCTGGTTCACATCTCCCACCAGAATAAGTTTTGTCCCCGGCACCAGCGCACGAAGCAGCGCATTCATCAGAAACATATCCACCATGGACATTTCATCAATAATCACCACATCTGTTTCCAGTGGATTATTTTCATTTCTTTCAAACCTCATGCCCAAATGTTCATTTTTGACATCGTTCTCATCTGGCGCGCCGGTGATTTCCAGCATTCTGTGAATTGTCTGTGCTTCATGCCCTGTGGCCTCAGTCATGCGCTTTGCCGCGCGTCCTGTTGGAGCTGCCAGAAGAATCTCCATTCCATGTTCCTCAAAATACCGGATAATCGTATTAATCGTAGTGGTTTTTCCAGTACCTGGTCCGCCGGTAATAATTAAAATACCACATTTCACTGCTTCCATAACAGCTCTCTTTTGCAGCTCATCAAGTACCAGCGAGGATTCCTTTTGTATTTTATCAATCTCTTTTTCCAGTATCTGCTCTGAAACTGTACTTCGAATATCCAGTTCCCGCAGCTTTGCCGCAATATTCAGCTCTGCATAATAATATATGGAAGAATAGACACGGTTGCCATCCTCTGACTTTTTTACCACTATCTTTTTATCAATTACCAAATCCATAAGATATTTGTCAATATCATCCGCTTCTATCAAAAGCATGTTCTTTATATCCTCAAGAAGTACATCCTGTGGAAGATAGGCGTGTCCGTTGGAGCCTGCAGTGGAAAGAATATACTGGATTCCGCTTTTAATTCTGAAATCAGAATTACTGCTGATTCCCACTTTCATGGCAATTTCATCGGCTATCTTAAATCCGACTCCATCAATATCATCCGCCAGCCTGTAAGGATTTTTCTTAATAATAGTATACAGTTCAGGGCCATAGGCATTGTATATTTTTATGGAAAGATTCATGGAAATACTATACTGCTGAAGAAAAATCATTGCCTGACGCATATCCTTTTTTTCTTCAAGCTGGTCTGCAATTTCTATGGCAATCCTCTTACTGATTCCCTTTACCTCCGAAAGACGCTCTGGCTGTTCCTCGATAATACGGAAAACATCTCCTTTAAAATGCCTGACAATTCTATCTGCCAAAGCTGGCCCTACCCCCTTAATTGCGCCTGAACCAAGATATTTGATAATCGCTTTTTCGTCTTCCGGCTCCTTTATCTCATAGGAGCGGACAGAAAGCTGCTCTCCATAGGAAGGATGCGTCACATAATCACCCTCCAGCTCCACATATTCTCCTTCACCGATATACTGAAAAGTGCCTACGCACGTAACCTCATCGTTTCGGTCAGCCACCGTAAGCACTGTATATCCATTCTCGCTGTTTCTGTATACAATTTTTTCTACATAACCGCTTAATGAACTCATATGATATTATTCCAGTCCGTAATTTATTTTCATCTGCTCATATAATGTTTTTGCGATGCCGATTCCCTGTCCGCCATTGCTTTCTGTAATAGTTTGTGCAATATACTGATTGAAGGTATCTCCAAAATAATCCATATATTTGTCTGTGGTAGAGCTTTCCTCGCTCTTTGGCACCATTTTTTCCATCTGCTTTAACATCTGTTCCACAAAGTATGATTCAAACTGCTTGCAGACATCCATTAATTCCTCTTCCGTTGCCGTCGAATAATCTTTGTTTGTCAAAGTATTTTCCAAATTGCTTCCTGAGGTTTTACCAGAAGTAGAATATAAATCATTATAATAGGATAATAAATCCGAACCACCTGCGATTGTATTCATAATTTTCTCTCCTTACTGTCCTTACAGACTGTTTTCTAAATCACTATCTCTTTAACTGATTTGCCTGCTGAAGCATCTCATCTGATGCCGTAATAGCCTTTGAATTCATCTCATAGGCACGCTGTGCAACAATCAGATTTACCATTTCATCTGCTACATTGACATTCGACGCTTCAAGCCAGCCCTGACGCAGTATAGACTGTTTAATATTCGGATTATCCGCCTCATAAATGGCAGGACCGGAGGCTTCGGATTCTATATATGTACTGTCAGACATTTTTTCGAGTCCTCCCGGATTGGAAAACTGTACCAGTCCAATCTGAATCCCAAGAGACTCCGGCTGTCCGGTTTCTCCCGGATAACATAAAGTACCAGTAGTATCAATCATCACCTTGCTCATATCATATTCAGAAGAATCCAATGTAATCGGTACTCCTGTGGAATCAAGCACTCCATAGCCCTCACTGTTACACAGCATCATAACACCATCGCCCATTGGACTCCATGTAAAAGAACCATTTCTTGTATACAAAATTCCGCCATTTGTATCCTGAACCTGAAAAAATCCGTCTCCATTAATTCCAAAATCTGTATCAACTTCTGTTTCTGTCATATTTCCCTGACGGAAAATCGTGGCAATCGCAGAATTACGGACACCCAGTCCTACCTGTGCACCTACCGGCTTTGTCGCGCCATTTGCGCTTGTGGTAATCGCCTGCGAAGTTTGATACAACAATGTCTTAAACTGTGCTGTCTGTGTTTTATAGCCGGCTGAATTAACATTTGCCAGATTATTTGCAATAACGTCTACGGCTGTCTGCTGTGATGTCATTCCTGATGCAGCTGTCCAAAGTGATCTCATCATGATTTTATACCTCCTATACTCTGCCTACCTGATTGACAGATTTATCAAGCATATCGTCTGCCGCTTGAATCAGTTTCTGGTTACTTTCATATGCTCTGGATATGGTAATCATTTCTACCATTTCTTTTACTACGTTAATATTGGACATCTCAAGATATCCTTGTCTTACTCCAGCTGTGGTATCCCGTTCTCTGCCGCCTTCCACAAGGTCATAAAGATTTTCCCCATATTTGCTCAGATAATTATAATCTTCAAAATCTACGATTTCAATCGTATCTACATAGACATCGTCCGCATAAATATCACCGTTTGTATCAATATAAATCCTTGAGCTTTCTGTCGGAATCGTTATATTTCCTCCTTCTCCCTGTACATAATCGCCCTCAAGAGTTCTTAAATTGCCATCGACATCTGTTGTAAACTGTCCATCTCTTGTATATTTGATGGTTTCTCTGCCCAATTTGTCAGTAAAGGCAATTGCAAAAAATCCATCTCCATCAATCGCAAGGTCATAGGTATTTCCAGTTTCCCGAAAAGAACCCTGTTTATAATCTGTATAATTTTCTCCTATCTTTACGCCAAGGCTCATTCGACCAATTCCTTCATTAATATAAGGCACAGATAAATCTCTAATCTTTACCGTCAACATCTGGTCGAAAGCCTTTGAAGTAAGTCCTTCCCGCTTAAAGCCTGTTGTCGTTGCATTTGCAAGATTGTTTGTCACGGTATCCAGCCTTTCCTGCTGGTTAATCATACCTGTATATGCTGCATATAATCCTCTAATCATACAATTCTCTCTTCCTTTTTAAATTTAATCATTTCCGCTGTCGCTTAAAAATTCGATATATTTGCCTGTTCCAACAGCTACTGCTGTCATAGGGTCCTCTGCTGTCATAGTATTAATCCCTGTCTTGCTTTCAATCAGTTCCTCAAGTCCCTGCAAAAGGGCACCTCCACCTGTCAGCACAATGCCGCGCTCTGCAATATCCGAAGACAGCTCCGGCGGAGTTTTTTCAAGTACACTGTGTACTGCCTCTACAATCTGTGAAGTTGCCTCACGAAGTGCCTCTTCTGTTTCCTCCGAAGTGACGGTGATTGTCTTTGGAAGACCAGTAACAAGATTTCGGCCTCTTACATCCATTGTTACAACTTCCTGCTTAGGAAATGCACTGCCGATTTTTATCTTTATTTCCTCCGCAGTACGCTCACCAATCAAAAGATTATGCTTCTTTCTCATAAAGCGAACAATCGCTTCATCAAAATCATCTCCGGCAATTTTTATAGAAGTGCTGACTACTGCTCCTCCAAGAGAAATCACCGCAATATCTGTTGTTCCTCCGCCAATATCAACTATCATATTTCCGCATGGCTTCGCTATATCAATACCGGCTCCAATAGCCGCTGCGATTGGTTCCTCTATAATATCAACCGAACGCGCACCGGCCTGCCATGTAGCGTCTTCCACGGCCTTTTTTTCCACCTCTGTAACGCCGCTTGGCACACAAACCGCAATACGCGGCTTTTTAAAGGTTCTTTTTCCGATTGCCTTCTGTATAAAATGCTTAATCATTTTTTCTGTTACTGTATAATCTGAAATAACCCCCTGCCTCAATGGTCTTACGGCTACAATATTTCCGGGAGTACGTCCAATCATCAGACGGGCTTCCTCACCGATTGCCTTAATCTTGTTGGTATCTCTGTCAAATGCCACCACTGAAGGCTCCTTCAGTACAACCCCTTTTCCCTTTATAAAAACAAGTATGCTTGCTGTTCCCAAATCAATCCCAATATCTGTTTCTAACATTTATGTCTCCTTCCAGCACCAATGCTTATCATTATTTAGTATACTCTGTAAAATAATCAGAACAAAGTGCCTGCTGCTATATACACACTCTGTTCAATGAAATAAAATATAGCTCTTATTCAAAGATATTTCCACCACTTCTCATTATATACAATATCTTTCAAATATGGAAGAACTTTTTTTATTTTTCTTGCAGATTTTGTCGGTTTTTTTTGAGTTCATAAAAAATATTTATTTTATTTACTTTATATTTTCTTTTTGTTCATATTTTATACATACACCTTATGTATTATATAGAATGTAGCAAGCAATTGCTACTTGTATATTCAATGTACCCTATCTATTGAATATACCGTTTTTCATACTCAAGCCTGGAGCTTCGGCTCCAGGCACCCCCCGTAAATCATTTTCGTTTCTTTGAGCCGGTTCAGTTCCCTACTGAACCGGCTCAAACCCTTTTTTTCACTTTCATTCATACTTATCCCCTTTTCGGCATATGATTTAACAACTAACTACAAACAGAGGTTTTTCCTTTGAAAAATTACATAGAAGAAAGAGCTACCATGATTGCTCTTTACATTATTGAAACGGGCTGCACTGTAAGACAGGCGGCAAAAAAATTCGGTGTCAGTAAATCCACCGTACATAAGGACTGTACAGAAAGACTTCCAGATATTAACAAAGGACTTTCAGAATCTGTCCGCCATGTGCTGGATATTAATAAATCGGAACGTCATATCCGCGGCGGCATGGCTACAAGAGAAAAATATCTGCAGCTGCACTAGAACAAAGTGCCTGCGGCACTATATATTTGAAAACCTTCTTTGCACTTTGTTCGATAATAGCTGCCCTTTCGGGCTGCTTATAGGAAATTCGCAAAGCAATTTCCTATAAAAAATAAAAGCAACCAGCCAAAAACTGATTGCCCAATAATTTTCTGCAAATAATTTTCCGCAAATAATTTTTCGCAGATAAAATTCTTTATAGAAAGATTCCCGCAGAAAGGAGAGTTCTAGTTATTCTGTTCTAATACCTTTCAGATTTTTATTTCTTCTCATAAACTGCTGCTTATGTCTCAGCAGCTCATCTAATTGTTTCATAATATAATACAGTACTGCTCTGTCCTCAAACTCCTCCCTGTTCTGCGGGAGCCTTTCTTTTTTCATATCTTCAAACACACGTTCCAATTCTTGTATCAGATTATCTACCGGATTTCCTTTGTGATAATCCCTTTCCACTGTTCCGATAATCTGTGCCACTTTTTCTGTCTGTGCCGGCATACCTTTCAACATCTTAATGCTGTTATACATATGCTTTAAAACTATAATCTGCCTTTCTCGCATTTCTATATAGTCAATTTCCCTGTAATCAGAAGAAAATAATGTATTTTCCCAATTCTCATATGCTTTCTTTTTTGCCTTATCCGCCTTTTTCTCAAGTTCTGCAAAGCATTGGTCATTATAACCTGATTTATCTTCCACAAGAAGCCACTGCGACATTCTTTTAAGCACTCCCTTTATATCTGCATCTGTCATATCCGCCAAAATATGAAATTCCTTTTCTCTTCTGCGCAAAGCACTGTTAAAAATAATACCTGTCCCTGTGCCAATCACAAACAATCCAGCTTCATTTATCAAGATTTTCCAGTTCATATTTCCCTCTGTAAGAAAATGTGTGACAAGTACAGAAACCATGGCAACTGCCTCTACCCATCCACAGGCAAAGCACAGCGTAGAAAACAAAAACAAATATACACCAAAGGAAAATACAGTATACCCCAATCCCTGAAAACAAAGCCATGCCAAAAGAACAGCCGCCGCAAATGCTATACTGCGCTTTGCGGCGGTGTTTAATGTACTTCTTTTTGTATTCTGTATACTTAAAATCGTAATAATACCCGCAGTGGGGGCATATAAAAGTCCCAGCTCCTTTGCCAGCACAATGGACAAAAGAGCAGCAGAAGTAAATTTCAAGCCTTTAAAAATATGATGTTTGCTTCTTTGCCGGTCTGCTTTTTTTTCCATATTAACTCCTTTTGACCTATCAATTTTCTTTTATCTGTCTATTTCCTTTTATCTGTTTAATAATTCCTTTACACGTTTTCTCATCTCCGGACTTAAAATTTTTACTTTTCTTTTTTCCTGTCCGCAGATGTTAATAATCTTATCTCTGTAATCTTTTGACAGTTCATCTCTCATCAGCTTTCCTATTACTGAATAGTCTCCAAAGGCATGCATTGGAAATACGTGCTTTACTGGAATATTTCTCATAAAAAAGTCAAAGCCCATGGCATACCGCTCCTTCTGTCTTGGGTCTAATGGTACAAATGCGACATCAAAACAGGGAATATCCATGCTCTGAAGTTTCTGCCTAACCAGTTCCATAGAAGCCTTGAATTTTTTTGTCATTGCCTGATATTCTTCTTTTGTTTCGCCTTCCCATGTCCACCAGTTCAAATCGCCGGCATGATATACAGTCCTTTTTTTCTGTTTCTCTTGTACAAGAAATGCAACTCCGGCATCTGTTGAGACAATGGTCTGTACAATTACAGATTCGTCTTCCCACAGCTCGTCTTCTTTCAGATATGTGATTAAGCTATATGTTTCTTCTGACAGACCTTTCTTTTCCATCATATATTTTTTCTTATATTTCTTTCCAATATCACGTGAAAGAATATATTTTACATTTGGATATTTTTCAGCCAGAGCAAAAATTTCAAAACAGAAGTGGTCTGGATGCCTGTGGCTTGAAAAAACATAAATACTTTTCCTGCTGTCTAGTTTCGGTATTACGCCTTTATAATAGTCAAATAAGAAAATAGTATCTGACAATTCTACCAGAAATCCACTGTGATAAAGAAAGCTTACTTTTATTTGATTTTCAAGCATAATTTCATGTTTCTGCTTTTCTATTGTTTTGCCCATTTCCAGCCTCCATTATTTATTTTTTGTTTTTTCCATATAATTTTGAATCCCTTTTGCAATTCCCTGTGCAATTTTTTCCTGATATTCAGAATCCAAAAGTTTATTTCCCTCCTCTGTGGCACTTAAAAAGCCTGTTTCTACCAGACAGCAGGGAACAGTGTTGTTTTTCAGCACATAAAGCTCACTGTCATTGCAGGTTCCTCTATCTCTGGCCGAGGTGCTTTCCACTATAAATCTCTGTATGGTCTGCGCCAGCAGTCTGCTGTCAAGGTTTGGAAGGTCATAATAATGTGTTTCAATTCCATTTGAAATGGTGTCATTTTCCAGAGCATTCTGATGTATACTGACAAAAATATCCGGATGTTTTTCATTTGAAAGTGCTACACGCTCGTCCAACTCAAGAAAAGAGTCTGTATCCCTAGTCATAATTACCTGATATCCATTTGCTTCAAGAATCGACTTTAATTTTTTTGCGATTGCAAGATTAATATCCTTTTCATAGATATCCCTGTCCGGATTTTCCTTTATACAGCCGGGGTCGTTTCCTCCATGACCACTGTCAATCATAATAACCTTTTTAGGTTCAGATGTTACAGGCTCTTTTTCCTGACTCTGACTGGAAAATATTGTTTTTACTCCACCTTCACCATTCTGTATTTCCTTTGATTTTCCCAGAGTTAAAGAACAGATGGATATAACTGCTGTCAGAAGGAAAAGACCTAAAAACAGCGTTGAAAATGGAATTCCAAACAGACCGTAGCGGCGTCTGCGACGGCGGCGAGCAGGACGACGACTGTAAGGATTGCGGGATGAAGAGTATTTTTTTTGATGGTATGGTTGTCCCATAATAATTGAAACCTCCTTTGTTGTTTAATTATATGATACTCCTTTTTTTGAAAAAGGGAGGACTCCCCTCGTCGGAGTGACACCCCTTCTTGAATATTATACCACATTTTGCATGTAAAGAAATAACTTTTTTCCTAAAAATATATTGACGAATCATTTTTTTTGTGTATAATAAATACGTTTGGTTTAGTGTTACTAAACTTAAAGTTTAGAATAGTGAGAGGATATTATGGATATTGGAAAAAAACTAAAAGGACTGCGTATCCTGAAGGGGCTGACACAGGAGGAGCTTGCGGACAGGTCAGAATTGTCGAAGGGATTTATCTCACAGGTCGAGAGAAATCTTACGTCGCCGTCTATCTCAACGCTTATGGATATTCTTCAATGTCTTGGAACAGATTTGAAGGAATTTTTCAGTGATTCGGAGGACAGTCAGATTGTCTTTAAAAAAACGGATTACTTTGAAAAAACGGATACCGAATTACATAATGTAATCCAGTGGATTATCCCCAATGCACAAAAAAATATTATGGAGCCGATTCTTCTGACAATTGATGCAGGTGGTTCTACTTATCCTGATAATCCTCATGAGGGAGAAGAGTTTGGATATATATTATCGGGCAGTATTGAAATTCACATTGGAAATAAGACTTTCAAAGCAAAAAGCGGAGAATCTTTCTACTTCGAGCCAAAATATAAGCATTTTATATCCTCGGAGAAAGGCGCACAGCTCATCTGGGTAAGCTCCCCACCGAGCTTTTAGACTGATTTTCCGACAAAGGAACAGGAGGAAGTATGAACCGTAAAATTATTGAATTAAAACAGTTATCAAAAAACTTTGGAGAACAGCAGGTATTAAAGGGCATTGATTTAAATATCTATGAAAATGAATTTCTCACACTTTTGGGGCCGTCTGGATGTGGAAAAACGACCACACTTCGAATTATTGCGGGCTTCGACGAACCAAGCGGCGGAGAAGTATTGTTTCATGGAACTGATATTTCAAAAGTGCCGGCATACAAGAGAGATGTAAATACAGTTTTTCAAAAATATGCACTTTTTCCGTTTTTAAATGTATATGATAATATCGCATTTGGATTGAAAATCAAGAAAAAGGATAAAAAAACAATTGACGAAAAAGTAAAAAACACTCTCAAGCTTGTCGGACTAGAGGGTTTTGAAAAGCGGGGCGTCACACTTTTATCTGGCGGGCAGCAGCAGAGAATCGCCATAGCCAGAGCTTTGGTCAATGAGCCAAAGGTCCTTTTGCTTGACGAACCGCTGGGCGCTCTCGATGCAAAGCTTCGCAAGGAAATGCAGAGCGAACTGAAAAAAATCCAGCAGGAAGTCGGCATTACCTTTATCTTTGTCACCCATGACCAGGAAGAAGCACTGTCCATGTCAGATACAGTAGTGGTTATGAATGAAGGCATTATTCAGCAGATTGGTTCTCCTGTTGATATTTATAATGAACCGGAAAACAGGTTTGTCGCAGGCTTTATCGGAGAATCCAATATTATTGAAAATGCTGTAATGAAGCATGATTTGCTTGTTTCATTTGACGGATTTGATTTTGAATGTGTCGATAAGGGCTTTAAAGATAATGAAGAAACCGAGGTAGTGTTAAGACCTGAGGATATAGATATTGTAAGTCCTGAAAACAGCAGGATAAAGGGACAGGTGAAATCTATTGCTTTTAAGGGTGTACATTATGAAATTCATGTAGAAACACCATTTCGAAATTACCTGATTCATACCACTGATTATTTCGAGCCGGGATTGAATGTCGGACTGTCTTTCGGCCCGGAGGATATTCACGTAATGTACAAGATGTAGAGAGGAAAAGAAAAGTGAAACACTATACGAAACTGGTGCGGCCATATCTGATATGGTCTCTGCTTATCATTATAATACCGCTTCTGATGATTGTTGTCTATTCTGTTACCACCGGAGGCAATACTCTGGTTAATATACAATTTACGCTGGACAGCTTTAAAAAATTTGCGGAGCCTGTCTATCTTCAGGTATTTTTAAAATCCTTTCAGATGGGTCTGATTACAGTAGGCTTCTGTTTTTTTATCGGCTATTTTCTTGCCTATACAATTTGCAGATTCAGTGAGCATGCTCAGAATTATATGATTCTGCTGGTAACGATTCCCATGTGGATTAATACGCTTCTTCGTACCTATGCATGGATTGGGATTTTATCAGATAATGGGATTTTAAATACAATATTGGAGAAACTGGGATTTTCTTCTATCTCCTTTATGTATACAGACTTTGCCGTTACTCTGGGAATGGTCAGTGATTTTCTGCCGTTTATGGTGATTCCGATTTACACATCTTTAAGCAAAATAGACCATTCTCTGATTGAAGCGGCACATGATTTGGGCGCAAATAATATACAGACTTTTTTTAAGGTAACATTTAAACTGTCCATTCCCGGCGTGGTAAGCGGCATAATTACTACTTTTTTACTGTCAGTGTCCACCTTTGTCATACCAAAACTTTTAGGCGGCGGACAATACATGCTGATTGGAAATCTGATTGAAAGTCAGTTTATCTCTGTTGGCAACTGGAATTTCGGCAGCGCGATTTCCGTAATTCTTGCAGTAGTCATTCTTGTTGCAATTACAATTATGAGAAAAATAGACCCTGAAAAAACGGAGGATGAATAATGGAAGAAAGAACAATACAAAAAAAGCATAAAATCGGTTCTGCATTGTATATCACACTGTGTTTTCTGTTTTTATATCTGCCTATATTGGTGACTATGATTTTTTCCTTTAATTCCTCAAAATCTCTTACAAGATTTCAAGGTTTTTCTTTGACATGGTATGAACGGCTGTTTACAGACAGTGAAATTATGGGAGCGGTCTACGTGTCAATATCAATTGCGCTGCTGGCAACAGTAATTTCTACGATTCTTGGCACTATTACCGCAATCGGACTGTCAAAAAGCAGAAAGATTATAAAGGAAATCATTATAAATGTAAACAATATTCCGATTATGAACCCTGATATTGTTACTGCGATTGGACTGATGATTTTATTTTCCTCCCTGAAAATAGAAAAGGGATATCTGACTATGCTCCTGGCACATGTCTGTTTTTGTACACCTTATGTGATTACAAGCGTATACCCGAAGGTACGAAATCTGGACCCCGCGCTTGCCAATGCCGCCATGGACCTTGGCGCAACCCCGTTTCAGGCGTTGACCAAGGTGATTCTTCCTATGATTAAAGAAGGAATTTTTGCAGGTGTGCTTCTGGCATTTACAATGTCATTTGATGATTTTGTAGTGTCTTATTTTATTACCGGAAACGGCGTAAAAAATATTTCCATCGTGGTTTATAATATGACCAGACGTACAAATCCTACCATTAATGCTCTGTCTACGATTGTGATTCTGGTTATTATGATTACGCTGGTGATTGTAAATATTGTACCTGCGATAACAAGAAAACGTTCAAAAAAGAACTTTGAACTGGAAAAGGAAGGAATTTTCATTGCCCAAAACAAACGTCTGAAAAAATACGCCGGAACCGCTGCTGCCGCTGCTCTGATTGTGATAATTGTACTTACCAGCTATGCGGGAAACAAAGAAACATTGAAGATTTTTAATGCGGGGGAATATATTGACCCCGACCTTATTACTGAATTTGAAAAGGAATATAACTGCAGAATTATTTATGAAACCTTTGATTCAAATGAAAGTATGTATACAAAAATTATGAGCGGCGAAACCTATGATGTGCTCGTTCCCTCTGACTATATGATTGAAAGACTGATAAAGGAAAACCGGCTGGCTGAAATTGACTGGAGCAGCCTGTCAAACAGTGATAATCTGAACAAGGATATTATGGGAAAGGCATTTGACTCTGAAAACAAATATTCGGTTCCTTATTTTTACGGGACCGTGGGGATTCTTTATGATAAAACAGTTGTAAAAGAGGAGGACTTGAAAGACGGATGGAATTTGCTGAAAAATACCCGCTATAAAAATAATATATATATGTATGATTCCGAGAGGGATGCGTTTATGATTGCGTTAAAGGCTCTGGGGTATTCCATGAATACGGATAAGAAGGAAGAAATTGACGAAGCATACAACTGGCTGATTGAGCAGCGTGTTACCATGAATCCTGTGGATGTCGGAGATGATGTGATGGACAATATGATTGCGGGAAATAAGGCGCTGGCAGTAGTATATTCAGGGGATGCGGCTTATATTATGGCAGAAAATAAAAATCTTGAATTTTTTAATCCTGACGAGGGAACGAATGAATGGTTTGACTGCATGGTGATTATGAAATCTTCGGAAAAAATGGTACTGGCACATAAGTTTATTGATTTTATGCTGGATGTGGAACACGCTACAATAAACTCTGCATTTGTGGGATATACATCGCCGGTGGAGGGAGCTTATCAAAATATGCTGGAAACAGATTATAAAGGGATTAGTTCTTATACACCGGTAATGGGAAATAAGGGAAATGAAATTTTCAGATATCAGAGCGCTGAAACGAAAGGATATTTTGCGGATTTGTGGACAAAAGTAAAGGCGCACTGAAACAACAAAACAAACATAAAACAAGCAATCTGTGACATAAAGTAATTTCCTGTAAACAAAAAATAGACCAGAAAAAGCGAACCTTACAAGCAAAAGGGTCGCTTTTTTATATAATTATTTTTCCAATACATTTGCCGAGGTATGCTCCGATTCCTGTCTTGAAGGTAAAAAGTCGAAGGGTTCAAGGTCAAGGTCTTCTAAAGATATTGCAGAAAAATGAACTGTATATTTTTCATATAAATATATGCAAGATATGCCAACTATAATAATAGCAATAATTACCCCATATAATATTTTCTTTTTCATAATTCAATTTCTTCCTTCAATTATACTTTTACTCACATTGCTATTATATCTTTTTTTCTGATTATATTCAATATATAGAATATATATAAAATAAAATATTCTGTTTTTAAAATATTTCGTTTTTATGATATT
>ERZ778516.1087-NODE-1087-length-21563-cov-4.932211_pt1 | contig 21563 bp, 12 predicted proteins | sample MGYA00510342_ERZ778516 | MGnify/ENA primary metagenome ERZ778516 (study PRJEB29527, sample SAMN07138961) | mouse gut metagenome | material: feces | host: mouse | place: China:Nanjing | collected 2016-01-25 ... | reverse complement strand
CAGGAGCAGCAGAAGCCGACGGGCATCAAGCTGGCTCCCATAAATCCCGACCTCATCGACTGGGATAAAATCGAGAAGCAGTGGGGCATCAAGCGCGACGACCTTGAAAAATCAGGGGCACTCAGTCAGATGGTATATAACCACAAGTCACCGCAGCTATTCACAGTAACGCCCCAGTTCGGCGACGAGAAGTATTCACTTGAAGCGAAACTCTCGTTCCGAACCAACCCCGACGGCTCATATTCACTCGTGCCTCACTTCGTCCGCAACGAGCCGCAACTCGACCAAGAGTTCAAAGGGTATTCATTCACCAAGGAGGACAAGGCGGAACTCCACAAGACCGGCAACCTCGGCAAGCCCGTCGAGCTTACCGACCCCAAGACCGGGGAAAAGGTCAAATGCCTTGTGAGCATCGACAAACTCACAAACGAGATTGAGGCACTGCCGGTTGATAAGATTTATATCAAGCAGAAGGTCGCCAACATCGACCTTGACATGAGAGCCATCGGCATACTCAAAAACGGAGGCTTGATAAGGGAGCAGCACGTTGAACTCCCCAACGGAGCGAAATTTACCGCCGACCTGCAATACAGCGCGTCCAAGCGCGACATCGTCTTTGTCAATTCTGATAAATACCGTCAGGAACAGACGCAGGACAGCAAGCAGGAGAACAAACAGCAGGAGCAGGTCAAGGACACATGGCATCTCGCCGACGGCTCAATCAAGCCGTTGAAGAACTGGTGCAAGATTCCTCTCAACGAACAGCAGCAGACGGATTATCTCGCCGGAAAGAAAGTGTTTGTCGGAGAAGGCAAAGACCGTGACGGCAACGACTGCACCATCTATTTCCAGTATAATCCGGAACTTCGCCAGCCCGAAACCACACGGGTATATCCCGACCGTGACAAGGTTGTGGGCGTCGCGGAGGAAAGCAAGACGCAGCTTGCCGTGAACAACGACGGCAAGACCAACGAGGCTACCAAGAACGTGAACGAGCCTCTCCAGCGAGGACAGACCGCTCCCAAAGACGAAAATCAGCAGCAACAGCAAAGAAAGCCGAAAGGCCCCAAACTCTGATGTGCTGCCGTCACCACTGAACATTCAATTCCACAGTCAACACTGACTGCGATTCAACCAAAGTAGTATCCCCAAGGCACGGGGATAGCACCCGCCGTCCCCGTGCCTTTCATAACAACACCACAAATCCCCTTAAATTATGATTTTAATTGTTTGCGAAAATTATCGCACATCCAAGAACGTGGCTCTCGCAATGGGAGCGAACACCGAAACCGCTACCGGTATCTACGCCTCAAACAGCATCGCCGTCGCCACTATCCCCGAAAAATTCATCCGCCAGACTCCGCTCTGCGAAATGGCCGACGGACGCTATCCCTTCATTCCGGAGAAGTTCAAGATGTCAGTCACCGATAAAGAGCTGGAGCGCGACCTCAAACCGCTGTTCCGCGAGGCAGGCGAGGTTGTATTCGCTTCCGATGGTGGCGCGGACGCTCAGGCACGCTTCTTCAACATCTGCCGCCACTTCCGTGTGGGCTGCACCACAAGCCGCATGTGGCTTACCCGCCTTTGCTACGGCGCAATCCGTGGAGCGTTCCATTACCGCGAGTCTGGCCGTCATCTCTACCGCCTCGCCCAGACCGGACTTGTGTCAAAGGGCATGGACATAATGTTTGAATACAACATCAATCAGGCGTTCCTCCATGTCGGACTTCCTGCCCGTGACCTCACTCGTCAGGAAACCATCGCCCTCGAACACATCGGCAATATGTGTGTCGTTTTCGATGCTCCAACCTCACCGAACCATACAATCCGCATCAATGTCAACAGCCGTGAAAGCTATGAGTCACAATCCTATTGGAACTCCGAGAAAGCCGCCAACGAAATTCTTTCGTCTGTCAAAGTCGGCGATGAAATCCCGGCGACACTGACGGTGACGGAAACCACCGCATATAACCTGCGTTTTCATACGCTCCACACACTCCAGATGGATGCTTTCAATAATCTCGGCTTCACACCGCGAAAGACCACAAGAGTGGCAGAGAAACTCTACTCAAAAGGGCTTATCTCATCGCCCATGACCTCATGCTCACACCTGCCTGAAAAACTGCGCGGTCATCTTCAGACAGTGTTTGGCGAAACCAACGGGTATTCGTGGGGCGACAACGAAGCCACACTTAACAACCACGCCATCATCACACTTCGAGCAGGAGAGGAGGGCATGTCTGCCAGCGAGGTGCAGCTCTACAATCTCATCTTCAACCGCATGAAAGCGGTTGTGGAGCAGCAGCCAACCCGCAAAATTGCGGTCAAGGAGTTCACAATCGGCAATGCCGTTTTCGCCCACGAATGGGAACTTACCGGCGAGGCATACGATGTGACCGAGGCCGGTACATTCGACACCACCGTGAAAATCGAGGATGCGGCAGCCTATCCCTGCGATCCTGCGACACGAATGTCAACTGATCTCTCCAATGTGATGTGGAGCCTGACCGCCCATGCCGAGTATGTTGACGATGTGATGCACACAAACGTGCCGTTCACTAAGTCAACCGAGGACTACGGAAGCGTTATCAGCAGCCTTGTCACGAAAGGGCTGGTATCAATCGAGGAGGGTGAACTGTACCTTACTACCGAGGGTCAGGAAATCTATGACGAGTTTTCCGGCAGCGAGTTCAGCGAGGTGTTGCTGACATGGCAGTTCGAGGCAAACGACCTCTACGAAGGCGACCAGACAGGCCGCTACGTCATCGACGGGTTCAGCAACTCATTACTCTGCATGGTTGAGATGATTGACCCCGACACCGAAGAGTAAAAAGCCCTCAAACGGCGGCTCTATCCGAAAATAATCAGCTCTACATAGCTGAAAATCGGATAGAAATCGTTAACTTTGCCACTGAATCGCAGTCATAATTTTATTTTGATTGTGGATTTAGTGGTGAGGCAGCGGGAGGGATACCCGCTGCCTTTTTAACATTCATATCCACCCACCGCTTTATCCACAATAATTTATGGAAGTATTACTAATTGAGAAGGAAACACTTGACTGTATCCTCGACGAGCACGAGCTTCTATGCAACATGATTGTTGTTCTGGCTAATCGTTTGCGCCGAAAGGAAACAGCCGAGATGATGACTTCCGCTGAGGTCTGCGATTATCTCCATATCGGCACAACGACCTTACAAACTCTCCGCAACAGCGGTAAAATCGGTTATTATAGGATTGATGACGGCAGTGTCAGGTATCCTGTCACCGAGATTATCCGCTATATGGAGCAGAACGGTATTCATATAAATCGTGATGCCTATGGGGAATGAGATAGTAACTAAATCGGATATGCGCATTATCGCAGCCCGTTCTCAGACCCAAAACGCATTTGATGCCGTCGGAATTATCCGTGACAGCCATCATCCGGTTCTTGCCGGTGTATGTTTCCTTGATGATAAGGAAGTCGCCGAGCGTCTTAAAGTAACGCGAAGAACAGTACAGAATTACCGCGACCGAGGCATTCTCTCCTATTATATGATATGTGGCAAATGCCTGTATCCGGAGCATGAGATCCAACAGATGCTTGACGAGAATTTTCATCCCGCATACTACGATTAAACAAAGGGCGACAGCCGAGTATATTTCACTCGATTGTCGCCCTTTTCATTTGATGATGATTTTACTTGCTTTTCTTTGGTCGTCCGCGCTTAGGTTGCGGCGGACGCTCAAATATCGTCGGCTTCTCAGGCAGAGGCTTAATCTCAACCTTCAACCCATCGAACTTATCCCTCATGCGGCCCATATCTTCCGATACGGTTTGGTCAAGCATGGTGGCGTATATCTGCGTCGTGGCAATGTCGCTATGCCCAAGCATCTTTGATACCGTTTCAATCGGCACATGGTTGTTGAGCGACATCGTGGCGAATGTGTGACGCGCGATATGGGTGGTCAGATGCTTCTTGATTTCCGCTTTGCTTCCAATCTCATCAAGATAGGAGTTCATACGCTGGTTGGAGATAACCGGAATAACACCGTCTTTTTCCACGACTCTTGGATGCCCCTTGTATTTCTCCATCAGCTTGCGCGGTATCTCCAGCATAGGGATGACACTTAGTTCATCGGTTTTCTCGCGGGCCTTGCGTATCCACATCTCGCCTTTATCGTCTGTAACGACGTGTTCACGTTTGAGGGTGGATATGTCGGCGAAAGCCAGTCCGGTGAAGCAGCAGAACACAAATGTATCACGCACGAGGTCGAGGCGAGGCAGGTCACTCAGGTCAAGTTCGATGATACGCTGGAGTTCGGACTCGGTCAGCTTCTCTCTCTTGGGCTTGGTACGGACGTATTTCTTACCGAGGAATGGGTCGTCCTCAATCCACTTGTTGGCGATGCCGGTTCGTATCACGCTTTTGAGATAGCGGATATAACGCACGGCGGCGTTGTTGGCACACCCTTTCTTGATACGCAGGAAGTGCTCGAAGTCGTCCACCATTCCCGATGTGAGTTTTTTCATCGGAATGTCTTTCACATCTTGGTTGTCGATGAGAAATTCCTCCAGATATTTCACACACCGTTCCCAGCGCAGGCGTGTTCCCTCGCAGATGTCGCCTCGGTCGTGCTTGTCGCGCACTTTCTTGTTGACCTCGCGAAAAGCCTCGCAGAGCATCGTCGGCTTCTGGAGCTTGCCGAGGAACGCCTTTTTCAGAGTGTCGGGATTGACCATCTCATCGCGCATGACGAGTTGGTTGTGGATCTCGCAGATTTTCGTGCGGATTGTGTCGAGGTAGCGGTTAAGCTCCAAGTCCTTTTTGGTCTTGCCTTTCGACTGACCTTTGGAGGCATCCCAGTTGTTGGGAGCCACATAGCGGTTGGTATATACCTCCGCACGTTGCCCATTCATCGTGATACGGAGGGCTATGGGTATTTCTCCCTCCTTGTTCGGTCGTGCTTTTCTCGCTATGAAGTTGAGCGAGAAATAACTCTCATTGGATAATTTCATTTGTCTTGTGGCTTTAATGGTTAATACTAAAGTTACAAAAATTTTCTCGGTTTTACAATCTGTAAATCCGAAGGACAAATGAAATGTCGGGGTAGCGAGGGTGCAGTTTCAGTGTTTTTCTCCATTCCGATAGATTTGCACCCTCGATTTGCACCCTTTTTTAACACTTTTTAATCGGTAGTGTTCCGATAAAAGGGGCTGCAAGGGGCTGCAAAAATGATTTATGCGGAGATATGGAGTTTCGATTTACCACCTTATCCTGCGAACCATTGCACCCTCACAACACCCTATGAGGGTGCAGCAATCGCAAAGGTATATCGCTGCAATATATTGAAGAATAGCGAAATACATTCTATCGAGGGTGCAGTTTGCAGCATAAGTTTCACTGCACCCTTCTTGCACACCCGCAGTTTCAATATTTTGCGTCGATTGGGTAGTGGGGTAAAAAGAAAAAGTTCTGAAAACCAATGATTTTCAGAACTTTTCTGCGGGTTGATAGACCCTTTAGTGACCCCGGAGAGGCTCGAACTCTCGACCCACTGATTAAGAGTCAGTTGCTCTACCAACTGAGCTACGGAGTCATTTGCGTTGGTGTGTTTCCCAATTGCGGTGCAAAGTTAAGGCTCTTTTTTGGATTGTGCAAATTTTTTGAGAAGTTTTTTATGATATTTTTTTAAATTTTTCGTTCAAGATTTAGTATCTGGTTGGCACACAGTGGTTTGGTGTGTTTGCTTTTTTATCGGAAGAAATTGACGAGGCCGGGTCGCTGAAAAAGACCCGGCCTCGTCGATTGTTATTCTTCGGAATTTTTTTCGGAGTATTCTTTCAGTAGCTTGTCCTGAACATCGGAGGGTACGAGTTCGTAGGACGAGAATTTCATCGTGAACGAAGAGCGTCCGCCGGTTATGGAGCTGAGCGAGGTAGAGTAGCTGCTCATTTCTTTGAGCGGAACGCGGGCCGAGATTTTCTCAAAGCCGTTTTCGCTGCTCATGCCCATGATGATGGCGCGGCGTCCCTGAAGGTCGCTCATTACATCGCCCATCACATCGGCCGGAACGAGTACTTCAACGTCATATACCGGTTCGAGTACTTTGGGATTTGCTTCGCGGAAGGCTTGGCTGAAGGCGTTGCGGCCGGCAAGGCGGAAGGAGATTTCGTTTGAGTCTACGGGGTGCATCTTTCCGTCGTATATGCACACGCGCACGTCGCGGGCGTATGAGCCGGTAAGCGGGCCTTGTTCCATTCTGTCCATCAGGCCTTTCACAATTGCCGGAATGAAGCGTGCGTCGATTGCTCCGCCAACGATGCAGTTGCATACCACGAGTTTGCCACCCCATGCAAGTGGGATTTCCTGCGTGTCGCGCACATTCATTTTGTATTCCTGGTTGCCGAATCGGTATGTGTCGGGAGCGGGCATGCCTTCGGTGTAAGGTTCTACAATGAGGTGCACTTCGCCGAACTGTCCTGCGCCGCCGCTCTGTTTCTTATGGCGGTAGTCGGCACGGGCGGCGCGGGTTATTGTTTCGCGATAGGGTATCTTGGGCTCTTCAAACACGATGGGCAGTTTGTCGTTGTTTTCCACGCGCCATTTGAGTGTGCGCAGGTGGAATTCTCCTTGTCCCGAGAGGATTGTCTGTTTGAGTTCTTTCGATTGCTCCACAACCCATGTGGGGTCTTCTTCGTGCATACGGGTAAGTATGCCGGCAAGTTTTTCGGCGTCGCTCTCTGTTACGGGGCGTATGGCGCGCTGATATTTTGGCGCGGGATATTTTATGAAGTCGAATGCAATTTCGCAGCCTTTTTCGTCAAGAGTGTTGCCCGTGCGCACATCTTTCAGCTTCACGGTGGCGCCGATATCGCCGGCCGCAAGTTCGTCGACAGGAGTCTTGATCTGTCCGCAAACGCAGAATATCTGAGCCAGACGTTCTTTTCCGCCACGTGTTACATTCTCGAGGTCTGCTCCGGCCTTGAGGGTGCCGCTCATTACCTTAAAGTAGCTTACTTCGCCGATGTGGGGTTCTACGGTTGTCTTGAACACATAAACGCTCAGCGGGCCGTTGGCATCGGGTTTCACCTCTTCGCCTTCGGTATCGACAGGCGCAGGCATGTCTTCAACGAAGGGAACGACGTTGCCAAGGAATTCCATCATGCGGCGCACGCCCATGTCTTTTTCCGCGCTCACGCAGAATAGGGGATATATCGAGTTTTCGATAAGGCCTTTTCGGATACCCATTCGGAGTTCGTCCTCGGTAAGGTGGTCTTCTTCGAAGAATTTCTCCATAAGCGTTTCGTCGTTCTCTGCCGCTGCTTCCACAAGAGCGCGGTGCAGCTCCATGGCGCGAGGCATCTCGCTTTCGGGAATGTCTTCGATTTTAGGTGTGCCGCCGTCGGGTCCCCACGAGTATTTCTTCATCAGGAGCACGTCGATCATAGCGTTGAATCCGGGGCCGCATGCAAGGGGGTACTGGACTGGTACTACTTTTGAGCCGAATATGTCGCGCATCTGGTCGATTACGTTCTCATAGTCTGCCTTTTCTCCGTCAAGCTGGTTGAGGGCGAAGATTATGGGCTTTTTGAGGCCTGATGCTGTGCGGAAGATGTTCTGTGTGCCTACTTCCACGCCGTATTGTGCATTGACTACTATTACGCCGGTATCGGTAACGTTGAGGGCTGTGATAGCGCTGCCCACGAAGTCGTCCGCGCCCGGGCAGTCGATTACGTTGAGTTTCTTTTCGAGAAATTCTGCATAGAACACGGTGGAGAACACCGAGTAGCCGTATTCCTTTTCTACCGGGAAATAGTCGGTAACGGTGTTTTTGGCTTCGACTGTGCCGCGGCGTTTTATAACTCCACACTCGAAGAGCATAGCTTCTGCGAGCGTGGTTTTACCCGAGCCTTTGCTGCCGAGCAAGGCTATGTTTTTGATTTCCTTTGTTTTGTAGAGTTTCATGCTATCAGTATTGATGTTTCATATTAGGTGGAAAAAGATACGGTATCCTTTTCGGGTTGCAATTTATAAATATTTTTTCTTACGATAATCGGCAAATAGTATGTTACAAAACATATAATTGCTCCACAGGCCGCTTTGAGGCGTATTTTAATGTAATTTTGCGCGGGTATAGTGTCTATCCCACAAGTTTTTTGTACCTTTGGGACTGTTTTTGCAGAAATTATGGAAAAGGACGAAACCATCCAGTTAGGTTTGAAAAAAATTGAAATAGATATCTCGCGGTTCAATCAGGAACCGGACTATAATAGCCTTTATATTCTCCCGACCAGAAATCTGGTTCTTTTTCCGGGGTTGACGGTCACTTTCGAGCTTGGCCGCTCGAGTTCGCTTGCTCTTGCCCGCCGGGCTGAGCGCGACAAGCTGCCTATTGGCATCGTGTGCCAGCTGAATCCCGACGAGGAAAACCCGGCTGTGACTACAGGCTTGTATAAGTACGGCACTGTGGCCGACGTGCTCAATGTGTCGGAGATGCCCGACGGCACTCATCGCGCGTTCGTGCGTTCGCGCGGGCGCTTCCGCATAATGGGGCGTGGAGAGGGCGCCGAAATCGACGCGTTGTGCGCCCGTGTCAAGCCTGTGGAGGACATCGTGCCTGAAAACAGCGATGAGTTCGACACGCTCGTTGACCTTGTGCGCACCACAAGCGCTAACGCGTTGAAGGATTCCGACCCGGCCGGCATCAGGATGGGCATGGCTCAGTATGACGACCAGGTTGAGATCATCAACTTTCTGTGTACCAATCTTCCCTTCGAGGCAAAGGCCAAGAGCGACCTTTTGGCCAAGTCGAAGATCATAGACCGGGCGATGGGACTGCTGACAGAGGTAAACCAGTTTGCCGACCGCATAAAGCTCACTGAGAACATTATGAAGCGGGCGCGCCGCAATATGGAGGAAAACCAGAAAAACGCCTTCCTGCAGCAGCAGATGGAAGCGATACGGGAAACTCTCTACGGCGACGAAAGCACCGAGGCCGACGAGCTGCTGGACCGTGCGGAGCAGACGGCTCTTCCCGAATCTGTGATGACCAACGTGCGTAAGGAAATCGAAAAGCTCCGACGCTATAACCCCACCACGCCGGATTACTCCGTACTATACACATATCTCGACACGCTTCTGTCCCTGCCTTGGGGCAAATACACCACCTCGTCGCCTTCGATTACAGAGGCTGCCGAAATCCTTGAAAACGACCACTACGGTCTTGAAAAAGTGAAGGAGCGCATAGTGGAGCAGCTCGCCCTTCTGATGCATAACCCCGACGGCAAATCTCCGATATTATGCCTTGTAGGCCCTCCGGGTGTCGGCAAGACATCTATCGGAAAATCGGTGGCGAAGGCTTTGGGCAGGAAATACGAGCGAGTGTCGTTCGGCGGCCTGCACGACGAAGCAGAGATTCGTGGACACAGGCGTACATATATAGGTGCGATGCCCGGCCGCATAATCGATGCTATGAAGCGGGCCGGAGTGGCAAATCCCGTGTTGGTGCTCGACGAAATAGATAAGATCGGGCACGACTACAAGGGCGATCCCGGAGCCGCATTGCTCGAAGTTCTCGACCCCGAGCAGAACTGCCATTTTCACGACAATTACGTTGATGTCGATTTCGACTTGTCCAAAGTGCTGTTCATCGCCACGGCCAACACGCTCTCAACGGTTTCGCAACCCTTGCTCGACCGTATGGAGATAATCGACATAAGCGGATACCTGCTTGAAGAGAAAGTAGAGATAGCCAAGCGACATTTGCTTCCGAGAATACGCAAGACCCACAGACTGTCCGACGAGGAATTGGTGATATCCGACGAGGCTTTGGCGGCCGTGATACGTTCATACACTTCGGAAAGCGGAGTGCGCCAGCTCGACAAACGCCTCGCGTCGATAGCCCGCAAAGCCGTGTTGGAGAAGATGCGTGGGAACGACTTCCCCCTGCCTGTGCTTCCCGAGCATCTCTACAAGCTGCTCGGCCTCGCTCCGCACCTTGCCGAACAGTACGAGGGCAATGACATCCCCGGTGTTGTCACTGGCCTTGCTTGGACGGCGGCCGGAGGCGAGATACTTATGGCGGAAGCGTCGCTTGCGGCAGCTAAAAACAGCGCACTCGGTCTTACCGGCCATCTCGGCGACGTGATGAAGGAATCGGCCACGATAGCGTACCAGTGGGTTAAGACCAATGCCGACAGGCTCGGAATCGACCCGGCCATGTTCGACCGCTACATTCTCCACGTGCATTTCCCCGAAGGAGCCATTCCCAAGGACGGGCCGTCGGCAGGTATCACTATCGCCACGGCCATAGTTTCGGCATTTACTCGACGCCGGGTGGCGCCGAGAATCGCTATGACGGGTGAGATAACCCTTCGAGGCAAAGTGCTGCCCGTAGGCGGAATACGCGAGAAAATTCTTGCAGCCAAGCGAGCTGGAATCACCGATATAATATTGTCGGCCGATAACCGTCGCGACATCGAGGATATGCCGTCGCAATATACCGAAGGCATCAGCTTCCATTATGCCGCCACGGCTCAGGAAGTGATAGACCGCGCTCTTACATCTGAAATACTACCGTTGTCCTGACGTGGCAGGGTAGGGCAATTAGAAAAACAGGCTGCACTCTTGGTGTTTTCCTCATGGGTGCAGCTTGTTTTATGTCTTTTCATAGTGCGTCCGGCGCTATGCCATAACCCATAGCCGGCGATTATTGACAAGTCGGAAAAATATCTGCGATTATGTTTCGATATGACCGTAGATGTTAGTAACTTTGCACTTCCAAAAAGGTAATCAAGGTAATAGCGTCTTATAGAAAACAACAAAACCAATCATATTCAAAGATTAAATTTTAATACTTACTTCAAAAAAATTATCACATTAAGCTATGTTCGCACATTCCTTAAAACTGTTAATTTTTTCTTTGTGTGTGCTCCTGTCCGTGCCCGGAGTATGCGCAAAGTCGCTGTCGGCTGACGACGCGCGCGGTATCGCCGCAGGCTTTTTCAAGGCCGGTGGCTGCGGGCGTCTTGCAGATGCTTCGGCTCTGACTCTGGCCCAGACATCGCGCAACAGTGTCGGAGATGCTGTGTACTATGTGTTCAACGCGTCGGACGGACGCGGTTTCATCATAGTTAGCGCCGACGACAAACTTGAGCCGGTAATCGGCTATTCTTACGAAGGCAGCTTCAATGGCGGCAATCTGCCCGAGGCTGCTTCTTCTGTCCTTGGAGGCGTGGGCCGCTATATTAGCGCGCTGCCTGAAACGCAGGCTTCTCATCGCCGTGCAGCTTCCTACGCCGCTGCCGGAAGCCGCAAGGAACTCTCTACGGCAGTATGGAGCCAGGAATCACCGTTCAACAACTTGATTCCCAACCGCCGCCTTACCGGCTGTGTCGGTGTGGCCATGGCTATCATAATGCGCCACCACCAGTATCCCGCTCAGGGTACAGGCTCTATCGGCTCTGTGGATTTCAACGTTACATACAACTGGGCCAATATGAAGACCGACAATTATCGCGGAGGATATAACGCATTGCAGGCTACATCTGTGGCAACTCTGGTGTCGCACTGTGCGCAGGCAATCCTTACCGACTTCGGAATGTCGAGCTCGAGCGCTTTTGAAGTGCGAGTGCCCTACGCCCTCACAACCTACTTCGGATACGACGCCGGAGTGTCGTACAAGAAGCGCGCCGAGATGGACAAGGCATCTTGGGACGCACTGATTGTCGCTGAAATCGAGGCCGGACGCCCCGTGCTTTATAGCGGTCAGGACGTGTCGGTGGGCCACGCGTTCGTGTGCGACGGATACGAAATGCGTGGTTCGGAAACATATTTTCACATCAACTGGGGCTGGGGCGGAACAGCTAACGCATATTTTGCCTCCGACGCCCTCAACCCGAGCGCAAGCCGTGAATACCACTTCAACGACCAGACCACAATAGTTTACAATATCAAGCCTGCCGCCCTTGCCGGCGCGTGGTCGCCGATACACATCACCAGCGACGGAGGCCAGATCGGTATGACAACCGATGTTGCCGACCTCGCTGCCGGAACATCGTTCACAGTCCGTGTCGGTGCTCTCAAGAATATATCGAACGACAACTTCTCAGGCTCTATGGCCGTGGCTCTCTATGGCGGCGACGGCTCGTTCAAGACTCTGCTTGGCAATGCAAAGGGATTCAATCTTCAGGCCTTGCAGATAAGCAATTATGCTGATTTTAGCTGCACTGTGCCTGTTGGCACTACTGTTGTCGGCGGCGACAAGGTTCGGATCGTGACCAAGGCAAACGGTACAGAAAACTGGCTGCCTGTGGCCGGCGACCTCCTTGTGATAGGCGAAGTTCCGGCAATTGGCAATGTGATTCCTTACTTTGCTGTCGAGATTCCCCCGTTGAGCGGTGATGCGATAATTTCGAAACCGGGCGGAGACCGTGTGATAAAAGGCCGCGATTATTCTTTCAACGTCAAGGCTTCCGGCGCCGACAAGGTTGTTACCGTCAAGGCCAACGGCTTTATCCTCACATCCGATGCCAACAGCAACTACCGTATCGGAAACGTGAATTCCGACCAGAAAGTCAGCGTGCTTGTACAGAATGCCGCCGACGTGGTGTCAAAACGAAATGTCTGGGTTTCGTCCGGCAAACTGTCGGAGGCTATAAGCGATGCCGACGCAGGCACGATAAAGGATCTTACCCTGTATGGCACTATCGATGTTACCGACTTTACCTTCATCCGCGAGCGTATGAAGGTTCAGCGTCTTGACCTCTCCGGCGTGCGTATCACAGCCAACGGCAACAACCCGGCCAACGCTATCCCTTCCAAGGCATTCTACTGGTATGGCTCTCTCAAGGAGATTGTTCTTCCGTCAAGCCTTACCACTCTTAAGAATGGCTGCTTCACAGGCACAGGCCTTAGCGCTGTGGAAATTCCCGCATCGGTAGGCACTTGGGAGTATAATGTGTTCCTTGGCTGCAGCGAGTTGCGCGAAGTGACGGTGCGCCGCCAGTCTCCGGCATGGATCAACTGGTGCGTGTTCAACGGTAGCCCGCGAACCAAGCTCATCGTTCCCGTTGGAAGCGAGGCCGCTTACCGTGCGAAAGAAAACTGGGCGGACTTCAAGGAGATAGTAGGGCAGAATCCTGTTCCGGCAAGCTCCTATACTGTCGATATTCAGGAAATCCCCGGTGTCAAGATTACCGCTGAGAATACCGAGAGCGAAGTCGCTCCCGGCACCACATACAAATTCACCGTCGAAACCGACGATTCTTTCGGCGACGCAACTATGGAGGTGTATGCCAACAGCACACGTCTGTATGCCGATGCTGCCGGCGTTTACACCACGGTGATAAATGCAAAAACACTCCTCCATACCAACTTCAAACAGCCCGAGGCTGTGTCTGAGTCAGCCTCGGTATGGAAAATAACAGGAGCAAACGGCGGTGCCGGTCTTGTTACCGACGTTATCAACGTAGTGCCCGGCAAGACTTTCTCGCTGCGTGTCAACGCCCTTGCCATTTCGGCTGATCGGGCAGCTATGTTCTATGGCGTTGTTCTTACCGATAGCAAAGGCGCTATAAAGGAATTCATATCGCCCGTGGTATCGAACAGATCCGATAATTACGGCAATCTTCCCTGCACTTTCACTTGCCAGGTTAAAGATGCGTCGGTACGCGAGGGCAACCTTATACGTATCGTTACTTCGCACAACAAAAAGAACTGGTATCTTGTAGATGCCGATTCCGAAGGTGTGTGCGACCGCATCAAGGCCGTAGGCAACGAAGTACAATACCACAGTGTGACCATGCCTTCGTCTATCGAAGGTGCCACTATCAGCGGTGCCGTTACTCAGGTAGTACACGGTATGCCGTTTAATATCACCGTGGTGCCTGTTTCGGAGGACGACCGCGTTACAATCTCTGTCAACGATGTCATTCAGGTGGCAGATGCTGCCACAGGCAAACTGTCGATTGGCTCCGTGATGGAAGACCTCAACGTTGCCATTCAGGTAAATCCCAAAGGCACGCCGGTATACAATGTGCTGCATGTGCAGGCGGGCGAGCTCGAGGCTAAAATGGCTGCGTTGAAGCAGTTCTCGCGTATCAAGCTTGTCGGAACAGTGGATTATAAGGAATTTTCAGCTATTCAGGCTAAAATCGCTGCTATAGAGGCTCTTGACTTGGCGGATCTTACAATTATGAAGAATGGCCAACCTGCAACTGAGTTGCCGAGCCTTGGCCCGATCAGTGTAACAGTTCGCTCGATGTTGAAGACTGTGATTCTGCCAATGAATATAAAGATTATTGGAGATGGCGCTTTCTCGAGAAGCTATAATATGCAGGAGATCACAATTCCTGCTTCTGTCACGGAAATTAAAAACAATGCGTTCTCTACCTGTATCAAGCTTACCAAGATAACAATGCTGAGTCCGACACCGTGTGTGCTTGGCAATATGGGCAGCAGCTTCCAGGCCGGCAGCCTGCCTCCGAATGAGGCAACAATTTATGTGCCGAAAGGCTCTCTTGAGGCATATAACCAGGCTGCTGTTCGCCAGTCGGAATGGCAGAGGCATAAATTTGAAGAATCGGCCATATACTTCAATGTGCAGGTCGATCAGAAGCGCGTTGTCAATGTCGATCCTCAGAATGTTCATCTTAGCAAGATCCCTTATCCTGATGCAGTGGCAACAGTTGCTCTCGGCCTTCCCAACTCCAAGGAGGCTCTCAACCCCTCGCAGCAGCTGTATCCCGGCAAGGCTTTCCGCCTCTACGATAACGGCGTGGACGTGACCACAACTGCCGCCGAACTTAAAAACGGTATATACAATGTGACTTTCGACCCAGCCCAGACCGACAAGGCAAGCCTCTCCTACCCGGCTAACCACGTTGTCGAAGCTGTGATTTACCACAGTATTTCGTTCAACAAGTCGTCCGACAAGGTTGCTGTCAAGATGGAGGGTACCGACGAAACGACCGAGTGGAAAGATGTTCCGATGTCGCTCTTCGACGAGGCTTCTTCCGAAGTGCGTCCTGCCCTTTACAAAGAACGCGGCTCTTACGGCTTCACTGTAAGCTCCGACGTTCCCAATATGGAGCCCAAGGTGAAAATCACGAACCATGCAGGCGAAGTGCAGACTGTGATTCCCGGCGAAGACGGCGTGTACGCTATCGCCGACCTGCAGGGCGATGTGACTGTGGATATCACCATGGTTCCGTCGGAAGGCGCTGTGCTTAGCGCGGAAGAAATCGTGGCTGTAGATACCGAAGGTGCGGCCGATGTTACCTCTATCGGTGTTTCCGGCGAAGTACCTGCTGATGCTTTCGGCGCTATCCGCGATAACTTCAGCAACCTCGAAACCCTCAACCTCGCCGATATGGAAAATACTGCGATTCCCGAAGAGGCATTTGCCGGTATGGAAAATCTTTCGAGCGTAGTTATTCCCGATAATGTTACAGAGATTGGCGATGGCGCCTTCCGTGGCTGTGGTAATCTCGAATCGCTTACCCTTACCTCGGTAGAAACCATCGGTGCGGGCGCGTTCGACGGTTGTGGCAACCTTACCAGCATTACCATCACGGGCGGAGCAGCCTCCGGCGAAGCCCGCGCCAAGAGCCGTGCCGCGCGTGCGGCAGGCATCACAGATGCTTCCTTCGAGGGTCTTAACCCCAACTGTATCATATTCGTATCTGATCCTTCGATAGTGCTTACCGGAAAGAACAACGTGGTTTATAACGGTAACGGTATCCGCCAGGCAATGACCGACATAACCCTTTCGTCGGATTACGCCTTCAATACTCCGGGCAGCTTCAATCTTGGCGACAAGACCATATCGCTGAGTGTTCCTGTGGGCTACAAGACCCAGATGGTCAACGACAACTGGACAGGCATCGTGCTGCCCTTCGTTCCGTCGATGATGACTATGGACGGCGTTGAGCTGAGCTTTGCCAAGGAAGGCGACAACACTATGAGCCTGCGCTCGTTCGCCGACGACGTGGCCGAAGAGCTTACCGATGCCTTGGTGATGGAGCCGAACATGCCTTATGTTGTTCGTCTTAACGCCGAAGGTACGGCAAACGCGCAGGTGGTATTCTCCGCAACAGGAAAATCGGAAGCCGCAGTGGCCGACGACGAACTTACCACCGAAGACTTCGATGTGCAGACCACTCCCGTGGCAGAATCGATTGTTTGCCGTGGCAAGGACTTCTCTATGTTTGCCGATTACGCAGGCCGCGCTTATGTTCAGGGCGACTATGCTCTCAACGAAAACGGCAGCGAGTTCCGCCTCGTCGACCCTGCCGAGCCCGGTGTGGCAGCTCCCTTCTCCGTGTATATGCGTGCTAACAGCGAATCCGCTCCCGAGTCGTTCGTTGTAAGCAAGGAAGAGGGTACTTCCGCTGTAGGCATCGCTGGCAGCATAGGCAACGACCGCCTCACCATATTCCGCGATGGTTCCTCTATGGTGATTGTGGCCAATGCCGAGTGCGATATCGAGGTATTCGACCTCCGTGGCATACGCGTGGCTTCGCTCCGCCTTGCCGAAGGACGCAACACCGTGGAACTTCCCGCCGGCATCTACATTGTCGACGGCCTCAAGGTGATAATGTAATACCCCCTATACCAATGACAAAGAGCCGGGCTGTGAACTGCAGCCCGGCTCTTTGTCATTGGTAGCTATCGTTTCGGTGGTATTTTCTGTAAGCGGCGTCGAAATGGCGGCTGATTCTGTCGCGCAGCGACGGCGGCGCTATCACCTCTATATGCTTGCCGTAGCCGAGAATGGCGCGCTCAAGCTCGTTGTTTAGCACTACTTTCAGCGATAGCTGTATCGACCCGTCCCTGAAGTATTGCTCTATTTTCTGAGAAGCGTGGAAAGGTTTTGTGCGCACGTATGGCGCCTGGTCGCTGTCTACTTTCAGCACCACCCGGTGCGCTTTGTCGTGGATAGTTTTGGTAACCCCTATCACATCGTCGAAAAAATGCACGGGGTCGAAGTTGGCGCAATCGCGAAATTCGAGTGTCGGCTCGGCCTCCACTTTCTCTATGCGGTCGATTGCGAATATGTTTATCTGTGGCGAGCTGTTTGCCGCCTTTTCGCAGATAAGGAACCAGCGGTTGCGGTATTCCTTAAGCAGGTACGGATATACTGCGATATCGGCCGCCTCGCGCGCCTTGAACGAACGGTATGTTATCGATATCGTCTTTCGGTGCCGTATCGCCTCGTACAGCGTGCTTAAAAATTCGAGGCCCTTGTAAGCCGTGTTTTTCTCGAGGTCTATGGCAGGCGCGTTGTTGCCTGCTCCGGCGGTGATATGCTCGTTCAGCTTGCTTATTATGCCTACTGCGGGCGACAGTTGCTCGAAGCTCTGGAAATGCCTCAGTACGTCCATGGCGGAGTTCAGCAGTTGGAGGTCGTCGTCGCTGAGAGGGAGGTGGGTTATGCTGTAGTCGGGATCGTCGTACATATAGTACTTACGTTCCGTCACCACTATGGGAGCGTTGTATCCCAGCCTGTCGCTGCGCATCAGGGCGATGTCGTTTTGGAAAGTGCGCCGGCTTACGGGGTTGCTGCGTCCTTCGAACTCGGCGAGAGCCTCTGTGCAGGCTTTCATAAGGTCGTCGATAGTCCAGCGGCGGAAGCGGTTTTGCAGGCAGCGGTCGATGGTGGATATGCGTATTAGTGCGGATCGGTTGAGTGGCATGAGGCGATTTTTTTGCAAAAAAAGTAAAATTTCCGCAACTGCGCAAATAGGTTGCGCATAAGGGTCTGAACTTTGCATCGTAAAATTTGCAACAATGAAGACAATCAGCGGATACGATATCAAGATTTTCACCGACAACATTGAGCCTTCTGCCTTGGAGCAGATAGAGCGCCTGCTGTCGATCGATGTGTTCTCCGACAAAAAGATACGCATAATGCCCGACGTGCACGCCGGCGCCGGTTGCGTGATAGGATTTACCGGCAATCTCGGCGACAAGGTTATCCCTAACATAGTAGGTGTTGACATTGGCTGCGGAATGCGGGTGGCGCGTATGCGCTGTGGCGATATCGACTATCACAAGTTTAATGCCCACATACTCGCAAATGTGCCTTCAGGTATGTGGGTCCGTGACGAAAAACGCGGATTCAGCCCCCTTGCAGGCGAAGCGCTCGACGTCTATCGCCGGGCAAAGGAGTTGGTGCGGCAGCTGGCGTGCTACCGCGAGCTGAAAGACGTGAAGCGGATTTACAAGTCGATAGGAACACTCGGAGGCGGCAACCACTTCATAGAGCTTGACCGCGACGATGCCGGAAACACTTATCTGGTAATCCACACAGGCTCGCGCAACCTCGGCAAGCAGGTCGCCGACATATACCAGTCGCTTGCCGTGAAGCGTCTTTCGGGCTGGGACGAAATTATGGAAAGGCAAAAGAGAATGATAGAGGAGTACAAGGCGGCCGGCCGCCGGGCGGAATTGCAGGGTGCGATAGCGGGTCTGCATCGCGAGTTCAGAATGTCTGCTCCGCCACTGCCTCGCGAACTGTGCTATGTCGACGGCTGCGCGCGCGAGGATTATCTCCACGATATGCGCATATGCCAGCAATGGGCGGTACTCAACCGCACCCTTATCGAAATGCAGCTTCTGCAGTTCTTCGGCGATTGCGAGGTGCTCGAGCGCTTCGAGAGCGTGCACAACTATATAAGCTATGACAACATGATACGCAAGGGCGCGATATCGGCTGCTTCGGGAGAGCGGTGTATCATACCGCTGAATATGCGCGACGGTTCTCTTATATGCACGGGAAAAGGCAATCCCGACTGGAACTGCTCGGCTCCGCACGGCGCAGGGCGCACAATGAGTCGCAGCGAGGCATACCGCCTTGTGGATATCGAGGACTTCCGCCGGTCTATGGAAGGCATATACTCCGAGTGTGTCAACGATTCCACTCGCGACGAATCGCCTATGGCATACAAGCCTGCGGCTGAAATAATGGCAAACATAGGGCCTGCTGTGACAGTCGACACGGTGATACGCCCTGTATTTAACTTCAAAGCATCTGTATGAACATTATAAACGGTAAAAATGCTTCCGCCGTAATATTTGCGGCGGAAATAGAGGCAGAGGCTATTGCTTTTGTCGAAGGGCTGTGCGATAGTCCGGCGATGGCCGGTTCGCGCATAGCCCAGATGCCCGATGTGCACCATGGCAAGGACTGCAATGTCGGCACGGTGTACACGGTGGGCAACTATCTGAATCCGTCGCACATCGGAGGCGATATAGGCTGCGCCGTGTCGATGCACGGGCTGTCGGTGCCTGTAAGCAGCGACGGCTTCGCCTTGCTCGACCACCGCATACGCGAGGCGATACCTACCGGCATCGAAATATGCTCTAAAAACAACCTTGATGAGAAAGAATTTTTCCGATTCATAAATTCGCAGTATCAGAAAGCGTATTCTGCTCAGCCGGGACTGATAGCTCCTGTGTCGCGGGTCGATGCCGGATTTGTCAGCGCGCTGTGCCGCAGGCTCAAGATATCGGAAGGCATGTTTTATAAAAGTATCGGCACATTAGGCGGCGGAAACCACTTCATAGAGTACGGCGAGGATGGCGAAACCGGCCAAGGCTGGCTCACCATTCATACCGGCTCGCGCAATTTTGGCCAAAAAGTGGCCGGATACTGGCAGAGTATGGCCCGAAATCCGCGCAGAACGCCGTTCGAGGGATATCTCCGTGGTGAATATCTCGGCGGCTATCTTTCCGATATGGTGCTTGCGCAGGCATATGCGCAGTTCAACCACATCGTCATACGCAACCGCGTATTCGCTATCCTGCGGAAATTTGGAAAGATAAAATGCACCGAATCAATATTCTCCACCCATAACTACATATCCCCTTCTGGCAGCGAGCTCGTTCTGCGGAAGGGTGCTGTCGATGCTTCGTGTGGCCGAAAGCTGTGCATACCGTTCAATATGCGCGACGGTATCGCCATATGTGTCGGCAAGGGCAACGACAGCTGGCTCGGCAGCGCTCCCCACGGAGCCGGAAGGCATCTTTCGCGAGCGGCAGCACGCAAGGCGCTGAGTATGGACGACTTCCGTGCCACGATGGCAGGCGTCTACTCAAGCTCTGTCTGCGAGGCCACTATCGACGAGTCGCCAATGGCGTACAAGGCAGCCGAGTCTGTCCTCGGCCAGATAAGCCCTACCGTCGATGTCGTGGCGATGGTGCGCCCGAAATTAAACATCAAAGATATAGGAAAATGAAAAAATATATACAGCTGACAGCCGGTCGCGGCCCTGTGGAGTGTGCCCGTGCCGTGGCCTTGGTTGCCAAGGAGATGCTGAAGGAATACCCGTCGTTACTTATCGTAGACTCCGAGCCTCATCACTCCGAGCCGGATTGCTATATGTCGGTCACATTCTCTGTCGAGGGCGATATGGGCCTTATGGAAGATATTGGCCGCAAATGGGTCGGGACAGTCCTGTACCGCTCTACAGCCAACCGCTATCGCCCCGGGCATAAGCGCAAAAATTGGTTTGTGGGAGTGTGCATGGCCGATCCGCTTATGTTTGACCCCGTGCTTGACAAGGATATCGAATATGAAACCTGTCGCTCGGGCGGCAAAGGCGGCCAGAACGTCAACAAGGTTGAAACCGCCGTGCGCGCCGTCCACCGTCCTACGGGCATTGCCGTGAAGTGTTACGACGAACGCTCTCAGGCGCAGAATAAAATCAGGGCACGCGAGCGCCTTATGCTAAGAATCAATGCCTTGAACCATACCCGGACTGAATCAGCCCGTAAAGAAGCATGGAGTAGGCATACATCGCTCAAAAGGGGTGAGCCGGCAAGAATTTTCACAGGGCCGCTGTAGGATTGGATTTGGCTAAAATTTCGTATCTTCGTGGAGTCAAAAAATAGAAACTAACGATGATTACCAACCGAGAAGAAGTCCTTGAGAACGCCCTGCGTGTTTTCGCAAAGATGAATTATGAAAAAGCGAGCCAGATGGAAATAGCCAAGGCCTGCGGACTGTCTAAAGCCGGGTTGATTTACTATTATCCGTTCAAGCTCGATTTGTTTGTCGCCGTGATAGATAAATACGTGTTCGGCATGCAGGCGGCGGAAAACAAGTTCCGTTTCAAGGCAGCCTCCCTCTCGGAATTTATCGACCGGTATGTGGCGGGAGTCGAGCGGACTATGTGTAAGCTGCTATCTCTGCTTGACGACGGCAACAATCCTGCCGGGTGCAGCATCAATTTCTACTACTACCACCTGATGATGCAGGTTCGTATCTACTATCCGAATGTCGAAGAAAGGATTGCCGAATTGTTCAAGCAGGACTATGAGTTTTGGAAAGCGGCCATTCAGTCGGCTATGGACAGCGGGGAGATACGGTCGGATCTGGATCTCGATGACACTGCCATGATGTTCCGGCAGGTATTCTTCGGCCTGTCGTTCGAGCAGTCGTTCCTGAGAGGACTCGACACCGCTAGACTCGCAAGGGAGCTGCGCTTCGTCTATTCGCTGATTAAAGCCTGAGGCATTGTAATTACACGGATAATTTAGGCACCATACAGAAATCGCCCGGCGCAACGCCGG
>ERZ778516.1086-NODE-1086-length-21566-cov-10.506903_pt1 | contig 21566 bp, 26 predicted proteins | sample MGYA00510342_ERZ778516 | MGnify/ENA primary metagenome ERZ778516 (study PRJEB29527, sample SAMN07138961) | mouse gut metagenome | material: feces | host: mouse | place: China:Nanjing | collected 2016-01-25 ... | reverse complement strand
CTTTCATGCAGTCCAGCACAAAGCGGATATGTTCAGCGTCCAGCTTCATAAACTTGGCTTTCACCAGCTCGGCGGGGTAGTCGTCCCCGGCAAGGAAAAACGCGCTCTATGACAGATAACAGGAAATCTTGCGTTTTGAGATCAGGCGTATTATAATTAGCAGCAGAAATGTTCCGAAATATGTGGCGTTTCCAAATACGAACGCACTGCATTCGCAATGGACCTGAACTATTTATACAGGCAAAGCACTGCCGTCCATAACCGGCATCCACAGGCAGGACAGCACGGAACATCCGGCAGATCAATCCGATAAAAGGAGGACAAAAAGTATGAAAAAAACACTCTATCTCATGAGACACGGACAGACCCTGTTCAATCTTCAGCACAAAATCCAGGGATGGTGTGACTCTCCCCTGACCGCGCTCGGCCAGAAGCAGGCACAGGTAGCCGGACAGTATTTCAGGGATCGCCAGATCACATTTGACCATGCCTATTCCTCCACATCGGAAAGAGCATGCGACACACTGGAGATCGTCACCGGGCACAGCATGCCCTATACACGCCTGAAGGGTCTGAAAGAATGGAATTTCGGAGCATTTGAAGGCAAGGACGAATGCCTGAATCCGCCGCTTCCCTATGGAGATTTTTTTAAACAGTTCGGCGGGGAAAGCGATGTGGAAGTTCAGAAACGGCTTTCCGGCACGCTTCTTAAGATCATGCAGAAAGAGGACCATAAAAACGTCCTTGCGGTTGCTCATGGGGGAGCCTGTGCACAGTTTATGCTCTTCTGGCTCCATACCAGTAAAATTCCGCGCGTGAGAGGAATCGGCAACTGTGCCATCTTCATCTACGAATTTGAAGACGATACCTTCACGCTGACAGAATACATCAAACATGATTTCAGCCAGCTTGAGGCATGAATACGGGCCTGCCGACAGAAATCCCGTACACGGTCGGAACTTTTTTACGGCATTTTCCGGGCAGCAGACTCTGTCCGGAAAATGCATCAGGCATACACGCACTGAAAATCCAGCCGAATCAGCCGGTTTCCGTTCTCGTCCTGCGGATCGCGCATATAGACCAGATCCATATCCCTTGCCTGAAATTCCACCACCGCCTGCTCCAGCGGAATCGCGCGGCAGGCGCTGTCCCGGTATCCTTCATCCGGAATCGTGTGAAAATTGTCCGGATCCCACAGAATCAACGATACAATTTTCGCATGACAGGCAAGCGCCAGCTCCACGGTTTTCTGAATTCCCAGATATTCTGCAGCCAGATTAACAAGCAGCACATCAGAGTCTTTAACCGCCGGATTGCGGTAATCCAGTTCATAGATCTTCTGTTTTTCATACTGCTCCATCTGCTGCCTGCGAAGGGCATCTAATAACGCATGAATCATCGTACCTCATTCCTTTGCTCTTTTCTCTTCTACATATTAGACGCTTTTTGTATCAAAAAAGTTTCAAAATCTGCAAAAAACTTAATTTTTTTCTCCGTTTTTTTCTTCGGAAACAGATTCCGGCAGCTCTTCCGGCTCCGTATAAAGCTCGATCTTCTTCTTCAGAATCATCCGAACGCCGCATACAATCAGAATCACTGCGACCACAAACCGGGGGATGCCATACAGATAATTTCCCACCAGGTCCGCAAAATCGGAAGAAATGCAAGTTTCAAGCACTGCCAGCAGGTTCCGGATAGACGATTTCCAGACCGTTGCAATTCCAAGCAAAACCAGAAGCCATCCAAAGACCTTCGTCTGTCTTCCATTCAGTCTTCCTTCCGGCAGAATCTGGTCCAGATGAAACAGGTAATTGTCCTCCAGTGTATAAAACTCCTCATCCGGAAGGCTCACTTTATTGTGCACGTTAAACAGGCTGTAAAACCACAGGATCACCACACTGCATGCCAGCCAGGATGCATCGATCCAGGCGCCTGTAACGAACATGGCATAGGCCAGACACATGATGCTGAGCCCTTCTTTCATAAATCCAAGATACATCTCTCCTGCTCCCGGGATCAGGGAACAGATAAATGCTATAAAACCGTTTTTTTTCTTAATCATTTTGCCCCTCCTCATACTCTGTAAAGACCGGCCGGCCAATCAGACTGTCCAGAAGGACATTCAGCTTTTCACCGCCGTCCCGCAGCCGCTCCATAACCGACATTTGTGCATCTTCCGTCAAACAGGTCCTCTGCTCTTCTGCTGCTTTTCCTGGTCCAGGAAACATAAACAGCGCCATCAGAGAGACCGCCAGTGCAAAGCCCACCTTCAGACTGTAGAGAAACAGACGCATCTGCCTGGATGTATGATAAATGCTTCTGGCTGTCCGAACCTCAAGGCTCTGGCTCTTTTCCAGAATCTCTTCCTGCAGGTAGGCCGGAGGTTCCATCAGGTTCTGCTCCAGACAGGCTCCCAGAAGATCTGCGCAGCAGTCGCATGTCCCTGCATGCGCCAGAAGCAGCCGCTCTTCTTCTGGAGACAGCCTGCCGGCCATCCAGTCTTCAAGTTCCTTTCCGGTCAGATGTCCGGTCCGTTTTTCCATGCCATATGCCCTCCTTTCAGTCTTTTTTTCAAAAGTCCTTTGGCCCGGTAGACCTGCGTCTGCACAGTCCGCAGATTCCGCCCCTTTTCTTCGGCGATCTCTTTGATGGACCGTTCCTCATAGAAATGTGCTTCCGCAATCTCATTATAGGGCGGAGGCAGCTGCCTGCACAGAGCCAGCACCTCTTTTCTGGATTCTTCCAGCAGGCAGGCGGTTTCCGGATCCGCGTTCTGATCCGGAAGCGCCGAAAAGGTCTCTTCCTCTGCCGGCTGGATTCTGCGCGCTGCGCTTTTCTGGTGGTCCAGACATTTGTTGACCGCGATCCGGCAGATCCATGCCCGTTCGTGCTCCCCGTCAAAGTCCGGCAGCCGCTGATAGGCGGACAGGAACGTATCCTGCGTCAGATCCTGTGCATCGAACAGATTGTTTGTCATTCGATAGCACAGTGTATAGACCAGTTTTTCGTATCTGGTAAGCAGCGTTTTAAACTGTTCTTCTGTTTCGATTGTTCCCGCCCCCTTTTTCAGACTCTTCTTTTATTATAACGAGCCGGCAGCGGTGATTACTTCAAAATGACTCAGATTTTTTTAATTATTTCAGCGGCACTTCTGTTTTTTCATCACCCAAAAGTACTGCGCTCAGATCTGAGGGATCCACATAAGTTCCCAGTCCCATCTGATGAATGATCTCACGGTTGTCAAAATCATACTTGCCGCTCATGCCGCCGACGCCGGTGAGGATCTCATCTCCGTTCTGATCCAGGAAACCGGTAAATGCCACTTCTTTCAGATAGACATCGGTTTCCCCGGCATAACAGGTTTCCTGCAGCTCATTCAGGTCATCCATGTCAAATGACAGGATCAGGGAAAGAGGGGACACCTCAATCCGCTTTACCTGTACGGACACCCCTGCGATCTCCACCGGTGCATCCGGTTCATAGAGATCGGTTTTCAATATGGTGTCTTCACCAAGCGGAAGTGTCAGCGCCCAGTCGCCGTGAATTGTATGAGGAACGGTATCTCCGTTTTCGTACGTATAATAACTGTATTCTGTAAAATGAATCTCAATCTGCTCCTCATCCCACTCCTGATCCAGGGATTTGAGTGCATTGATCTCATAGTATCCATGATCTGAAAGTTCAGAAAAGGCAGGCGTATCCGGAGCAAATCCCATGGACACGCTGTTGAAAGCATCCGTGTGCTCTGTAATGATCCATGGAAGTTCATCGTCTCCGTTCTCGCCTGGACGGTCAAATCCTCCGTTTCCGTCGATGATCTCTTCCTCTGCCTGTATGTCCAGCAGAATATACAGCGTGTTTTTATCCTGTACGGTCTGTTTTGCAGTGACCGTGATTCCGGCATCCGCCACAGAAGCAATCTGCTCCTTTGCCAGTCCTTCCATGGTCATGGCGTTCTGATCTTCCTCTGTGGGATTGCGGAAATTCTCCACCGCCTTCTGATCCCATCGGAATAATCCGGATGCCATGGCGGTTGTTCCAACAACTGCCGCCAGCGCCGCCGCCAGTATCAGTGTCCGTCTGCTCCATATCTTTCTCATGCCCGTCTCCTCCTGTTCTGATGTGTCCGGAAGTTCTGCCAGAATGCGTTCTACCCGTTCCCTGCATCCTGCAGAGGCTTCCCACTGCTCCTTTGCCGCTTTTTCTGCGATCCGTCTGTCTGTCCTCTGCTCTTCTGCTCTCATCCGTTTTTGCCCTCCAGTGCCGTTTTCAGTTTCTGCCTTGCCCGGTTCAGCCTTGATTTGACGGTTCCCTCTGACAGGTTCATCATCCGTGCGATCTCTTTCGTACGGAATCCTTCATAGTAGTAGAGGATCACCACCTGACGAAAATCCTGCGGCAGGTCCATTACCGCATACCACAGTTCGCTCTGTTCTTTGGATGAATGCTGTTCGTACAGACTCATGTCTCCCGGCAGTTCCAGCCGGCCTCTCCCTGCCAGCATGGTGCGCGTCACATTTACCAGAATCGACATGGCCCATGACCGGAAACGTTCCGGGTTCTTCAGCTGTGCCAGATGGGCGTATGCTTTCAGTACCGTCTCTCCTACTGCATCCTCTGCATCTGCAGAGTTTCGAAGTACGCCGAGGGCATACCGGTACATGGAAGTCTCCTGCTCCCGGATCCTGCGGCAGAACTGTTCTTTGTCCATCATCTTATCTTTCACCAACTTTTCATGCCTGTGGGACTGTGCACATCCGTCAGGCGGTCTGTATTGAAACATGTTTCATATATTAGACAGACGAAGGAGACGTCTGGTTCCTTATGGAAAATATTTTTCTGTTTTGTAGCATTTTCGCCTTTAACAGGGTATTCTTAGTAAAAGCCTGCAGCCTTTATCCGGCTGTAAATCCATGATGCAAGGAGGTGCTAAGCGTGCAGGATCATACGGAAGATACGATCCGGCAGTATTCCCATATGGTTTACCGGCTTGCTTTTGCCCGTGCCGGAAACCGGCAGGATGCGGACGAGATTTATCAGGAGGTCTTTCTCCGGTATATCCGGAAGAAACCGGCCTTCCAGAATGACGCGCATAAAAAAGCCTGGTTTCTCAAAGTGACCGTGAACTGCGCCAACAGTCTCTGGCGATCTCCGTGGAAGCGCTGTGCAGAACCGCTGAGCGATGAACTGGCGTCGGAGACAAAAGAACCAGAGGTCGACCTGTCCATGGCACTGAAAAGACTTCCGCCGCGCTATCGGGAAGTGATCCATCTGTTCTATTATGAGGAACTTTCAACAGAAGAGATCGGGCGAATCCTTCACCGGAAGCCATCCACGGTACGGACACAGCTTACCCGTGCCAGAACCATATTAAAAGGCATCTTAAAGGAGGAATTTTATGAAGTTTAAAGATGCATACAGACAATGGAACGAAACGATTGTTCCCGACCGGACACTGACCGACCGACTGCTCCGGAAAGCTGCCGGGAGGAACCGAAAACAGACACATACCTTATGGTATCGGACGGCAGCAGCTGTTTTCCTCTTCTGCGCGGCCGTTTCATGTTCCATGCCGGCGCTGATTGCTCATGCCGAACCGGTCTATGAGTTTTTGTATTTTCTGTCTCCAAAGACCGCCCAGTATTTTATGCCGGTGCAGATGACTTCCGAGGATCAGGGTATCCGCATGGAAGTCGTATCTGCCTTCGTTCATGATGATACCGCCGAGATCTATATCACGATGGAAGACCTGGAAAGCGATCGGATCGATGGTTCCACGGATCTTTTTGACAGCTATTCCATTCACCGGCCCTTCGATTCCGTCGGAACCTGTGAACGTGCCGGTTATGACGCCGCAACCGGCAGGGTCGCATTTCTGATCACACTGAAAGAACGGTCGCAGGACTGGTCAGAGCATCCGATCCAGGGAGATAAGATCACGTTCTCTGTGCGGGAATTTCTAAGTCACAAAGCAACTTATGAAGATCTTGTGATTCCTCTGGATCTGACACAGGTTTCAGCGGAGCCGGCTACACAAAAAGCAGACCTGAGAGGATGCGGCGGAGATTATGAAGCTTACGGCATCGGCGATACAGCGGATGTTCTGGTTCCAGGCGCTTCCACGAACATTCTTCCGGACGGCAGTATCACTCTGACCGCATGGGGCTACCAGGACGGCATGCTCCGTATCCAGACCCGTCTGGGAAATACCCTGGAGCATGACAACCACGGTTATCTGTGGCTGGAGGATTCCAATGGAAAGCGAAATTCCGCTTACAGTATTTCTTTTCAGGATGAGACGGATCCGGAGCATCCGGTCACATACTGCGAAGAAGTCTTTGATCTTTCCATGGAGGAACTCGCAGACTGTACGCTGCACGGATACTATGTGATCTCCGGCCAGAGGACAGAAGGGAACTGGAAAGTCACCTTCCCGCTGGAGTGAACCTGTCTGATCCGACGCAAAACGGTCTGCATGCAATATCGTGCAGACCATTTTGCAATGGTGTTCCAGACGTATGCTACGGAATGTCAAGCTCCGGAGGGACATCCAGTTCCTCCGGAACCGGCCGGCCGTTTTTCTTCCGCTGTCTGACGCACTCCGTCAGCAGATATTCGATCTGCCCGTTTACAGAGCGGAAATCGTCCTCTGCCCACGCTGCGATGGCATCGTAAAGCTTTGGAGACAGACGCAGAGGTACCTGTTTTTTTCGATTATCCGCCATATCAGTACAGCGTTCCCGTATTCACGATGGGCTGCGCGTCGTGATTTCCGCAGAGGACAACCAGCAGGTTGGAAACCATGGCCGCCTTCCGCTCTTCGTCCAGTTCCACCACTTCATGCTCGCTGAGCCGTTCCAGCGCCATCTCCACCATGCCTACCGCGCCGTCCACGATCATCTTCCTTGCGTCGATGATGGCAGAAGCCTGCTGACGCTGGAGCATGACAGCTGCGATTTCCGGCGCATAGGCAAGACAGGTGATCCGCGCCTCCAGGATCTCGATTCCCGCTTCATTGACCCGTTCCTGAATCTCATCCCGGATTCTTGCCGCCACGATCTCGCTGGAGCCTCTGAGACTTCCTTCGTCTGCGATTCCGTCTCCCGTTGTATCCACGCCCGGCGCCACGTCATAGGGGTAGAGTCTTACAATATTCCGAAGGGCGCTGTCACACTGCAGAGAAAGAAATTCCTTGTAATTGTCCACATTGAACACCGCCCTTGCCGTGTCCACAATCCTCCAGGTGACGGCAATACCGATCTCAACGGGATTGCCCAGGCAGTCGTTGATCTTCTGGCGGTTGTTGCTTAAGGTCATGATCTTCAGAGAGATCTTTTTTCCGGTATTTTCAAAAGATACCGTTCCGGCAGGCGCGTCCGGATTGGCAGTCAGCACATGCTTCACATCTCCGCTCTGGCTGAGCTTTGTCTTTGCAGCGGGATTGACGCTGGTACAGAAAGGATTCACGCAATAAAAGCCATGCTCCTTCAGGGTTCCCACGTATTTTCCGAACAGAGTAAGCACCAGAGCTTCCTGCGGCTTCAGTATTCTCAGCCCGCACAGGGGGATCCAGCCAATACTCAAAACGATGATGCAGACGACCATCAGGACAACTGCCAGCGGACTCCAGCTGTTCTGCATCCATATTCCGCTGAAGACGGTTCCGGCGATTGCCAGTGCATACAGGAGCGCGATCAGCAGAAGCGCAGTCATACCGTTCTTTTTCTTACTTAATACGATTTCGTTCATTTGTAGAACCTCCATTTTTTGATATCAAAATCATATCACTCTGATTCTAAAATGTCAACAAAAAATATTTACGGAAATTCATTTGATTAGACCAGTATAATATTGCACCAAAAAAACCGGGACGCGGCAGCTGTCACACAGTTACCGCGTCCCGGTTTCTCATGAATGCAGATATTGCAATGTTACACAGCAGGAAAGCATTTTCCTCGATCTCCCCATTGGAAAGTGGGAACAGATGCACAGGGCGTCAGGTCTGTTGGTGATGCATGGAGGCCACCTGACACTCCGGGCACACCTCCACATAGCAGTTGCCCTCCATAAAGTCCAGCATCTCCCACGAGAGCCTGGCCAGAAACTTCATTGGCTTGCCGCAGTCCGGACAGGGGGTGTACTCCCAGTCCTGGATCCAGAAGGGGAAGCCGCCAATGGTGCTGGTCTCGTCCCAGTCCGCCCCATAGAAAAGGGGAGCCGGCTCTTCGGCCAGCACATAGGGGTTGTCCCCCATCTGCTCCACATCCTCGTCCTCCATAGCCTCCTCGCAACCGCCCTCATAAGGGAAAATAGGAGTGCTGCCTCCGTCCAGGGTGAAACGGGAGTAGGACGGGCTGGCCCATGGGATGCAGCCAAGGCAGGCGGTAGCGGTGAAGATGCCGTCTATCCCCAGAAAGCGCAGGCGTTCGTCCCGGCCGTCCAGAACCAGAAAATCCGACAGCCTGCCGCCGCACACCGGGCACCGGTCCTTACGCGGGCGAAAAATACGAGCGGTACCGTCCCTGGCCTGATCCCCCTTGACGAGAGGGATACAGGTGTCAAAATTCAGCTGCCGCCGCTTCCCGGCTTTGTCGAAGGTCCAGCCGCCGCACTGGGCATACACTGAGGGATCCACATACAGCTTCTTCCTCCAGGAACGGGGGTTCTGCTCCAGCTCATAGAGGGTCTCCAGTGCCTTATCATCCCCCTGCATGGCCAGACAGCACATCAGATTTCCCGCCGTCTGTGGGTCCTCCGTCTCCAGCAGCCTGGCAATCAGGCCATCACGCACGTCCTTTGGGGCGTGATAGTAGATCTCACTGGGGCGAAACACTTCTTTCTCCAGGGCCGCCCGGGCCAGTTCCGGAGAAAAGATGCCGTGGACATTGATGAGTCCCTTCAAATCCTCGTCCCACCAGTCGTCATTCAAACGCTCCACATGAGCGATGAGGTCCTGTAATTTTGCCTGAACCTGCTCCGGGGTCCAGTCACAGGGCGGGATATACGGAGATTTTGCCATGATGATCAACTCCTTTTCATTTTGTTAAAATCCATTTTATCACAGCCCGTTTCAGGCATCAATGTGCGTTCTGTATTGTTAAGATATTATCAATCCCAAAAACAGCCAGTGTCAAAAGAAGGAAACGCTCCATATACTATCAAAAAGAATATAAAAACCGGTAACTATGAACAGATCATGTAATTTCAGCAACGTCACCAACGATTATCTGGCATTCTACGACTGCATTCTGTCCGATATGATGGACGAAATGACGCATGCAGAACTGTCAGACAGTATCTCCCACAACTTCATTACACAGATGATCCCGCATCATCAGGGAGCCATCGAAATGTCAAGAACGATTCTGAAGTACACCACTCATATACCGCTCCAGAATCTCGCCCTGCAGATCATCACAGGGCAGACAAAAAGCATCTCCGACATGCGTGCGATTCTGTGCCAATGCGATGCCATTCACAACTGCAAAGAAGATCTGCGCTGTTATCAGACCCGCACAAAGAAGATCCTGCAGACCCTGTTCTGCCAGATGAAGCACGCCTGCTCCACCAACTGCGTCAACGGCAATTTTATCCGGGAGATGATTCCGCACCACTGCGGCGCCGTCGCCATGTCGGAGAATACGCTGCGGTACTGCATCTGTCCGGAACTGATTCCGATCCTGGATTCGATCATCCAGACGCAGAAACAGGAAGTGCAGATGATGCAGTGTATGCTGCAGCGCATGGGATGCCGCTGACATACAAAGATGATTCCACAGTTCCGGATGGGATCCGTTTTAGCAGCGGCGCCTTTGTTAAAACGCTCCCATCTGCCGAAATAAAAAGATCCATCCGCAGATGGTCACACACGAAAACAGGGAAGAAAAGATAAGACACCCTGCCGCCAGTTCTGCGTTGCTGTCCATCTGCTGCGCCATGGTGTAGCTGGATACCGCACAGGGCGCGCCGAAGATCACGATCAGAAGCGCCAGAGGGATGCCCCGGAACCCCATCAGGTATCCGGCTGTCAGTGCAAGACCCGGACTGAGAATCAGCTTTCCGAGGACACCGAAGACGATATTTCTGAGGTTGTCCCGCACACTGCCGAAATAAAAAGAAGCTCCCATAATAAGAAGCGCTGCCGGCGTAGCTGCCGAAGCCACCTGACTGACAGGCTTCAGAAAGACCTCCGGAACGATTATGCCGAAAGCCACCGCACAGATCCCGGCGGCAGCGCCGAGGATCAGAGGATTGGTCAGAATCTTCCGGACCATCTGTGCAGGATGTATCTTTCCGCCCCGGAATACCTCCAGCGTCACCACTGCCAGAATGTTGTAGAGCGGCACGATAACTGCCAGCATGATGGCTGTAAGCCCCAGAGCTTCCTCTCCCATCAGATTCTGCATGATCGGAAGCCCCATGAGTACCAGATTTCCCCGGTAGCATGCCTGAATAAAGGCGCCCCGGCTCTGGCAGTCCCCAATGGTCAGAAGCGCAAAAGCCGCTCCCAGAAAATAGACCAGAAAAAGCATTCCCACGCAAAAGACAAAATACGACGGAATCAGCACACCGGAAAAATCCGCAGAATAGATATTATAAAACATCATAAACGGAAACATGACCTGGAAAACCGCATTGTTTACATGCTTTAATTCCAGGTCAGTCAAAAGCTTCAGCCGGCGGGCGCCCATCCCCAGCAAAATCAAAAGGAAGATGGGAAACACCGCTTCAACTGCAATGATAAAATTTGCCAGCATGTTTTGTTACTCCTGTCTGACAAAATAAAACGGGTCTTCGTCTGTATGATGCAGAAAATGCATCATCAGATAGCCGCAGTTCATGGACACATTCTCTTCTTTCAGAATTCTCCGGATCTCTTCCCGGTCTGCCAGAACCACCTCCAGCTGTTCGTTATCCTCAAGGCCTTCCCGGGAAACCTTCCCGGTGGCATAACCGTAGACGGTTGCACAGGACTCGTCGGTCATACCAATGGTTGTATAGAAAGCTTTATGGTACATCTCATCCACCTGCAGAGGTTCAAAATCCAGACCGGTCTCTTCTTTTAATTCTCTGGCTCCTGCCTGGGCATAAGTCTCTCCTTCATCCACCAGTCCGGCCGGAAGCTCATAGATATAATCGTCAATGGAAAAACGGTACTGGCGCACCAGAACCATCCGGTCACGCTTCTCTCCATAGATGCTGTAGATAATCACACCATCCGGGGTATTTTTCCGGGTATTGATCTTAAGATGTTCCACGTCCTTTCCCCGGGATGCCACATGATACAGCCCTCTGCCGCCGACTTTATTCTCGTAATGCAGATTGTACATATTAAGAAAACGGTTATCCGTTGTCTTTTCAATTGAAAGTATATGATTTCCCATTCCTATGCCTCTAAGTCTACTTTTTCCACCAGGTTCCCGTCCCGCCAGATCCGTTCCAGATCATAAAACAGGCGGTTCTCTTCGTCAAAAATATGAATAATGATGTCCTGATAATCCATCAGAATCCAGTTGGCAGTCTGATAGCCCTCCACCTGCTTTGGCGTGAAGCCGGCCTTTCCAAGCATCTCCTCCACTTCGTCTGCCATTGCCTGCACCTGGTTATGGTTGCTGCCGGATGCAATGACAAAATAATCTGCAAGAACAGAGACATCCGAGATGTCCAGAAGCTTCAGATCCTTCGCTTTCTTCTCTTCCAGCGCATTGACAACGATCTTTGCCATCTCTTTTGAATTGTTTGCTACCATAGATACCCTCCTGTCATAAGTTGTCGGAACATCTGCGCCGCAGTACGCTCCGATTCCGCTTCGCTCCATCCCGGTCACGGGTTTTGCTGCATATAGTAATCATACGTCTTTTTTGTCATTGCGTCAACATGTTCTGCGGAATCTCCCAGATATCCAAGCGTATCTTCCAGGATCTTTATCAGCGCCTGATCCAGATCCATGAATGCAAGCTGCCTGATCTTTGGAAGATTCGGCGCTTTGTCACGTCTGGGTTCAATATAATCCGATACATAGACGATCTTGTCCAGCAGCGTCATGTCCGGCCGTCCGGTCGTATGCCAGCGGATGGCATTCAGGATCTCCTCATCCTCAATGTCATATTTCTTCTTTGCCAGAAACGCTCCCAGCTTTGCATGAAGCATAAAAGGATTCTTACGCTCCAGACTGCTGATCTCCAGATGATGCTTCTCCGCCATTTTCAGCTTCTTTGCATTCGGCATACATTTGGCGCAGTCATGCAGAAGACCTGCCAGCATGGCTTTCTCCAGGTCATACTCATAACGCATGGCAAGCGCAGCGCAGGTATACATGACCCCAAGCGTATGCTCGAATCTGCTGTCATCCATCTCTTTTTTTAAATCTTTTTTCAAATCCTTGATGCAGATTGCATCCATTGTCCTCTCCCCTTATTCCGGTTTTGCATCTTTTCTTTCAGCCTTCGGCAGATGCTGTTTTCAGACTCGCTGTCATCTCTCCTGTGCTTTGGCTGTTCTGCCCTTCGAGCCATATAAGCCCTTCTGCCGGATATACATTTCCACTGCCTTTGGCAGCATATGGGCGACTTCCTTTCCTTCGGACAGGCTCTCCCGGATATCCGCAGAGGCAATATCCATACTGGGCGTGTCCAGTATATGGATCTCTGCCCCATACCGCTCTTCCAGCTCCCGGATCCGCTTCTCCACCTGCTGTCTGGCATGATGGTCTCTCACGGCAGCCAGCAGGATACATTCCCTGCTGATGATGCCCGGTTCCTTCCAGTTGTCAAACTCAAAGAGAGAATCTGCTCCCATGATAAAATAAAATACCGTATCCGGATGCTGTTCATTCAGACGCTGAAGCGTCTCATACGTATAATGATATGCCGAAGCCGAACGCTCCATATCGCAGAGCTTCAGATACGGAATATTCTGAATGGCCAGCCGGAGCATCTCCATCCTGCATTCCATATCCGCCTGTCTGGTATCCCGCTTATGAGGCGGATTCCCGTTAGGGAGCATCCAGATCTCATCCAGCGCATACTGTTCATATGCCCGTTCAGCCAGTATCAGATGCGCATGGTGGACCGGATCAAAGGTTCCGCCCATGATGCCAATATACCTCTTTGTGTCAGCCATACTTTCTGCCCTTACCGGGGCAGGACAATCTTTTTCTTCTCGTCCCTGCCTTCTTTATATAATACAATCTTCTTGCCAATGACCTGCACCACCTGAGAACGGGTGCGTTCCGATACCACTGCCGCCAGCTCCTTCGGATCATCCATGCAGTTCTGCAGGACGCTTACCTTGATCAGTTCTCTGGCTTCCAGCGCCTCCTCAATCGCTGCCGTATTCTCCGGCGTCAGGCTGTTCTTCCCGATCTGGAAGATCGGATCCATATTCATGGCAAGTCCTTTTAAATATGCTCTTTGTTTGCTTGTCATAATCTTTCCTTTACTTATAATAATCAAATACCAGTCCGTACATTCTGACTGTATCGCCTTCCTGGATGCCCGCCTTTTCCAGTTCCTCCAGAATGCCCGTATCCTTTAAAAACTTCTGGAAGAACGCAAAACCTTTTTCCGAATCCAGATTCGTATAGCCCAGCATCTTTTCAATCCGCGGTCCTTCCACAAGATAGGTATCCGGCTCTTCTGCCGACCGTTCCACCGTATAGGGCAGATTTTCCTGAACAAACATTTCTTCCGGGAAAAATTCCTGCTCGAACACCACCGGCTTGTCCTCCATCATATCCAGAATGCGCTGTACTTCGTACATCAGTTCCTTCAGCCCCTGGCCGCTTACCGCTGATATGGGACAGACTTTTATCCCTTTCGGTTCAAATTCCTGACGGATCCTGTCCACCGGACTGTTTTCTTCCTCCCAGATGGCGTCGATCTTGTTGGCAGCAATGATCTGCGGTCTTGCAGCGATCTCAGGGTTATAGGCTTCCAGCTCTCTGTTGATGGCGTAGATATCCTCTACCGGATCCCTTCCTTCAACCGATGCGGCGTCCACCATATGGATGATAACTCTGGTCCGCTCAATATGGCGCAGAAAGTCATGTCCCAGCCCTACGCCCTCGGAAGCTCCTTCGATCAGCCCCGGAATATCCGCAATGACAAATCCGGCTCCGTCCAGATCCACCACTCCCAGATTCGGATTGAGTGTTGTAAAATGATAATTGGCAATCTTCGGCCGGGCATTGGTCACCCGGGACAGCAGGGTGGATTTGCCCACATTCGGGAATCCTACCAGCCCCACATCCGCAATCACCTTCAGTTCCAGCATGACCTCCAGCTCCTGTGCCGGCTGTCCCGGCTTGGCATACTTGGGCACCTGCATGGTTGACGTGGCAAAATGCTGATTGCCGATGCCGCCTTTGCCGCCCTTTAAGACGACCTGCCTGCGGTTATCTGCGGACATGTCCGCAATGACCTTCCCGCTCCCGGCATCCTTGATCACGGTGCCTTCCGGCACTTTCAGTATTACATCCTGCCCGCTTTTTCCATGACAGTTTCTCTTCCCGCCTTCCTGGCCGTCCTGTGCTGCGTATTTGCGCCGGTGCCGGTAATCCGTCAGGGTATTGAGTCCCTCATCCACCTGGAAGATCACATCGCCGCCGTCGCCGCCGTCGCCGCCGTCCGGGCCGCCGTTCGGCACATACAGTTCCCTGCGGAAGCTTACATGGCCGTCGCCGCCTTTGCCGGACCGGATCCATATTTTCGCTCTGTCTGCAAACATCGTGTTATTCTCCTGTCATAGTCTGGCATCTGCCGTTTTCAACCGCCGGACAGATGCTGTCCTGTCTTCAAGTTCCTGCTGATATAAAAGAAGGCTTCAAATCGATCCGACTTGAAGCCTTCCTGTTATTTTGCCTCTGCTGGAACTACAGAAACCTGCTTTTTGTCTCTGCCTTTCCTCTCGAAACGAACAACACCGTCTACCAGTGCAAACAGCGTATCATCGCTGCCGCGTCCCACATTCACACCCGGATGAATTCTGGTTCCGCGCTGTCTGTAGAGGATATTGCCGGCCTTTACAAACTGACCGTCTGCTCTTTTGGCTCCAAGTCTCTTTGACTCGGAATCTCTGCCGTTCTTGGTAGAACCGACACCTTTCTTATGCGCAAACATCTGAAGGTTCATATTTAACATAGGTTTACACCTCCCTGAATTACATGTATCAATACGTTGACAGTTACCGGATTATTTGTTGATCTTTTCAATCTTAACAGCGGTGTACTGCTGCCTGTGACCGTTTTTCTTGTGATAACCGGTTTTTCTCTTGTACTTGTAAACGATGACCTTCTTCGCTTTTCCGTCACCGATCACAGATGCTTCCACGGTAGCGCCTTCCACTACCGGAGTACCTACGGTAAGAGCGTCGTCGCATACTGCGAGAACCTGATCGAATACATAGCTGGAACCGGCTTCTGCGCCCAGCTTCTCAACCCTGATCACATCGCCCTCAGATACTTTATACTGTTTACCACCTGTTGCAATAATCGCGTACATATGGCACCTCCTAAAACATTACTCGCTGACTTCGGTGCTGCAGACATGCAGACTTATAACCCCATCACGCGGCATCTGTTATATCTTAGCATGGACACTTTCCAGTGTCAAGTGTATTTTTCAGGATTTTCCATCATCTGCTGCGTCTAAAAATGTCCATTCTTTTCGATCACATCCCGATACCAGTAAAAACTGTCCTTGCGGACCCGCTCATACGTGCCGCTTCCGTCATCCATCTTATCCACATAGATGAAACCGTATCGTTTGCGCATCTCTCCGGTGGAGAAGGACACCGGATCAATGCATCCCCATACCGTATAGCCCAGAAGGTCCACGCCGTCCTCTTCCACCGCCTTTACCATCTCCCGGATATGATCTCCCAGATAATCGATCCGGTTCTGGTCATGAATCTGCCCGTCTTCCATCACATCCTCATATCCAAATCCGTTTTCTACAACGAACAGGGGAATCTCATACCGGTCATAATACTGATTCAGAATATATCGAAGCCCTTTGGGGTCAATGGCCCAGCCCCAGGGCGTCATGGGAAGATACGGATTTTCCACCGTATCCGCCCCGGCCGCCAGATCGTTTCCCAGCTTTTTTACGCCGGGATCCGCGCTGATGGCGCTGCTGAGATAATAACTGAAACCGATATAATCCACACAGCCCTGCGTCAGGATCTCAAGATCCTCTTCTGTGATATCCAGCTGATATCCCAGACGCTCCCACTCCTTCTTCACATATGCCGGATAATGTCCCCTGACCTGAACATCCGTGAAGAACAGGTTCTTCCGGTCCTCCTTCTGTGCCAGCAGCACATCCTCCGGATTGCAGCTGTATGCGTAGACCGGCGTAGCCGCCACCATACATCCGATCTGAAAGTCCGGATTGATCTCATGCCCTTTTCTGACCGCCTGCGCACTGGCGACAAACTCATAATGCGCCGCCTGACAGACCGTTTTCTGTCTGTCCTCTCCTTCTTCAAAGAGGATTCCGGAATTGGTAAACGCATAGATATTATTCGTAAGGATCATCTGGTTGTTGATCTCATTAAAAGTCATCCAGTATCTGACCTTATCCCTGTACCGCTCCATCACCGTCTGCGCAAACCGGGTGAAATGTCCGATCATCTCCCGGCTTCTCCACCCGCCGTATCGTTTTACCAGACCATAGGGCATCTCAAAATGGGACAGGGTGATGACCGGTTCGATCCCGTACCTGCGCAGTTCGTCAAAGAGATCATCGTAGAACTGAAGTCCCTCTTCATTGGGCTTTGTCTCATCTCCGTCTGGGAAGATTCGGCTCCAGGCGATACTGGTCCTGAAACATTTAAATCCCATCTCCGCAAAAAGACGGATATCTTCTTTGTAATGTTCATAAAACCGGATTCCTTCATGATTCGGGTAATATTCTCCCTCCAGCACACCATCTGTAATCCTGCGTGCCTGACTGCGGCTTCCCGCTGTCATCACGTCTGCAATGCTCAGTCCTTTGCCGCCTGTCTGCCAGGCTCCTTCCACCTGATGGGCGGCTACTGCGCCTCCCCACAGAAAATCATTTCTCATTTTTTCACCTCAATTTTTATACTCATTTGATTACCTGATACAGTTTTTCTCCCGCTTTTACAGAACCCTCCGCGATCATACGAATCTCCTGAAACTCATCTGCATTGGACACCAGAACCGGCGAAATCAGAGAATAGCCTTTTTCCCGGATCAGATCCATGTCAAATTTCAGAAGCGGCTGACCGGCACGTACACGGTCCCCCTGCTGCACCAGCACTTCAAAACCTTCCCCGTCCAGCATGACCGTATTCAGCCCGATATGGATCAGCAGGTCCGCTCCGCTCTCCGTTGTAAGTCCAATGGCATGTCTGGACGGAAATACCACAGACACCTCCGCGTCACAGGGCGCCGTTACTTCTCCCACAGACGGCCGGATCGCCGTCCCAAGTCCTGCCACTCCGCTTGCAAACACTTCATCCGGCACTTCCTGAAGCGTTACGGTCTCCCCGGTAAGAGGCGCCTGAATATCCAGTACCGTTCCTGCTTCCATCTGTACATTTTTTGCCGTTTCAACTTTCGCAGTCTCCGGCTCTTCCTTTGAACTGTCTTTTTCTTCCGGTTCAAAAGCTTCCATATCGTCTGCTGTCACACCCCAGAAATACGTCAGAAGCACGCCGCTTATCAGCGCTGCGGCAATTCCGAACAGATAACCGGTAAAAGGAGAGTATGTCCTCATGGCAAGAGAAAAAATATTATGGAATACATACGCATCACAGGTCACATGTAATGCGCCGTTGATGGCTCCGCCGATACCGCTGGCAACTGCAACCACTGCCAGCATACGTTTATAATTCATAATGATACCATAAAGGATCGGTTCTGTTACGCCTGCAAGGATACCAGTCAGGATCGTCGGTCCTGCAATATCCCGCATTCTGGAATGTTTCTTTGCTTTCAGATATGCACCAAGGGCAATTCCGATCTCGGCAAATACTGCGCAGACACAGACGCCTTCGATCATGTCTCCGCCGAAATCATTCAGATTCTGCAGAGTGATCGGCGTGAATCCCCAGTGCAGTCCCAAAAGAGTCAGGAACGGATAGGACGCACCCAGAATCATTCCGGCAATGATCCGGTTAAAGTTAAACAGCCACATAACCACATCCGAAACTTTGTTTGCCAGCGTCGTTCCAAACGGTCCAAACAGAATAACCGTAAAAGGCACCATCAACATCAGGCACAGCATGGGTACCAGAAACAGCTGAAGTTCTTTTTTTATAATCTTTTTGAGTCCTTTTTCCAGATAACTGTATACAATTACCGCAATAAAGATCGGAAAAATCGTTGATGCATAATCAATGGGCGTTACTCCGATTCCAAGAAAGTTCACACCTTCCATCCCAAGCAATCCGGTAAAATTCGGTTCCAGCAGCGCCGCTCCGATCCCGCCTCCCACATAGGCATTGGCGCCAAACTGCTTCGCCAGAGTGATGCCAAGGAAGATCGGCAGGAAATAGAATACCGCATTGCCTGCCGCTGACAGGATCAGATAAGTGGGATCTTCATAGCCCATCAACCCGAATTCTGTGAATACGGTAAGGAGCGCTTTCATCATACCGGCTCCTGCCAGCAGCGGGATCAGAGGAGAAAATGCGCCGGAGATAACCTTCATGATCCGGTCCATCACGTTTCCTTTTTTCGCCCCTGCTTCCTGATCACTGGAGCCTGCGCCTCCAATGTGCGCTACTGACAGGATCGCGTTGAAATAATCATTGACCGCCGGTCCGATCACCACCTGATACTGTCCGCCGCTGATCACTACCTGCAAAACATACGAAAGCTTTGTCAGTTCCGCTTTGTTGGCCTTTCCTTCATCTTTCAGTTCAAAGCGCAGCCTGGTGGCGCAATGTACAAGGCTGCTGATATTGTTCTCGCCTCCTACCAGTTCCACGATCTTTTTCGCTTCGTTTTCATACTTCACGATTCCTTCCTCCTGTTTCCTTTTTATTTTTAAAAATAAAATGACCCGGCGCAGCAGATGGAATTTCACACCTGCCGTATCGGGTCATGCCTGGTCGAACCAGTAACACCACTATATCGTTATGTCTCATTCAGGTTAATTCGATTCAGATGGAGGGTCAGATACAGCACCTCGCCTTCGCTCACATTCCATCCATAAGTCCGATCCAGAAAACGGGCAATCTTCATGGCGCATTTATAGTCATTGGGACATTTTTCCGCAACGACCCGGGCGATCTCAAGATCCACCTTCAATGTTTCCCCGCTCATCTGTCTCCGGACAAAATACCGGACATGCGTGATAAAACGGTTCACATCAAAATTATCTTCCCGAAACTCTCTGCCATAAAAAAGCTTGCTGATATTCAGAATGTTCTGAATGATCTTCGTACACATCACCGTCTCCTGCATCCCGTTTCCGCTGAAATGGGAATTGATAAAATGCAGTGCGATAAATGCCGCTTCCTGATCCGGAATCTCATAACCGCTCTTCTTCCGAAGTTCTGTCACAACTTCCTTTGCATACTGATATTCTTCGGGATAAATCAGCCGGATATCCCACTCCAGAGGGGTTCCAAAATAGAGTCCCTCCTTCGCACGTTCCATCATCATCCCCAGGTGATCTGACAGAGTCAGAAGGATGCTGTCGTTGCAGCGATAACCCAGTCTCTCTTCTCCCCGTCTGATGATACCGCTGGCCAGTTCGATATCTTCCACGGTGATCCGTTTCAGCAGACTGTCAAAATCCTTTTTGCCTCCTTTGCCATCCAGAACAAAATGTTTCTCGATCAGAGAAGTATTCACAGAACCGCCGGGCTTTACGTTAAATGCCACGCCCCGTCCCATAACCACCGATTCTCTTTTCCTGTCATCCAGCACCAGCGCCACATTGTTGTTCAGTGCCTTAATCAGCTTCATGGTCATCTCCTCTCCCTCATCATCCCATTCTGCATGTGCAAAAAAGGCATGACACAAAAACATGCACTACGTACATCTTTTCAGTCATGCCTGCTCTACCAGTAACACTCTACCTATAAGATACACCCAAAAACGCCGTCTGTCAAGTACCTTGTATCATTTTTCCCACCAGCAAATACAGTTCTTCCAGTTGTTTTGTCATCCATTCCTTCTGATCTTTGAGTGGAACCATATCTGCCAGATAATAAACGACCTCTTTTACCACGGTATCCCCATCAAATACTCTGATTGCCTGAAGCGCTCCGTCTATCCCCATCACACCTTCCCCTAATACATGATTATCCGGAAGATTTTCAATGATGTTTTTTACCATTTTAACGAACTCATCCGGCAAATGCCTGATTCCGATAATGATCCTTCCATCACCAAAATGTTCCTGGACTTTCCTGCTCGTCGAAAATGAATACATCTTCACAGGCTCTGCGTATTGATACCTGTAAATCTGCGGTTTCGCATAGACCATTTCCCACTTGCCATGATGTTCATAGAGCATGGCGTAATACGTCTGAAAATTATGTGATGGAAGGGCATACATATCACATATGAGCGCTTCTGACGGATACAGTTTCATATTTTCAATTTCCATCCGGGCTATTCTGACGTCTTCCATATATTCTTCATACCATTCTTCATCCCACGATGTAAGAGCCATCCGATTCCCTCCTCCCGGAAAATCTGTAATATCTGTATGCATATAATTAATCATGCATAAACATTCCTTTTGAAATGCAAACTAAGTTTCGTCTTCTTCTGAATATCCTCTGATATAACATTTTGGGTACATTTGTTTAATCGAAAGGAGCTGTTCTTCCGTAAAATCATTTCGCCCGTCTTCCCAGCTGCTGATGTAACACAGGTAGATCAGATCATCCATATTTTCAAGTCCGGACAAATCATCAATTGTTGTATTATTCAAAATCAGATATTCTACATCTTTCAGGACAGACAGACTGGACAGATCACAGGGCAGACAGATTTCCGCACTGATCAGATGACAGCCTCCGGATACCTCTCCCTGTGCTTTCTGCGCGGTATCCTCATCCACCATATTACAGAAAATGATTCTGTCCGGCTGTGTGCAGCCCTGAAGTACGATCCTGATCTTATAATCTTCGGGAACGCTTCCCACATCAAGCAATGCCCGCTCTGCCAGTTCTTTCATGAACAAATATTCTTCCAGATGCGCCCTCACAGTCTCATAGCCCGCACCGATCTCATATTCGCAGCAAAAGCTCCTCTGCTCATGGTCCACATCAACCTGCGAAAGTTTCAGATCATCCGGAAGTTCCCGATCCATATAAGACAAAAGCTCTCTGTACTCCTGACGTGTTATGTACTGATCCATCCTGTCCATCATACGTAACGGCATTGTGATGAATATAAGAAATATATTGAATATGAAAAATAAAACAACCTGCGTTGACTCCCAACAGAACAGGCATACTGTGACAATTGCAATGATCCATTTCTTTCCACTGTTATTGTGCTCTTCCATTTTGCAGATACCCGTTCCCTTATGTCTGCTCGCTGTCTATGCCTCGCAACAGCCGTTAACTTTTCA
>ERZ778516.1085-NODE-1085-length-21576-cov-17.371591_pt1 | contig 21576 bp, 19 predicted proteins | sample MGYA00510342_ERZ778516 | MGnify/ENA primary metagenome ERZ778516 (study PRJEB29527, sample SAMN07138961) | mouse gut metagenome | material: feces | host: mouse | place: China:Nanjing | collected 2016-01-25 ... | reverse complement strand
ATAATTCAATACATTGTAATATGTTTATATTAACCTATTGTGCTGCTTATATAACCCCAACTCCATAGATTACCGAAAGGACAAAAAGCGCAAAATGTCCCTTCAGAATTCTGAAAACTTTATTTTCAGAAGATTAACTGCTTGATTTTTGCAATGTCACATGGTGACTGAAATATACTGTTGAATACCATGCACAGATTATGCCCCAATACTTTGTTCTGCATTCAGTTACATAATCCTCGGAAGCTTTTGTCAAATACTCTTTCCGCCTCTGTGAAACAGATGCTGGAACAGACTGTTAATACAAATCATCAATAATTGTAAAAACAAGCAAAATAAAGCCTTTAAAAGTTACTATGAGAGTGGTATAATCATCTTGGAATTTCAACATAATATGCCTCCTCGTAGTCGGGTACAACTATAGAGTAGCATATTTTGTTGAAGTTTTTTATATCAAATCAACTAGCACAACAGTTTAAATTAACAGTTTTTAATTCTGTATTTCGTATACTCATTCTTTGCTCTCTAAACTTTCCTGCTAACGCACAGTTGAATTCATGACAATAACCTTACTACATTTATTTAAAATGTTATCCGAATGGGACACTATTATTATATACTTCTCACTTTGAACTAGATAATCCAAAACACTAGATGTATACTTAATATCTATTGAAGCAAATGTCTCATCTAAAATCATTATTGGTTTGTCATATAAGATAGCTCTTGCAATAGCAATAATCTGTCTTTGACCTCCAGAAAGATTTGTTCCATTTTCTGTCAATGATGTATCCAAACCAACGAAGTCAAAAAAATCATTTGCACCAATTTTGCTAAAAATATCATATATTTTAGCATCTGAAATGTTAGCATTTTCATTTCCAAAAAGTATGTTTTGTCGTACAGATCCCGGAAATATCATATTTTCTTGTGGAACATATGCTATTTGTGAACGTAACGAGGAATTATTACATTCTTTGATTTCTTGGCTAAACAACAAAAGACTCCCTTCAGAATATTCATACAATTTTAACAACATTCTTAACAAAGTTGTCTTTCCACAACCACTTGGTCCTGTAAAAGCAATCATATTCCCATAGTCTTCATTTAATGAAAAATTTAGTATTTTCACACTACAATCTTCATATTTACAGATAACATTCTTTGCTGCCAACAAATTTTCTTGTCGGATTTCAAAATTTATTCCATCTTCATTTTCTAATGGTATTTCAAATATTTCTAGTACTCGGTCTACATTTACCATCGATTTTTGAAAATAAGCATACATATCTGCTATCGATAAAATCATAGTACATATCAATGGTGCAATCTGAATAATATACACTATATTCGCTAATCTCATATTTGAATCAAAATAACAATAACAAAATATGCCCACAAAACAAACGAAACGAAGTACTCCTTGTATGAATCCATATACTCCATCAAGTTTTCCTTTATCCATACTCACCTTGTAATATTGATTTGTTTGCAATTTTAGTTTATCCCTCAAATAATTACATAAATTCGATATACGTATAAGTGAGGAATTGTTAAATATTTGCATACAAAAGGAAAATAAATTTGTTTTTCTCTTCTGCACTAAATTTGCGCGATTTCTAATTGCTTTTGCTAACTTACACTGAGACCAAAAAATTACTGCTCCTAGACAATAAATAACTAAACATAGTTTCCAATCAACTCTGAATACAATAACAGAAGCACCAATACCTGAAATGCAACACATTATCGGAGACAATACACCATATGAAAGAAGTCCTATCGCACCATCTATATCATAATTCATTCGAGACATTAATTCTTGTCTGTTACCAAACAAATCTAACTTCTCAACCTTCGCATGTAATGCATGAGAAAACATTTTTTTTCTTAATGTCACACCTATCCTATGGATGATCGTAGTTTGCGAAAATATTCCCATAGAATCATAGAAAGCAAATATGACAATCCAAATTCCCATTTGTACCAATACGTTCCAATAGAATGTACCATTCTCTACCATTTCCACAGCCTTACTACTGATAGATGCATTTAGTACAGTTATAATGAAATTTCTACTTGCTACTACTAACGTTGTAACTATATACGGCAACCATAGAGATTGAAACAAAGAAAAAAATATACACAATTTTTTAATGTCTTTTGTCATACAATCACCCCCCCACTAATCTCTTGGATATATCCCGGATACTTGTCTAATAAATCTTTATCATGAGTTATTAAAACCACATAATGATCTTTTGACAATGTAACTATGTAATCCATCATAACATTTGCATTCAACTGATCTACATTAGCGGTAGGTTCATCAAATACATAAATATCAGCTTCATTCATAACACATCGCAAAAAACAAATACGTTTCTTTTGACCTCCGGATAAAGGATCTCCATTCTCTTGAAGAATTGTATCATAACCATTCCCAAAACTCATAATTTCTGATTCTAAATTTAACTTCTTACACAGTTCTTGAAATTTATCCTCAGAATCTCCTTCTTTGAATATATTATTTTTAATTGTATCTGCAAATAATAACGACTCTTGGGGCATTACAGATATTCTATCTCTAATTTTGCTCAATGATGATTCTCCAAATGGTAAGCTTATTTCCCCTTTATTCGTCTCATACACTCCGTTAAGCAATTTAATAAATGTGGTTTTCCCCACCCCGTTCTTACCTAAAATATAATTGATTTCTCCCTTTGTAAAAGTTAAGTTCAAATCGTTAAATACCATCCTATTGTCGGGATATGAAAAACTTACATTCTTAAATGAAAATCTTTCAGAATTTGAAAAACAATTACATTTCTCCTCTTCCAAATTCATTTCAATAATCTTATTAATGTTTGCTTGATTAACTAAAGATCTTCTATATTGTACAAGAGTATTCTCCAATCTCATAATTGGCGAAACAATATAGTCAGCCATGATTATTGCAGACATAAGAGAACCAATACTGAAAAAATTGTTAAGTACACAGTATCCACCATAGAATGCAACTGTCATCAAAGTTGAAAAAGATAATATCATAGAGGGGGCAGACAAAACTGCTTGTCTCATAGCTAGTTTTTTCTTAATATTATTTAAATCAATCAATTCTTGTTCGTACTGCTCTTCAAGTTTTTCAGTTAATAAATTCACTTTAATCATTTCAACATTAATTAATCCATCTGATGTAAATTTATTAATATCTTTCAGTTTATTTTGGTAATCATTCATCTTAGAAAACATGCTTTTACTGATTTTTGTCATGCAAAAACCTGAAACAAAACCAACACATAAAGTAATTATACCTAATGACCTTTGTATTCTCATCAGAAAAAAAACACATACAATAAAAGAGACTGTATCAGGAAAAAAAATAGTATATTTTCTCATGGCAAACTGAAATACTCCATTTACATCAGAGGAAAAACATGTGCTTACTTCCCCTACGTTCTTTTCATCTATTTCACATTGCTTAGATAACAAAAAAGAATTAATTATTTTAATGAACATCCCTGAAGTATATTTTGTTTCATAATTAGCACAAAAATAAGGTTGAAAATACTGAAGCAAAAGTGTTATAACACAAATAATTGCAATGCAAACAAACCACTCAACACCAAAATCACCTTCAATGCCTTTATCCACAACATTTCCAATTAGTCGTCTTGTCATAACATCAACTACTTTAGCTGTTGTAACTAATATACATAACAAAATACCACTACTCTTTACACTAAATATCTCTCCGTTTTGTTTCATTCCTATCTTTTCACCTCCTTATCAATCTTAAGTTTTATCAAAAATATTACTAATCATGTTATAAAAATCTGCCGCACTTCTTAATACATGGGAAGTAATATCTTCATCTGAAAATTCGAAATCAAAATATCCTTCAAGTAAAATAATTAACCTAATATATCCTAACGAATCAACACCAAAATCAAATATATCACTTTCTAGCTTTTCAGAATTAATATAGGTAGTCGTCAGTCGCCGTAGCCACGGTTACGACTCCTCCGCCTTGCCCTATATACAAATACTAATTTTTATTAATTTCATTTTCAATAAACCAGTTTGCGATTTCAAACGCCTTTACCCGTCTTTTAGCCAATGCAATTTGTGACTTGTATCTTTCTGTATTTTCTTTGGCTTCAAATGTTTTTATCGTTTCCCTCAGCTTATGCAAAGTAGAATCAATTTGTCTTTTTGCTTCGATCAATTCATCATTTGAAAAATCCATTGTTACCTCCATAATTTTTCATTTGTCGATGCTTTATTATATATCCTTTTTGTAAAAATGAAAAGGGGTTCTCATGCTGCGCAAAGTATCATTTTCACAAGCCAGATAACAAACTGCAGGGAAACATGAATTGCTGGCATGAACGACTTACTGTTCATTATTCCACAGCCTCTGTTGTAATACCTGCCTCTTCCGACATAAGAATCTGTATATGATCAGAAGACGCCAAAATCTTAAAAGTTTCAATCATAGAATGCAATCTGACTCCCGTTCCCTCTGCTGCCTCCACAATGTAACTTGCAGTGATCACGAATACACCACCAAGACCATTGTCTACAAAATAAATCTCCTTAACTTCACAATCCCATGCCGTGCCCTCATCTGCGCGAAGATACAGTCCTTTGGGAAGCTCACAAACCATTATGTCAGATACATTAGTATAATGTTCTAACAGTTCCTCCTTCATTTCCCCGGCGGCATCTTCCACGGAAACCTCTTGTTTCTGCGTAATCCGAATCTCACCTGTGGGCAAATTGTCATAAAACTCCTGTCTCTCCTCCATAATCTCCTGAATCTTTTGCTCCACCTCTTCGTCTGATAAACCTTCAAGTAACATCGCATTATCCCTGATGGCATCTTGCCTTGTATAAATAATGCGCTTTCCACGGATAATATAGCATTCTTCCTCTTCTGCCGTCTCATAAGAATTCATATCTACATAAATGGCAAATCCTGCTTTATCTGCACTTTCCCCCGAGACTTCTTCAGTTTCTCTTGGAAACTCTTCTGTCTCTTTTGGCAGCTCTCCATAGGCCTCATGGAAAATATTTTCTTCTATCCCCTCCATAGTCAACGGAATATCCTTTGATGGGAACAGTTCTTCTAACAAACGCTCTACATGCTCCCTGATCTCTGCCGCTATCACCTGCCCTACAGGAACAAATCTCATAAACAGCACGACGATACAGGCTGCTGCCGCAATAGCATAAAATATTCTTTTTCTACCAGACCTACATATCTTTTTCATCTCCAAAGCCTCAATTAGCATTTCTTCCGGGATATTTCCTATCAGCTCTAACAATCTTTCATCCGGCTTCATAGCATAACCCCCTCTCTCTCCAAATATTGCTTCAGTTTTAATCTTGTCCGATTCAATTTCGTAGAAATATTGCTTTCTTTAAGCCCAAATTTCTTTGAAAGGACAGAAATACTTTCCATATAAAAATACCTTTGAATAAACAAAGCCCTATTAGTCAAATCCTGCGTTGACAAAAAATCCTGAATAGCACGATTCACTGTATCATCCGCCGAAGCTTCCACATCCTGAGGTGCTGGAATACAATCCTGCAATTCCGACAAATAGACTTGCAGATGGCTATCCCTCATTTGTCTGTGATTATATCGATATTTGGATAACGCTAAATTGCGCACAATCCGACCGACATAGGCTCTCAAACACCTAGGTTCGTCAGGTGGAATGCTGTTCCATGTTTTTAGGTAAGTATCATTTTCACATTCCTCGGCATCCTCATTGCATTTCAGAATATTCAAAGCAATGTGAAAACAAAACTTCCCATATTTTTGTGACAATTCGATAATTGCCTGCTGCGAACGTTCAAAAAATAATTGTACAATGTCTTTATCATTCATTGCATTTTCCCCCTCTGTAATTTTCCACTCATCCTATATGACGCCATTCCTATAATTTTCAGCACACAATATTAAATTTTTTCACTTATCTTCCTATAATAATCACTATGTCTATCCTTGTTTTTACACTCAAATTTTAAAATAGAATACTAAAAATTATTAAAAATATACTTTCTACAAAATACGAAATCCAAATTACTTTACCTCTAACCTGCATTATAGTAATACGTAACCTTTTGGTCAACTTCCTGATACCGCTAATGCATTGATCTGATCAGTTATTTTGTATATTGAATTAATTTTCCTCATACGCTTGCCTGTTCCCTCTCTTCCTTGTTCAAATTTCTCGGTTCTTGGTAACTGACGTATGATTTTAGAAAGGATAAATGCCTTATCCCTTGTGATGCAGAAGGGTGTGCCAAGCTGGATGTCCCGGCTCATGCCGGATGGGATAGGCGACTTATAAGACGCGTCAATAGAGTAGGAGATGTTCTCGACCCTTCAATCTGGGAACAGAGGAAGTGAAAAAGCTGGTCTGTCTCTGCGTTACCACCGCCTTTCTGACGAAAACAGCCGTCTCCCTGGATGGAAAACGGCTGCTTTACATATTTGTGACTGTACCAAGTATAGCATGGATGCCTTTACACCTGGATTCTCGGATTTACGTGACGAGGTGCCCATAAATGCCTGAAACAAGCCATTCCTCGTCATGTTTATGAAATATTCGATTGTGACGAGGATTTATACTGAAATCCTTATAAATCAAGCTGTTGACAATTTTACCTCGTCACGTTTCCGAGAATCCAGGTTTACAGGGAAAGAACAGAACCGTGCCAATTTGAAAGTGCAAAGAAATTGCAAGCAAGAAGCAGATCATGATTGTTCTCACTGCTGTCAGCAGGAAAGCAAATTGTATTTTTATATAATTCAATCACCTCTGCGCAACGACCACCACAATGTAAAGTTGGTATTAATAAGATGTTCATTACCTCCACTGCTTTTGATTGCTTATTTCCTCAACTATATTTTACTGCTTCGCCGAATTCGGACATGAAATGATTCGTTTTCACTTCTTTACCGTCAAAGCTGTCTTCTTCCGGTATGCAGTGCCAAGGTCAGACTCCGCAAGCCTCACTTTTCCGATCTGCTGCCATACGTCAATTCTTTTCAGTTTGATGTGACATCTATTTCACCTTTCACCGATTCCCAGTCTATAAACAGGCTGTAACGCTGGGTTGTGAAACGAATCACGCAGAAATTAGGATCATCGGGACCAGAAAAATGGTTTGCTAAGCCCTCGTACCACATCTCCCGGCGAGTTTCCGGATCGGTGCAGACCTCCGCCGTACCAGTGAGGGAAATGTGATAGGTTGGAGAATTCAGGCACACGGCAGCCTTGCTGTTTTTGCCAAGGCGCACAGGACTTGGAGTGCCCCTTCCTGTGCAGAAAGTGATCCAGCGTATTCCCTCGCTGCGGGAGGGACTGATCGTCGTAGGCACAGGGGAACCGTCTGGGTCGATCGTGATAAGGGTCCCGAAGCTGTCCTCGTCCTGACGCACGGTGCGTTGAGCTATAATCTCAGCAGCGCGGGCTAAAATAGTTTCTTTTGTGTTCATATAAATGCCTCCTAGTGTGATAGAAATTCAGCAAATACGGTATGCCGTTTTTGATGAAATGGTGTAAACACACCTTAATCTTTTCTATTACATAATATACAGTATACTATATACAGGAAAGATCGTATTGTATATTTCCGACAGCTATTTCCTTTTTGTAAATCTTCCCGCGCATAGAATGTGCAAGTCTCTTTTTTACCTCCAAGGTCAAACTGCTCCCAAATCTTTTGTGATCTTTTAGCACACCTGCATGTCAAGGAACACACAATGCCGCAATCTCATAAATATTCTCCGGAATCCTTTACAGCTTCTTCTCCACCATTTTGTCTTGTGCAGCTACCGATGGAGCAACGAATTTTATTCAGTTACAGATTTCTGGAACAGTATCCATGTGCTGATAAAATAACATATCAGCAATAGGACGAGAACGCAAATCACAACTCCTACTTGTGTCAGCAAAGCCCCAATACCTATGTAGGCAGATATTTCTGCAGATATTGTTTCAAAGAAGTACGCAATGATGATGAATGACACAAATGCTGCAACGGCAATCGGTAAACCAAACCATACAGCTAATTGCTTCAAAATCAGGAGTTCTGCTTCATGCTGATCTACACCGAGCTTGCGGAGTACACCAAAGCGGTATTTGTAATGGGCGGCATCCAAAAGCTGCTGCAAAGAAAGGATCGTGAGACAGATAACCATTAAAACAACCGCACTATATACCATTGTCGTTTGTAAGATAAAGTTCCCGGCGATGGAACTATTGATTTGTTGTGTACTTGTTCTGATATAGTATTGGACTCCATCTCCATTGTCCGGCATTTCGGGATATTCTTGAGCAAAAATATTTTCAAGGAAGACTGCCTCGTGATACGGTATTGCCATTTCTGTTTTCACATATCGGTTTCGCATAACTGAAAGGAGACTGTCGCAAACGTTATCCGGGAAAACATATATCACGTCAGTGTACGAATTGTAAACAGTTTGACCGATCGCTTCTAAATTGTAAGCATTCTCCGCAAGGTTCAGCGTACCTATATCCGTTGCAATCACAGTATGATTACTTAAAAATTCATTTCGCTCGTCCTCGGTCGCTATTGTCTTCCATTGCGTTGTAAATTCTCCCTCATTTAAGGAGATCCGTTCATATCCAAGCATTTCCCGCAAAGTGTTGTAGTCGGAAAGCGATATTGCCACAATGGGAAAATCTAATTTGACCCGTTTATGAAAATCCTCCTGATTGGGCAAGTATAAGTTGAAAGTGCAGTCATACGCCACCGCGATATTTTTTTCCTCAAGATAGGAAGTAACAAGTTCGTAATTATCTTCTGGTAAGTCATATATATCGTGCACATTATTGTAGCGTGTATTGATTTGAATATCATACATGGAGCGTATATCCAAATACCCCGAAGCCCACCCGGTTAATGCCGGAGCTGCCACAAACAGAAATACAGACAGGACTAATGTCAGGCAGATCAGCGTCATTGTTTTGGAAGTGGTATTCAGCTTCGAAATGATCTGCCCAAAGAAAAACAGATTGGTTCCCCGATATTTACGGCTGGGGAATTTTTCTTTCCATTCAAAAAACAGATTACTCGCCAAATAAATAATACAGCAAATCCAGAAAGCTATATCAACAAGCAGGAACATCATATAGCTGTTAAGTGTACCTGCGCCACTTGCAAGCATATATGTGCTCTGAATTGCCGGAACACTTGCAGCAAATCCGACATTCACAAGCGAAAGTATGGAGGCAGCAAGGATATATCGGTTGAAACTCCATTTCCTACGCACAATATACCATACAACGCTTAGAAGAAAAGATGCCGCGGGAGCAATGATATTTCCCAGAAACATGATGTGTACGGGGATAGGAAAACGAGGGTCGGCATAAAAGTACATTTTCGATATTCCCGTAGCTGCCACAAATATGAGAAAAACAGTATATAACATTGCAATCACCGGCATATAGCGGCTTCTATTGATATGTGGATCATTCCGCTTATCTGCATACAGCATATCAATGATCTTTATTTTCCGTATTGTGCGGACATTGAGTAACCCCACACCCAAAAGACTTAATGAGAAAAAGCATATTGTCAGAATAACCGTATCCGGAAAAAACGTCCAAGAAAACTTGTAGTCCTGCCCATAGGCAGACAGCAGCATACCTGTGATAAATTGTGAGCAGAATATACCGAAAACAATGCCGATAATGATTGCTACTGCTCCCATTAAAAAGGTTTCTGTAAAGAATATCCACGCAACGGTCTTCTGTTCCATTCCCATGACAGATTGTATGGCGAACTCCTTTTGTTTCCTCCGCAGCATATAGTTGTTCACATAGCGTATCAGGAACAATAACAACAGGGTTACTGCACAGATCGCCATTTTCAATCCGTCGCCCACTAACGTAAACTCATACGCTGTCCCGACATCGGGATTATAATATCTGCTCGTGATTGACAGGAACGCATAGAACAGCATGACACAAATTGTCATGGTCACAACATATATCAAATAATCCTTTGCCGAACGCTTTGCATTTCTCAAAACCAATTTAGCATACATCTGTCCGCCCACCTCCTATCATGGTGAGAACGTCCAGGATTTTGTCGAAAAATACTTTCCGTGAATCCTGTCCTTTCAATATTTCGGTAAAGATCACCCCATCCCGCAGAAACAGGATACGGTTGGCATAGCTGGCTGAGAAGATGTCATGCGTCACCATCAGGATCGTAGCCCCCAGCTGCTCATTGATGCTCTGCATGGTACCAAGCAGCATTTGAGAGGAATGACTGTCCAGGGCTCCGGTGGGTTCATCGGCAAGAATCAGCTTGGGCTTGTTGATGATGGCCCTGGCACAGGCGCAGCGCTGTTTTTGACCGCCGGACACCTGATAAGGAAACTTATCCAAAATATCCGTAATATTAAGGCTTTCCGCCATCTCATGTACTTTGCTGTCAATCTGCCCTGCAGGCACTTTGTTGATGGTAAGAGCCAGCGCAATATTTTCCGAGATCGTCAGTGTATCCAACAAGTTAAAATCCTGAAAAACAAACCCAAGATTTTCCCTGCGGAATCTGGCTGACTCTTTCTCTCTTATTTCTGTCGCATCAACTCCGTCCAGATAAATATGCCCTGCACTGACCGTATCGATCGTAGCGATGCAGTTTAACAGCGTCGTCTTGCCTGAGCCGGACGCGCCCATGATGCCGACAAATTCCCCGTTACTTACCGAAAAACTGATGTCGTCAATCGCCTTTGTAAGATTTCCCTGATTGCCATAATATTTCTGGATATGCTCCAGCCTTAAAACTTCTTTCATAATCACTCACCTCGACCTTATTGCAACGAAACCGGTTACCGTCTGTACATCTTTATTGTAAGTGAAACTTGCCGCCGTTTGTATCAGGTTTTCTTACAAGATTCTAACAAAAATGTAAGAAGTGCAGGACTTTAGCCTACACCCGCTCAATAAAATCGTTGATATGAAAGATAAGCCGCAGGGTCGTGCCGCTGCCTTTAGAATCCGCGCAAATCCCAATACCTAATTTATTACATAGACGTCTGCACAGGTACAGGCCAATGCCGGTGGAATTTTGCAGCACTTTTCTGCCGTTTTGTCCGGTAAAGCCTTTTTCAAAAATGCGCTGCAAATCACCTGCATCAATTCCGATACCGTTATCCTCCACACACAGGATAACCTGATTGCCCTGCCGCTCAATATAGAATTGCAGTACCGGCCTCTCTGTCCGGTATTTCACAGAATTGACAATCATCTGGTTCAGAATAAAGCATAACCACTTCTCGTCAGAGTAGACGGTATCGTCTGTTTCCTGCAGGTCAATCCCAACGCCATTTTGCAGAAGAAGATACTTATTTTCTGCGATTGACTGATGCACCACGTCAAACAGACGGATTTCCCGTACGGAATAGTCTTTTTCTGTGTGTTCGCTCCGGGCGTAGTACAGCGCCTGTTCTGTATAGCGGTTTACTTTTTCGAGCTGGGTCAATAACTCCTTTGTCACTTGTGAACGGTTATTTTCACAAAGAAGCTTCATTGCGGTAATCGGCATCTTGATTTCATGTACCCATTGCTCCACGTATTCCTTATATTCTGTCCGTTCCCTTCTGACCTCGTTTACCTGTTCCAGCATAGATTTGCCCGCCATTCTTAAGAGCTGGCAGTACACCCTGTCATCGGCTCGTTCCGGCTTTCCCATAACCTCGGACAGCAGATAGCGTTCCTCCAACTGCTCTGCAAGATCCAGCAGCTTTTCCATCTGCACCTTCCTGTTGTGATAAGATATCACGAGATGGACTGTCAAAATGACAATCCAGATAAGCAGAATGAGAAAAATACTGTCAAAGCTGTTCGCGGTCACTCTTAAAAATACAGCCAGCCCAATCATGCAGAAACAATTGAGTAACATGACTGGCAACTTTTGTTTCCAGTAAAGTTTGCTATTCATAGGATGTACCCCTGCCGATGCTTTGTTTTGATAAAATCTGTCACTCCAATGGCAGACAGCTTATCACGGATTCGGTTTATATTGACGCTCAAAGCATTATCATCCACATAGAGCTGGTTGTCCCATAAATACTCCACAAGATCAGCGCGGGTACAGATTATTCCGGCATGTTTGAACAGATAATACAATATTTTCAGCTCGTTTTTGGTCAAGTCTGTCTGTCGGCCGGCATATTCTATTGTACCGCTTTCTAAATGAAGGACAACTCCATTGCAGGATAGCACCTCCTGTTCCGTTGCAGGATATGCCCTTTTTAATAAAGATGCTATTTTTGCCAGCAAAATTGCCGTGTTATATGGCTTTGTAATAAAAGCATCCCCTCCAAGCATGATACTGTTCAGCTCATCCATGTCTGTGCTGCAGCTCGTGACAAAAATGATAGGAGCATTGGAAAAAGCACGTATCTGTGAACATACCGAAAAACCATCGTTTCCCGGCAATTTTATGTCCAAAAGGATTAAGTGCGGCTGAAACGATCTCACCTGCTCCATATCAACCGGGAAATCATTTATAGTTTCGGTATCATAGCCATTTCCTGCCAATAAATTTCTCAACTGAACCTGTATTACAACATCATCTTCGACAATCAGTATTCTATACTTCATTGCGATACCTCTCGATTCATTATACTTGTAAATACCCTATATTTTTCCTGCAAACTTCATTTTGCTAGAGCGTGTTTGAAAAATGCTGACTTCCACACCCCCCGCTCTTTTGCGTGCATGAAAGAGCTGACACGCCATCCCTGACTTCTGTGACGCTCTCCTTTGCTTTTCCGCAATCCATCGATTTAAAATACATCATTTGTGAAAACCATTCCCCTGTTAAGATTATAAGTTTTCTTTTGAGACAAAAAAGAAAAGCATTGAACAATCTAAGGATGAAATCCTTTGGTTTCAATGCTTTTAAACGTCCCCGAGACGACTTGAACGTCCGACCTATCGCTTAGGAGGCGATCGCTCTATCCAACTGAGCTACGAGGACTTAAATGTGAAAATAAATTTTCACATATGAAAAACCTGCTAATACGCAAGTTATTCAACTATGAAATTGTTGATTTTACGTCGCTCTGGTTATCAAGCACCTACCACTTAGGAAGCTCTTGTTATATCCAATTTAGCAAAGAAAACAAATACTGCTTTTGTACCTCTTGCATTAGCAGAGAGTAACCAAACTTAATATAAGCTAGGAGGCGTGTGTTCTATCCAGCTAAACTACGTAAACATATATTAAATTGTATATGATTTGCTGTCTCCTGTCCTCCGAAAATATCCATTGTGGATTCTCGCGAGAGACAATCGTTTTTTGTATGACATAACAAATCCATGTACTTTTCTATTATAACAGATGATACAATTATTGCAACATATTTTTAAAAATTTTGTTGAGGAAATTCAATAAAACCCTGAAGCCACACAACACCTTTAAAACGTCTGCCAACTGCTGGTTCACCGTATAAGTCTTCCCTGTTGATACACACCTCCAATACAACTTCATTGCACTCAAGCGTCATGAAAATAACTTCTTCCTTCGTGATGTAATTCGTATCCAGACGAAATTCTGCAATCTCGCCGAGGATAGAATATTGATCACACTCCACGCCATACGGCATAAAATACGTATCCACAAGACTGAAAACGTCTTCTTTGTGAATCCGTCGCGATATTGTCGTATAGGTATCCATATCTTCCAAAGTCAGGCTCTCGATCGCGTCCTCATCCCCCATCCTTGCCTGTGCCAGCAGCTGGTTGCGCTCATTTGCCACCTTTTTAATGCGCTGTTTCTCATACTCGTTCTTAATGATCGGCATCATGATCGTACCATCGACTGACAGTGCACTCAATACAAGTGATGTTCCCTGTACGGGCAGGCGTTTCAGTGCTTTCAGCCGTTTGTATGGGATCATATTCTGCAAATAAAAGATGATCGTAACACCGATTTTGATATCGTCGCAGACACCTGCATAAGATTCTTTCTCCGCCTGTCTCTCAATCGTGATATCCTCGTTGGAACTGACATGATCTCCCCTCAGATAAGGAAAATAATATTCGTATAAAAATCTATTTTCCTCATCAAATTCACCGCGAACACAGATCCCGGCACCGTGCACAAAGTCGAGAGACAGTTCTGCATAGACACAGTCTTCCTCATCCGCTGCAATATCCCTTGCAGACATGTATCCCTGCGCTTTTCTTTCATTTGCTTTCTTATTCAGTTTATCTGGATCTAATATTGTCTGCTCAACCACTTCATTGATCAGCGCCTGCAGCTCTTCTCTCTTTTTTACCTTGCTAAAGCCGATTGCTCTTAAATATCTGTGCACTGTTATTAAGCCTTTCCAAATCTTAAAGATTTATTTTATTTCCGTCTTTCCGCCCATATACGGCTGCAATGCTTTCGGAATCCTGACCGAACCATCCCCCTGCAGATTATTTTCCAAAAATGCGATCAACATTCTCGGAGGCGCAACCACTGTATTGTTCAGTGTATGGGCAAAATATTTCCCGTTTTCTGCATTTACCCTGATCTTCAGTCTTCTGGCCTGCGCATCACCAAGGTTGGAACAGCTTCCCACCTCAAAATATTTTTTCTGTCTCGGGGACCATGCCTCCACGTCGATCGACTTCACCTTGAGGTCAGCCAGATCACCGGAACAACACTCCAGTGTCCGCACTGGAATATCAAGACTCCTAAATAGATCCACCGTATTCTGCCACAATTTCTCAAACCACATCGGAGATTCATCGGGCTTGCAGACAACGATCATCTCCTGTTTCTCAAACTGATGTATCCTGTATACACCGCGCTCCTCGAGACCATGTGCACCTTTTTCTTTTCTAAAACACGGAGAATAACTCGTCAAAGTCTTCGGTAGCTCTGCCTCCGGGATGATCGTATCAATAAATTTTCCGATCATCGAATGTTCACTAGTACCGATCAGATACAAATCCTCACCCTCGATCTTGTACATCATGGCATCCATTTCATCAAAGCTCATGACACCCGTCACCACATTGCTCCTGATCATAAAAGGCGGAACACAGTAGGTAAATCCCCGGTCTATCATGAAATCCCTCGCATAAGAGATAACTGCGGAGTGAAGTCGTGCAATGTCACCCATTAAATAATAAAAACCGTTTCCAGCTACTTTTCTGGCACTGTCCAGATCAATACCGTTCAATTGCTCCATGATCTCAGTGTGATAAGGTATCTCAAAATCAGGAACAAGCGGATCTCCGTATTTCTGGATCTCCACATTCTCCGCATCATTTTTTCCGATCGGAACACTCGGATCAATGATATTTGGTATCGTCATCATGATCTTTGTCACCTTTTCGCTCAATTCCTTTTCCTTCTCAGCAAGCTCCTCGAGCGTCTTTGCCTGCGCGTTCACCTGCTTCTTGACTTCTTCAGCCTCATCCTTCTTGCCCTGTCCCATCAAGGCACCGATCTGCTTAGAAAGTTTATTGCGCTCCGCGCGGAGATTGTCCGCTTCCTGCTGCGTCTTTCTAGCCTGCGCGTCCAACTCGATCACTTCATCGACCAGCGGAAGTTTGTGATCCTGAAATTTCTTCTTGATGTTTTCTTTCACAGTATCTGGATTTTCCCTCAAAAACTTGATATCTATCATGTCATCTACTCCTCATACTATTGTTATATTTTACGATTATTTTTTATATATGTTTCAAAGTTTTCTTATACACATAATTATGGAAACTGTATTTCTGACAACTTGTGCCACTCTTCAGCTCAACCGCTTGATGATCATATCGCGATATTCCGCATGATGCGGCATTCCACCACCCAATCCACCAATTTTTGGAAACATGATTCTAAAATAACTTCCATTTTTCATTGCGATAAAACATTTCACAGATCCCATCCATTCCTTTTTGATCTCACAGCTGCATATTTCCTCAAGTGCAAAACAGGTTCCAATATCAGAAAATAGGATCTCTGAGGTAACTTCCTGTATATTTCCGGCATCTTCGTCTGATTCATTGTCAAATTCGTACAGATAACTTTCTTTATCACAGTCAACGATCACCAGAAAATGCTCCGTAATACCTATATAGATATCATAAGCTGAGTATTTCCTTTTATTCAATACAATGATACTTCCGTTTTCATCTGGGATCAATCCTCTTTCTGTGCGATCACATTTGCCAAAAATACCTCGTATATTGGTTTCATGGGATATTGCATGTATGCCAGCTAACAGAGTTTCTCCGTCATGTATATATTTTCCCAAGATCCGCCTCATCTAAGTCTCATCAAAAACACCAGACATACAATTCCTCCTCTGCTTGAGATACTTCCACTTTTTCCATGAACTATCATATTACCTTTGTTGTTCATCTGTCATGCTTTACTTTATAGGCAAGATCACTTTATGACTTCCTGTATCACCACAGACGTATCCTTGATCAAGTCCACGATCAGCTCTGCGTGGATCGCCTGTCCATACTTATCCTCCACGATACGCAATACCGGTCTCTCTGGAAAATGCGGATTCTGCCTCATGACGATCCCAACCTCTCCTCTGTTTGTCCGAACCTTTGAACCGAAAGGATAGACAGCTATGAGTTGCAAAAATGCTGTCACAATATCCGTGTCATACCAGATGCCACTATAATTTCTGATATTGTTGATCGCTTCGTGTACGCGCACTCTGGCTTTTCCGATCCCGCAGATCAGTTCATCAAACTCATCACATACACCCACGATCTGCGTCATGCGGGAGACAAGATCCGTTCCAAGTGGATATCCTGTCTTATCCTTGCGTTCGTGATGATTGAGTACGATCTCCTTTGCATTGTCAGACAGCCAGGTCTCATTTTTTATCGCTGTATACGCGTAGATCGGATGTTTTTTGTACTCCTCCTGCTCCTTTGCCGGAAGAAGATTGATATCCTGATCTTCATACCGCACTACAAGATATCGCAAACCAAGATCATGGATCAAAGAGGCGACACTGATGTCATAAACCTGTTTTTTCGTGAGTCCGAGTTTTAATGAGATTAAAGTTGCAATCGTACATACTTGAAGAGAATGCTCATAAATGTCAGCACTTCTCTCCTTTACGTCATACACCTTCTCTACTACTTCCTCTTCCTCCAATATATCTGTTATGATATTTTGTGCAGTTTCTGCTATCTGCTCTAATCCCTCTGTCTGCTGGTATACATGCATCTCCAGAATATCTTTGATCTTATTTTTAACCTGTTCCTCCACATCGTCACGCAATATCGTCACTTTTTCCAAAGAGATCTTATTATGCGGAGTTGTCTTTGCTGGTTTTTGTTCCTGGGCTGCCGGTGCTTTGGGTTGAACTGGTGTTTTCTGTGGCGTCTGCTTCGCTGCCTGAACTGCTGGTTTTTGCGGTGCCGGTGCCTTTGGTGTCGGTTTCTGTGGCGTTGGTACTTTTGCTGCTGGCGCTTTTGTATTTGCCTGAGACTCTTCAATATATACCGTAAAAATTTCCATCTCGCGCAGTTTTTCGATGTATGGCGCTTTGATCACAGTTCCTTTACTGAGTACAACTGTATAATCCTCAAGCATGACATCACTGGCAATTACATCTCCCTCTCTTAAATCTTCGACTGTAACTAATTTCATTTAGACATCCCCCATTCTATATATGAATTTTTAATCATTTACATATTATCTGATGTGTTGCCATTGACAGCACGTTCGACTGCTACTTTCTCCTCATTGCTCAATGCGATCTGGGAATCCCCATCCAACACACGTTTTGTGTAAGAATAGCACCCTTCTGAACTATGCACTGAATTAATGATAAACCCATTATTTTTTTCATCTAACAAAGCCAACGCAAAACTAAGTTTACCGCCCATTTCTGTAAATGCATCATATTTTACAAGACCAACTTTTTGAAACGTTTTCTCATGCTTTTTGAAAAGTTCTTTGATATCCTCTCTGTTTCTGTCAATACTAAGTTTCATGTATTTATTGTCTTCATATAATGTCATGATATCTTTCTCTAGATTCGCACCATCTTTGCCCAGCATAAATTTCTCGTATTTCTTTTTAAATTTACCGATCTTAACAAAAGCGACAACGATCAATATCAATAATAGTACACTGATTATCAATAGTCCAAGAAGTATGAATCCAATATCGACAGTGCCTAATCCTAATCTATTTAAAAAATTACTGTTCATCTGTTTCTCCTGTTATATGCTCATATTTGAAAGTGACTCGATCAGATGGTCCAGATCATCATTTGAATAAAATTCAATCTGTATTTTGCCTGTACCACTATTTCCTTTCGAAGTGATCTCTACTTTTCTGCTGAGCTTTTCCTCTAGACGATTCTCGATATCCTCATAAATGTACAGTATGTTCTGAGGTGTTTCTTCTTTTTTCGGTTTGTTTGTCTCAGGTCTTAATATCTCCTTTACAATCTTTTCTACCTCACGCACACTCAACTTTTCATCAAATATCCGCTGTGCGAGCTGCAGCTGTATTTCTTCGTCTTCAATAGGGATTAATGCACGTGCATGTCCGGTAGAAAGCATATCATCTATGATCATCTGCTGAACATTATCACAAAGTTTGAGCAAACGCATGCTGTTCGTCACAGCAGTCCTGCTCTTGGAAACCCTCTCAGCCACTTCGTCCTGCTTTAAATGAAATTCCTCCAAAAGTCTTTTGTATGCCAATGCTTCTTCAATCGGATTTAAATCCTCTCTTTGAATATTCTCGATCAATGAGATCTCAACAATTTCCTGGTCTGTATAATTTCGTATGATCGCTGGAATTTCCTTGAGACCAGCAAGTTTTGCCGCCCGCCATCTCCTCTCCCCGGCAATGATCTCATAATAATCTTTTCTGTCCTGCACAAGTATAGGCTGAAGCAAACCAAACTGTTTGATAGAATCTGCCAACTCCTGCAATGCGTCCTCATCAAAATTTTTTCGTGGCTGATCTCTATTTGGTTCAACCTTTGCGATCTTTACCATTGTCTCCGCCTGCTTTACTTCTTTGTTCTCACTTCCGCCTGATGCAGGTATCAATGAATCCAGACCTTTACCTAATCCTCTTTGTGCCATTTTTTTCTCCTTATAGTAATTCCTACTCTGTAATGATATACCCGATATCCTTTTAGATGCCTTTACATTATAAAACCCGTTTAACGACAGCCTTTTTGATTGCTGACTGCACTGCTTCAATATCACTAAAGGCACAAAATTTTACATGTTATTTCTGATCACTTCCTCAGCTAAAGCCATGTAACTCTCCGATCCTGCTGATTTGGGATCATACATATTGATCGGTTTACCGTAGCTTGGCGCTTCTGCAAGTCTGATATTCCTCGGTATCAATGTATTGTAAACCTTCTGACTTAGATGACTCTTCACATTATCGACAACCTGTGAAGAGAGGTTTGTACGGGAATCATACATTGTAAAGACCACACCATCCATATCCAGATCCGGATTCAACCGTTCTTTTACAAGATTCACTGTATGAATCAATTGACTTAATCCTTCAAGTGCATAATATTCACATTGAATCGGAACCAACACAGAATCTGCTGTTGTCATAGCATTCACCGTGAGAAGGCTCAGTGAAGGCGGGCAGTCAATTATGATAAAATCAAATCGATCCTTTACCCAATCAACTTCATTCTTTAATATGTACTCTTTCTTCTCAACACCGATCAACTCAATCTCCGCAGCAGCTAAATTTACATTGGATGGAAGTATAGAAATATTGGGGAGCACTTCCTTTAAGATACAGTCCTCAATTGAGCAGTCGCCTAATATCAACTCATATATTGTATTCTCTAATTCATTCTTTTCAATACCATATCCACTCGTAGTATTTCCCTGTGGATCGATATCTATGACTAACACTTTCTTACCCTTTGCTGCGATACATGCAGACAGATTGATTGAAGTCGTAGTCTTACCGACGCCACCCTTTTGATTTGCAATTGCAATGATTCTCCCCATCTCGTTCCTCCATACCAATCTAAATCTTTTGTTATCCGATGTCTATTATTATACCACTAATACACTACATATGCTATATAAAAATTCAATGTTTCACGTGAAACATTGAATTTTTATTCCTGTTAACACTTACAATATCACATTAATTGTCGTATGTAATGAATTTAGGCGTAAACAGTAATAAATCATTTTAAACATTATTTCTCATAAATTACAATTTTCTGTTCCTCCTGCAGTAAAGGTAAATCGCATAATGAACAAATATACTGAAACAAATCTGTATCTTCGCATATTTCATAATACTCTCCATAAGAATATTCTATATCAATATGCCGATCGATCAGGTGATCAGTACCAACATCATACATCTCAATCCGATATACTATACAAGATATTTCTTCATCAATATTACAATCCTCCATAAATAATTGCTTACATATCTTTTCCACTTCACTTCGCGTCAATATATTCATTTAGATACCTCCTAAATCTAAATGGTAGTGTCAAGATTAACACACCAAAATTGCCTAAACCCCAGTAAAATCGAGGGATTCAGCCTATCGATGCCTTTACCCCCTCTTTCTACCTCTTAGTGACCACTTATTTCGTTTCCAAATTTCTGTCAAACCCGGACTGAAAGCCCGTTAATTTCAGGCTTGACAGGGATTTGCGAAGCATAAATATAATGGTCTCTAAGAGGCAGAAAGAGGGCTACCATTTAATTATGGTAATCTTACAATCGGTCAATAACTGTAACAATGATCTTTTGATAAACCATATCCTTCCCAATTTTACTATAAAATGGTAGTGTCAAATCTAAACCACGAAAGTCTCAATCCAAGAAAAGAAAGAAGTTGCACCTCTCGGTGCTTATACCCTCTCTCTACTTCTTAGTGACCAGTTATATTGTTTTCTAATTTCTGTCTGAGAGTACCAGTACATCGTTTTTCTATTATCTGCACTTAAAGAATACTGTATTTATCAGTATATTAGACAAAAATATGGTCTAGTAAAATGGTAGTGTCAAATCTAAACCACGAAAGTCTCAATCCAAGAAAAGAAAGAAGTTGCACCTCTCGGTGCTTATACCCTCTCTCTACTTCTTAGTGACCAGTTATATTGTTTTCTAATTTCTGTCTGAGAGTACCAGTACATCGTTTTTCTATTATCTGCACTTAAAGAATACTGTATTTATCAGTATATTAGACAAAAATATGGTCTAGTAAATTAGCGAATGCTGTACTAGTACAGTGTTGCATTAATATCGAAGTAAATAGCGCTTGATATTCGTGTCATCTGTGCGCCTTTAAAGCGACGGAGTAGTGGACCCTACGTCTAGCTTTGAAGGTGTGCAGAGGGCGCGTATAGCAGGTGATATTTACTTGATTATTAATGCAATGCTGTACTAGAGCGTGTTTGAAAAATCGAAGTAATTGGTCATTTTATCCAAATTAAAATTGAAGCGATACAAAGGAATCCCAAATATGTACATGCCAGTTTGTCATATCTGGTGGCAATTCGGCGAAAGCCTTTTAGC
>ERZ778516.1084-NODE-1084-length-21578-cov-3.223854_pt1 | contig 21578 bp, 17 predicted proteins | sample MGYA00510342_ERZ778516 | MGnify/ENA primary metagenome ERZ778516 (study PRJEB29527, sample SAMN07138961) | mouse gut metagenome | material: feces | host: mouse | place: China:Nanjing | collected 2016-01-25 ... | reverse complement strand
CAGTAGTATCAGCGAAGTGAGCAGATACCTTGCAAACATCAAATCGTAAAAGAAATAGCCCTGTCCGCAATAGCGAAGCGTGATAGTCGTACAGGAAAAGAAAAACGCGGCGGCTATCAACCAGAAAGAATTAGCGTTTTTCATAAAACCCTCTAGATGTTTCCTTGTCTTATCCGCTCGATGAATTTCTCGGCACACAGGGAAAGTGTTCGAGAAGGATGGTAGACAACGCCGATCTCTCGGGTCGGCAGCCTGTGGGAAAATTCGACTTTTTTAATTTTTCGCCCTTGTTTTAATGCCGATTTCAGCACATTGTCTGTGATCCATCCAACACCAAAACCTGCTTCTGCAAATTCAATGATCAAATCTAAATTATCGCATTCAATTGACGGATTAAGATCAAAACCATATTGACTGAAGTATTGTTCCTGATACCGCCTTGAGAGTGCGCTCTTGCGCAGGGTAATCAAAGGCTGAGCAATCAGCTGCTCGAATGAAAGCTTTTGTCTGCCCAAGGCATAATCAGACGACGAGGTAATAAAAACGTCCGTAATTTCCGCAAGCTTCTCATAATTCAGTTTCTGACCGGATTCACCGGGTTCGAGCGGAGTTGTGAGAAAACCAAAATCAACTAAACCGTTTTCTATCAGCCGAATCGTCTCCCTTTTGGAACTAGACTGGACTTTAAACTGCACGCTCGGATAATCTGCGTGAAAACTCGTCATGTAACTCATCAAAAAATACCGCACGATCATTTGAGTCGCGCTAAAAAAGAGTACTCCGCCGTCAAGCCCTCGCCTCCTGTCGAGCTTCTTCTGAAACTGCTCAAGTTCAGCAAATATTTTTCGAGTCGAACTGTAAAGCAGCTCCCCTTCGGCTGTCAGATTAATTTTTCGGTTAATTCGAGTAAATAGCCGACAGCCTAAAGCCGCCTCCAATTCCTTTATCGAGTGCGTCACCGCAGGCTGCGTCACGCAAAGCTGCTTTGCCGCCGCTGTCATACTCAATGCTCTCGCCGAATAATGAAAAACTCTCAGTTCAGAAAGTTTATTGCTTAAATCCATAAAAACTATTTAGTCAACTTATAAATATTTATCAATTTAATTTATTTTAACTCCCGCATACACTTCTTTCATTACCAAGGAGAGAATAATGAAAACACTTTCAAGGCTAACTCTGTGCGCCGTATTGACATTGACGTCCTGCTCAGTCGCTTTCTCAGCCGGCATGTCCGATGTCAGCGGTAAAGCTCTTTATCAAACCGGCAAGAAAGCCGACTATTTAGCGGGATACCACGGAAAAGCACTTGGCGCTGACTGCGCTGTCTGCCACCCTTCGCAGTCCGTCAGTGACTCCGAACGCGAAATTGACGCAAACTGCCAAAAATGTCACGGCACCTATCAGCAGCTCGGACAAAAGGATAAATCGAACGGCAAACCTATTTCCGCTCATCAGGGTCATCTTTCAATTTCCAGCTGCACCACCTGCCATAAAGGTCACGAAGAAAGTTTCGCCTACTGCAACAACTGCCACATCTTCAACATGCCGATGAAATTTGGCAGAGCGAAAGTTCCTTACGCGCCGGAAGATCTATCCTTCTATAAGAACGCAATTCCCAACCGAGAGGAAACTGCGGATATCGTAATTGTCGGTGGAGGCGGAGCCGGTATGGTCGCCGCAATCGAACTGCAGAAAGCCGGTAAAAAAGTCGTACTTTTGGAAAAAATGCCAATCCTTGGAGGCTCTTCCCTGTTGGCAACCGGCGGAATGAACGTCGTCGGGTCCAAACCTCAGAAAGACAGCGGCGTTAAAGATGACGTCGATACGTTTGTCAAAGATAGTCTGCACCTGGGAAAAGGCAAAAACGATCAGGACTTAATCCGAATCCTCGGCACTAATTCCAACGACGCATACGAATGGTTTGAGAGTTTAGGCGGACAGCTTGAACTGCAGAAAGGCAAAACAGGCGGAACAACTAATCCCAGACAGCTGTATACAAAATCCGGTGGTATCGGACGCTATATGGTTGAAATGATCGAACCCGCTCTTGTTAAATCCGGTGCCGATGTACGCGTCAATTCAAAAGTTGTCAGATTGGTGCACGACAAGGCCGGTCAAGTGACAGGCGTTATTGTAAAAGGCAAAAACAGCGGACTGTACCAAATCAACGCTAAAGCGGTCATTCTTGCAACCGGCAGTTATGCAAATAACGGCGCTCTGGTCGCGAAATACAATCCTCAGTTCGAAGGCATCATCACCACGGCTCAGCCCGGCTCTCACGGAGACGGCATTGCCCTCGCCTCCGAAGTCGGCGCGCAGGTCAATCACCTCGAAAGAGTACAAATCCACCCTAATGCAGCTGCCGGGACAACTATCATGATTACTCAGGCCATTAGAAACAACGGCGGTATTTTAGTGAATCGTTCCGGGAAACGCTTTGTAGATGACCAGGCGGCTCGCAATAAACTTGGTCCTGAAATTCTGAAGCAGCAAGGCGGATCAGCTTTCCTGATTTATAACGATGAAGTGGTGGAAAAACGCAAAAAAGTCCACGAAGGCTACGTCAAACTCGGATTTGTGAAAACCGCGGATACGCCTGAAGAACTGGCAAAAATCCTTGATCTTCCGGAACAGGAGTTTGCACAGACCATTAAAAATTACAGCAGCTATCATGACCGGAAATCCGACCCTGATTTCAATCGAAAAGAGCTCATGAGCAGCATGCGCGGGCGGCTTTATGCGATTGAAGTCATCCCCGGCATCGGAGGCACATTGGGCGGCATTAAGGCCAATACCTCCATGCAGGTGCTTAATAACGACGGCAAAGTAATCCCCGGACTGCTTGCCTGCGGTGAGGTTGTCGGCGAATGGCATGGAATGGATCGTTACGGCGGAAACGCTGTTACAGGAAATATCGTGTTTGGAAAAATTGCTGCTAAAACCGCTTTGGAACAACTAAATAACGAAACCAACTAAGGATTCAACCTTGAATCTTAAGGCCTCGAAATGAAACATCCGAGGCCTTTTTTATTGGCATAACACTCTTCGTCTTAGAAAAATAAGCAGATAGGCTGTCTGTAAATCTGAACTTAAATAATTTTCAAAAATCTGCCTTCGCTTCGTTACGTTACGAAAACGAACTGCTTGCGTCGTATAACTGTTTCGTTCGATACAAGAGGACAGCGTTCCGATTCTTCGCTCAGATACCAAAAGCCTTGAACGACAAGGCGTTCAAGGCTTTTATAAAACCGCTTTTAATAACTAAGCACGGCTCTGTTCTTTACCGGCATTTTCACCGGCGATTCGGCCAAATACAAAGCAGTCAAGAACCGCATTTCCACCGACTCGATTTGTTCCGTGAATACCGCCCGTGATTTCGCCTGCAGCATACCAATAGAATGTTGTCTGAGCACAGTGCCGCTGTTGCCGCCTTTGGTCTCTCTTTAATCTTCCTTCTTGTTGGACTGGTTTATTTATATCTGGAACTGAGGCTTCGAACAAAGCTGCTTGTCAGCTCCCTCAATGAACAGATCCGCGTCTCAGAAGAAATAAACAAAGCGCAGGAACGCTTTAACGCACTCCAGAAAGTCGGCGTTATCGGGCAAATGAGTTCAATGATTGCCCACGAACTACGACAGCCGGTCGGTGCTATTCAAGCTTATTGCGAGGGTCTGATTCTTTCTAAAACGAAGGGACTGCTGAGCGACGAACTTTTAACTGAAACTCTAACCAAAATCTTGGCGCAAAACAGTAAAGTCGGAACAATTATTGATCGGGTAAGAAGTTACACGAAGAAAGGAAAAATTGAAAAGAAGGCTCTCCCGATACTGCCGGTCTTTTGCTCAGCCATCGCTTCTTTTAATGCATCTCTTCCGCAAAAGGAACGAAAAATCATAGTATTAAGGAACGCGGATCAAATTGTTCCGATATGTCTCATCGCGCCGATTGAATTGGAAATTGCCATTGTCAATCTGCTCAAAAACGCTTATGAAGCAGTGAAGGCAAGCGTTGTAAATAAGCCAAAAATCATTGTTCAAATTGGAATAGAAAATTCTTTCTGCGTCATTGAGGTCTCTGACAACGGTAAAAAAGTAAGCAGCTCTCTTTTTGAATCCATTTCTTCTCCGCTGGCTTCAGAAAAAGAGAACGGCCTCGGATTAGGACTTCAAATTGTAAAATCTATCGCCGCGGACCACGGAGGAAAGCTGAAATTTCGAAAGAATCCCGAGGGAGGTTTGACGGTTTTTCTGCTTCTGCCGATATTTTCCGAAAACACTTAAGGCATGCCGGCGCCTCTCAGAAAATAATCAGCGGCTTGGATTTATCATTTTTAGACAGAGCTTCTGGATTCATCCAGGGTCTCAGATGAAGTTTCCCAGGAAGTACACTCGAAAATCAAAAATACGAATCTTCGCTATGAACTTCATTCTTGTTCCGAAAAATAGTTCTTCGTCACTTCTGATTCAAAAGAGCGAGGTATTAGAATTTTCTTAACCTCAAACCAGAAACAAAAATGAATCAGCAGGAAAATTCCTTAGTGTTATCCGCCTTTAAAGCGTCCATCCCGGTCATGATGGGATACATTCCGCTCGGCGTGGTATTCGGCTTTCTCTTCGTACAGGCGGGAGGACCGTGGTGGCTTCCGGGCATCAGCTCGGCTTTGATCTACGGCGGCGCAGTTCAGTACATGATGATTCCGATGCTCGCCGCGGATATGTCCGTCGCGTCCATCGCTTTCGCTACCGCGATCGTCAATTTAAGGCATGTGTTCTACGGCCTCTCCCTTCTCGACCGCTTTAAAGATACCGGTTGGAAAAAATGGGTCGTCGCCTTCCTCCTGACTGATGAAACTTACTCGCTTCTCACGACTGAACCTAAGAAAAGCCCGGTTAATAAGCTGGTGTACCTCGCTGTCTTTGACTGGATGTGGTGGATTCTCGGAAGCATACTCGGAGGTTTAATCGGCGCAGGCACCAATATCGAACTGGCCGGATTTGATTTTGTCCTCACGAGCCTCTTTGCCATGCTGCTGTGCGAACAATGGAGAGGCAGAATCAGCAGCTCTCCGCTTTGGATCTCTTTAGCAGCCTACGCCGCAGCTCGTATGATCAGCGCAGAAAACGCTCTGGCTATAGCCATCGCATTCTGCGCGCTTGCCTCTGTCATGCTCAGCATTACTAAGAATCCCCTGCCGCGCGCCAAAGGAGAGACCGCCAAATGAAAGATTTAAGCTATCTGTTCCTCGTCTTTTTAGCGATGACGGCTGTTACCGCCACCGAACGCTTTCTCCCCTTTGCCGCTGCTTCCTGGCTCAGCAAACAGCGATGGGTAAAAGTTGTCGGATCATTCCTCCCGCTTGCCATCATGGTGCTTCTTGTGGTCCACTCTTCCACTGAATCTACCCTGGCCAGAGGCGGTCTCCCGATTCCTGAAGCCGCAGCGATCTTCTTAACACTTATCCTTCAATGGTTTGTTAAAAACCCGCTTCTTTCAATCTTCTGCGGCACTGCCTGCTACGTTGTGCTTTTGAACAGCTTCTTTGTGTAGACAAATTTTCTATGAAGCACTACTAAATCAGTGAGGCCGAGTCAAATTATCAGTCTTTCGCTTCTTTCGAAGTGGGCTGTGGGGCGACTTCATTCACAATAAAGCGCCAGGTCGCCTCTTTCGTTTCTTTATCGAGTGTGTCAAAACCCATCTTGTGCGTAAAGAAGAAGCCCTCAAAGGCCATGATCGCGGTTAAGAGTCGAGGCGTATCAATCGGAGATTTTTTTACCATCTCAAATAGTCTTTGATACCAGTCATGAAAAGGCTTCAGAGACTCCGGCTCATGCAGATGCAGTGCTAAAAGCGCCACACCCAAAGCGGCAAACCCGCCGTCATCCTCGTCAAACCCCTCATACCAAGAGGCATAACCGGGCGCAAGCGGCTCCCTCTTATCGGCAAACTTGGCCATATTCGTCGTCAGACGCTCATCCAAGTGCTGAACATACTCTTCGACAAGCGCATGGAAAAGCGCTTTCTTATTTTTAAAGTGATATAAAAACGCGCCTTTGCTGGTTTGAGATTCTTTAACAATCTTATCAATCGAAAGTGCGGCTACGCCCTCACGCATGATAAACACGCGTGTCGCCTCAAGTATCTTGTTTCTTGTTCTTAAAGCTTTTTCACTGGGCATAGTCGTTCTCTGAGATTTTTCTTATCGGTTGCTTCAAGTGTATAAAAAACGAGCCTCATATTACTGAGGCTCAGGCAATTATTTGGAAATTAGTAGTTCTTTAAGAGCTGATCGCCGTTTTCCAGATCGATACTGTAAATGCGGTCCTGATCAACAAAAGGACTCTTTGCGCGATAAGCCTTATACAGTTTCTCTGTTTCGGGACTCATTCTGAAGTTTTTGTTTTTCATCTTTCTCAGATCCGCTGCCTGCGTGTTGTGCAGAAGTTCCATGGATAGAACAAGGAAAGTATTGTCTGCCGACTGTTTCAGTCTTTGAGCGGCACGCGGAAGGTTGGATGCGGAATCTTCAATGTTGCCTTCAACCGGGAAGCTGTCCAGAGAAACCGGATTCGCAAGATCAATATTTTCCGAGTAGATGGAAATCAGCGTGTCTTCTGTCGCGCCAAACGCGTGACCGAGGTTGCCTTCAGCCGCAAGATAGCGGGAAAGATCGGTAAACTGCGGCTCATCCAAACGCATCGTGCGCTGAGCAGCGTTGTGTCCGACATGACCAAGCGCTAAAGCCATTCTCTGAACAGCTAAAGCGACCGGAAGCACTTCAAAGTTTGCTGTCGGGATAATCGCGCCTTTAGCATTCTTAGTTTCAATGAAATACTGACCGATCTGCGGAATGTCTGCTCCGGCGCGATCCGCGTCAACCATTACGCCGGGATTGTCGTCCGAGCCGTTAATCTGAACATTGATGACTTTGTCCAGGTCGTTCAGAGCGTTCTGAGCTTCAGAGAGCGTGTACACCGTAGTACGGAAGCAGAGCGGATCCTGCAGTCTGCGGCTTTCGTCCTTATCCCAAAGGTAGGAACCGGCAAGAACCTTTCTTAATTCAGAAGCTTTTTCAGCAAGACCCGGGAACGGATGGAAATTAACCGTCTGAGGAAGGAAAGGCGCAACGTTGCCGTTTAAGCCTTCAAGACTGATACCGTACACAATCGGTGTAACTTTCAGAATCTGGCGAACCGCTTTTGCGGCATCCATGGTCATAGCCATGGCGACCGAGCTGTTGGAGAGGATACCGAGGGCGTCTTTGCCTTCCGGAATCAGAGGCTTAATACCTTTCTCCTTTAACACTTCCATGGAGGCGACCTGCTTGCCGTCCTTATTGATAACCTTCCATTCACCGATCATTGCGGATCCGACGTGGGAAGCAAGTGTAATGTCCGCGTCACCAAGCGAACCCTTTGTCGGGACAACCGGAGTAACGCCTTTATTCAGGAATTCTTCGTAGAGTTCCGCCACTCTCGGCTGGACTCCGCTGCCGCCTTTAAGCAGCGTGTTCAGACGAATGACCATCGCGAGACGAACCAGTTTCGGATCCAGCGCGGGACCGGCACCAATGCTGTGGCTTCTCAGAGTGCTGTAATTGAAGCGGCGGCTTGCGGCTTTAACCTCTTCACTCAGTTCGCCGTTAGCGGAAATCACCTTATGGTCTTTATTAAGACCCACACCAACCGTCAACCCGTAAATTTCTTTGCCGCTTTTAGCCGCTTCAAGCACCAGTTCATAAGATTTTTTTACTCGATCCATGGCTTCCGGAGCAATGGATACAGGCGCACCTTCTGCGATTGCCCAAGCATCATCCTGGGTTAAAGAGGAGCCGTTCAGCTCCACAGCACTTACGCTTGTTGCGGTCAGCATAGCGATTGAAATAAGAGAAAGTTGGAATGTTTTCATTTTAAATTCTCGAGACGGTTGTGTTTGAAAAGGGATTTGAGACGACACTGCCCCGACGCTTTGCTTTTGAGCAAAGCGCTATGCAAAACGACGGGACAGATGGGAGAAGTTAGGCGGAATTACTTAGCCTGAGCGGCGGCACCGGCTCCGGCGATTCTGCCAAAGACCATGATATCGGTGTAAGCGTTGCCGCCAAGACGATTGGTGCCATGAGTTGTACCGGTCACTTCACCGGCGGCGAACAAACCGGGAATCGGTTTGCCGTTGGCGTCCAGCACTTCAGCCTTGGTATTGATCTTGAGGCCGCCCATAGTATGGTGTGTGGATGGAACCGCCTTGATGATGTAGTACTTGCCTGTGGACAGATCTTTAAGACCGGCTCTATGGTTGAAGTCCAGATCCTTGCCGTCCTTGGCAAACTTGTTGACGCGGTCAACTGTAGCCTGAAGCGCTGCCGGATCAATCTTGAAGAATTCTGCCGCTTCCTTCAGCGTGTCGGCTGTGTGCATGATGCCCTGCTTAGTAAAGGCATCGTATTCCGTATCGTGAATCTTCACGGTATTGGAGATCTTGCCGATATTGTCATTCCAAAGCACATAAGCGTATGCGCCCGGCTGATCAAGAATCGCCTTAGAAATTACGTCGCGTCTTTCCAGTTCTTCAACAAAGCGCTTGCCTTCCTGGTTCACAAGGATCGCGCCGTCAAAGCGGGCGTCTGCGATCAGTTCGATCACGCCTGAGATCGGGTCGCAGATCGGATAAGTCTGAATGTAGCCCATATTTACGAGCTGACCGCCTGCTCTTTCAGCCATATAGAGCGCTTCACCGGTGGTTCCCGGGGCGTCGGTAGTCTTGAAGCGTTCATCAATCGACGGGTTGTATTTCTTGACCATTTCTGCATTAGCGCCAAAACCGCCGGTGGCGAGAACAACACCGCCTTTAGCGTTGAAGGTGTAATCCTTGCCTGCGGAAACCGCTTTGACGCCGACCACTCTGCCGTCTTTATCCTTGATCAGTTCTTCAGCCTTCATATTGGTGATGACGGGGATGCCCATCTTGTCTGCAAGAGCGGAGAACTTCGTGATGAATTCCGTACCGGTATGGCCGTGCGGAATCAGAGCGCGTTTTCTGGAGTGGCCGCCAAACTGGAAGACGTTGTCATCTTCAAACTGCACACCAACTGTATTCTTCAGCCATTCAGCGGTCGGCAGCGCGTTAACTGTCATGACTTTAACGATCTCCGGATCGCCCTTGAAGTCACCGCCTTTGAGTGTGTCTTCAGCAAAGCGTTCGGGTGTGTCATCGTTGATGTTGAGATTCTTCTGAACCCAAGAGCCGGCAACGTTCATCTCTGCGCCGGAGATCAGAGAGTTGCCGCCGACTGTCGGCATTTTTTCCAGAAGTACAACATTAGCGCCTTTGGATTTAGCTTCAACGGCGGCTGCAAAACCGGCACCGCCCGCACCGATCACGACGACATCATAGCTCTGGTTCTGAGCCATGGCGCTGTCAGCTTTCTTGGTATCAGCGGGTTTTGCGGCCAGTTTGACACCGGCTTTATCGGCAGCGGCCTTAACCGCGTCAAGGAAGCCCTTAGAGGAGAATGTTGCGCCGGCGATACCGTCGATTTCAGCAGAGTTGGTGCGCACAACATTGTCTTTCAGTTCAGTGAAGACCTTCTGAGCGAGCACTTTGTTTTCTTTGTTCTGAACAACGTCGATCTTGGTGATTTTGCCGTTATCGAAAGTGACAGCAACGGCGATATCGCCGTGTTTTCCAACACCGGTTCCTTCTGTTGTAACAGGAGCGGCGGAGACGGAAGAAAGCATAAGAGCTGAAAGAACGGAAGCTGTTAACACACTGAATTTATTCATAGCGGATTCCTATTTTCGGTTGAGTTATTTTTTAAAACAGTCTGACTGGACTGAAAATAGTATACGTTAATTACAGTCTATATAGACTGTTTTTATGTCATCCAAATATAGGAATTTTCCCGTATATATTTCTATTTTTTAATTCTGAAAATACACTTTATTTACAATTATTCAGTAAGTTAATATCACTTTGATTTTATTTAACCCACTAATAAAAGGGATTAATACGTTTAATGTCTTTTTGAATTAATTTAAGAATTACGATTCAGCTTCAAGCACAAGTTCAACTAAGAAGGCAAAATTCTGCATGTCGTCTTTTCTGCCTTTTTAGTCCTACCCGCAGCTTTAAGTTCTATCTGAGCAGCGGAATCGATGAAAGACACAGAATTAAGAGTAGAAGTCCTGCAGATGAGAGCCCAGATAACGACTCATCGAAAAACATCCAGCCGAATAGCACTGCAAATAAAATCCCCGAGTTTTGACATAGCGCATTGAGGATGGGGCTCCCTCTGCTCCAGCCTAACGTTACTGAAATCTGCTGAAGAAACGTCAGAAAAGAAAGCAGCATCAGGACTGGATCAAAGAGCATTGACAACTCTCGACTATCATCAGTTACTCCGTTAATACCAACTCCGAGAACGCAGCTTATCATCGAAAAATAAAAAACAATCAGCAAGGGATTCTCTCCGATTTTTCCCATCGCTTTTAGAAACAAACTTGCCCCGGAAAGACATGCAGCTCCGCAGAGCGCAAGCACGACATAAAGCCAATTACTGAGAACGGGCTGAGTGATTAGATAAACCCCAAACGCCGCTGCAAAGATTAAAGCCGCTAAAATCGGACTGAACGTCGATGAGACCTGCCGGCGATATATGATTGAGAAAATCAGAGTAAACACCGGAGCGGTATATATCAGCGCCTGAGCTGTGCTGATGGGAAGGATTCTAGTAATAGCAATCCAAAGCCCTACGGCGAGCGTCCCTAAAACAATTCTGCCAAGAAGCAAGGGTATCGACTTTGGCTTTAGGCTTATTCCGGCAGTCAGCAAATAAAGTCCGCTGAACAAAAAAGAGCAGACGTATCTACTCCCTAAAATTTCGTAAATGGTGTATTGATTCCCTGAGCCGTGGACAATAGCTCCGCAAAGGGCGGCCAAAAATCCGGAGGCCAATACCCAAAACGAAGCTTTGATGGAGTCTCTGTTCAACCCATTTTTAGTATGCGGCTCAGGTTTCATGCGGATTCAAATTAGAACTTGTGATTCAAACCAATCGCAGCTTGCCAACCGTTGACACGGATTGCTTTAAATCCTAATCCGCTGGCGGCAATCGATTCAGACGAGGAGAGAAGCTTTCCTCCGTCCGCGTAGCCTGCAAATCCATAAACCATGGTTCGTTTGCTCAACGGGTATTCATAGGCTGCATTTAAATTCCAGGAGTTGTACTTATCCTCCTTATCCTTAACTACAGACTTACCGTCAAGTTTACCGGTCAAATATTTTCCGCCGAACTTCAAAACACCGCCGGCTAGAGGCGTTGCTGAGGAAAGCAAAAATACATGCTGCTGTCGTTTATCCTTCTGACTGCTATACTGGTAACCGGCAAAGAGCTTAGTGACTCCAAAATTGCATGAACCGCCGGCAGTAATCGTATAGATTGGCTTAACACCAACGGAGCCTTTGTTGTCATTTGATTCAAAAATGATGCTGGCGTCTACAGTCTTATTGGTATAGAGCGCGCCGATTCCGTAATAGTGGCTGTTCTCGGACCATTTTGCTTCATCCGTTGTAACGCCGTTTGAGTAAGCCGCTGATATTTTTAAACCGTTTAAGGAGGGAGACACATATACAATTCCGTTGTTCACTCGACTGTAGTCGATCGTGTAGGACGTATAGGATCCGACCTGATAACCGATGCCAAAAGCGCTGATGCGGGCAATATTAAAATCTCCGGTTCCGCACGTTAACGCACCAAAGCGGCCAAAAGCAATCTTACCGAAAGGACCTGAAAGAGAAAGGAAAGACTGACGATTAAACGCACCACTCTGCACAACACCGTTCTTACTCCAAGTATTGAACTGAGTTCCAGTATCAACGTTAAATCCCTGTTCAAGAACAAAACCAACGCTATATCCGCCGCCTAATTCTTCCTGACCTTTAAAACCAAAACGATTGCCCATTGAGTAGCCGGAAGTAAAGTCCATCGTTGCGGTTTCACCCTTTACTTTCTGTCCGAGAATTGCTGTATCCAGAATACCGTAAACCTGTACGCCGGCGAGAGAGACTGTAGGAAACAGAAGCGCCGACAGGAATACTTTATTAAAAATTTTCATACCTTACCTTCTTGGGATGTATGACGGGAGAAAATCTCCCGTCTGATTCTTATTGATTACCAATAGAGAGAGTGACGTGTCGCAATACCGCACATATTATTCGGCTGAAGCATGAAATATCTGTTCCAGTTCGGCTGCATATCGATGTAAGGTTTACCGTTGGAGTCAATGCCAGTGTAAGTAATCATATAGTGATCGGGCATGTCTGCCTTCTTAGAAGGATCAACCCAATAAATTGCCTGACGCTTTCCGTTGGCTTCTTTTGCAAGCTTTTCTGCCTCTTCCTTCGAAACAACTTTTCCGTTTCCGTTATACATTGCTTCAATCTTCTTCAGTGCTTCAGGCAGCGGCTTAGCATTGGCTCCGGGTTTAGATGAACCAAAGACCTGTTCGTTCTTGTAAGCAACTAGGCGGTTGATCAGATTCTTTTCAGATGTCGCAGGATACTGATGATCGAAGAAAGGATAAAGCGCTCTTCCCTCTTTACTTACGGTGTACGCACAGTTGGTGTCTCTCAAAGCTTTCTGATATCCGGGTGCGGATTCGAGCTTAAAGCCGGGCTTAGATGAATCGATCTGATAATCTCGGTAAACAAATGCGTTCTTAGGATTCACCATAAGAGGACGATAGAAGTAACCGATGATGATCATCTTCTTAGGATTGACAACGTATACGTCTTCGTAAGACATGAAATCGTGAATCGCCTGTTCTTTCGCTTTTTCCAGCTCTTTACCGGTTAACTTGGGATCAAACTGCCAAAGTAAGTTCCACTCTTTAATCGTCGTCAGCGACTTACCCATGATCTCTTCCAGTCGTTTCAGCGCAGCCAGATCTTTAGCTTTATCGCCTGTGTTAATGGAATTAGAAGTGATCACTTCAACCGGTCCGTCAAACTGAACGCCGTAACTGTCATAATAGTTATAGCCGTACTTCTTAATTTCATCTTCTCTCAGCTGCTTGACCCAAGCTACAGAAAGTCCGGTACCGGATTTGCTGGCACGAAGAATTTTTCCGCTGTCTTTGGCGGTTGTTCCATAGAAAACAAATTTTCCTGCGTCCGGATCGTAATCCATCGTCAGCTCGGCAGTAATATTTTCGGGACGGTTACCGTAAGAAGTAGCAATAGAGTACATATTGCGGCCGCCGCCGATTTCCTTTCCGTCAAACTTACTCGGGCCGGTATATAAGAAATCTGCTGCCATATCCGTCAGCAGTTTCTTGCCTTCCGGTGTCTTTGTCAGCACAAATGCACCCGATGTTGCTTCGCGTTTTTGTGTTGCGCCGCTAATTTCATCCGATTGAGCAGATGCTGCGCTGACAGAATTCGGAGCAGATTCTTTTGCCATAGAAGTTTGAACAGTTAAAACTAAAGCAGAAGCAACCGCCGCTGTAAGAACCGATAAATGAAGCTGTGTTTTCATAAATTCTCCTTGAAAGTGATTCGAAAAAGATTATGTTATAAATTGTTAAAATATCAAATAGCGAAAATATTCAGTTTGGAATTTCATTTTTTGATAATGCATATGACCAATAAAAATGATCCCTTTAATGCCGAACAGGCGGCGTTCCTCATCACAATTTATGAAACCGGAGCAATTGCCAAAAGCGGAGAAAAATTCGGTTTAACGCCCGTGGCTTCAAGTCGTCTTTTGCAGAAGTTCAGGTCATATTTCAAAGATCCGCTTTTCGTAGTTTCCAAAGGTAGATTGCTTCCAACGCCGTTTTTTCTTAAAACAATGCCGGCTCTTCAGGAGATCGTTCGCATTTGCAGTGATATGGCTGAACAGCCTTTTGACATCAGGCATTGTCGAAAGGTTTTTCGGTTTTCATGCAACCCGGGATTTGCCCCGTCAATGATGGCTTATGTTTTACCAAGAATTATGGAAGAAGCACCTCAAGCTTCTGTTGAGCATATTTCCCTCAGTTCAAATCCCATTAGTGCGCTCATGGGAGCGGAAATTGACTTGCTCATCGGAAGGGCCATCGGTCTACCTCCTCAGGCTCATTACTGCGATCTCAAATCCGGTGATCGTTGTATTTTGCTGAGAAAATCCCATCCGTTAAACGCACTGTATCAATCCGGGAAAATCACCCCAGCGGATATCTACCAAGCTAAAAGAGTTTCTCTCTCCTCCGGCAGACGACAGGATTGGATTTCTCCGGACGGCGGCATCTTCACCGGCAGAAATAAAAATGACAATATCGTATTCAAAACCGACCGCGCAGAAATGGCTTGGATGGCGATGACAAAAACTGATCTGATACAGATCTCAACGGACAGAAGTTCTGAACTTGCGCTTCAGCTATATCCGGATCTGACGACTATACCTCTGCCTGACTCACTGACTGCAAACAGTCCAAAGATGTCGATCATCTGGTCGGACACAACCCACAGGGATCCGGCACATCGTTGGTTTAGAAGTTTGTTTGCCAATTGGTCCAAAAATTAATCGGTTTATTCTGAATGAATCATTGAAGTCAGCCGATAAATACCTAACCGATAGCTATATGCCGGTCTTCGAATGTGTCTCCGGAGCGTAAAAATATGAGACCGCAAAGCCGACCGCCAAAACAAAGGCGCCGACAAAGCACATCGCCTGCTGACCGTAAGAAATAAAAGCAATCGGAAAAAGCAGTGAGCTGATCATCGAGCCCACCCGAGATGTGGAACCTAAAATTCCCAGCGCTGTCGCTCGAATCGAAGTCGGAAAAAGCTCGGACGGATAGACATAATCTAAAACCGACTGAATCCCATAAGGCAGCGAATATATCGCCAAGGCTGCCCACAGCATCAGTTTCGATCCGAGATGAACCTGAGAAAGCATCAAAAAGCCCAGCGCCATCAGCGCAAACGTCCACAGAATCAAAGGCCGGCGCTTAGTTTGTCCGATTAGACCAAGCGCACCGAAACTGCCGATAAAAAATAAAAGATACGCAATAATGGTCGACGCGAACTCGGTCTCGCCGCTCATGTCCGGCGCGTTTAGAAGAAGCGGCCCAAACATAAGAACAGCAGTAACAGGAGCTGCCTGACAAAACCAAAACACCGAAATAAAAATCAGCTTGCCGATCGTCCTGCGGTTGAATCGCCCACTGCTCCGCAAGCTCTCCTCTTCCGTTAATTCCGCCGCATTGCTGAGACCGAGAATGGCAAGAGTACGCTCCGCTTCCGCGTTTCTGCCGTGATGCAGCAGCCAAAGCGCGGATTCCGGCGCGCCGCACCGAACCCATGCACTGATAAGTGCCAGTACTGCGGCAAACAGCGGATAAACCATCCAGCTCAAAGATATCTCTTTAATTAACCATGCGGTACAAGCAGATAAAATCGCGCCGATAAACCAAGCATTCATCAGCCATGTCAGTGTCTTGGCACGAACTAGTTTCGGAGAATTCTCGGCAGCCATCGCCTGTGCGCAGGGAGAATCCGCTCCTGTCACAAAACCCAGAAGAAAACGGACGGCAATTAAAGAAATTGGAGCAGTGCAGACTGTCTGCATCGCGCAAAGTGCGGCAAGGCAAAACGGCAAACAGTTATATAAGGCGCGCCGCCCCATCCTGTCTCCAATCCAGCCACCAAACAGCGTACCAAAAAAAGAACCGAAAATATAAGCAAAAGCACTGAATCCCACCAGCCAAGGTGAATTGTCAGCGCATACAAAATCAGAAAGAAACCAGACCAAACCGACGGACGTAATTAAATATCCGTCCATGAGCGGCGCACAGCAGGCACCAGCGCATAGCCGCACCGAGGAATAAAGGCGAATCTTTTCGGTTCCCTGCATTGTCGATAAAAGTATTTTCTCTTTTTAGTATTCTATCGAGCCGAGAAAAAAAGAATATTGCTGTTACCCCCGACTGATAACAAAAATTTAGGCGGCACGGTTTAAATCGCGTCGCCTTACAGCGTGAATCAGCAAATTGAGAAAATTAATTCTGCGGCTGAGTCTGCTGTGCGGGAGCCTGAGGAGTTGTCTGGGGAGCAGCGGCCTGAGGTGTCTGGGTCTGAGGAGCCTGCTGATACTGCTGGTAAATCTGCTGTTGCTGCTGAGTAGGCAGATAAACCGGACGGAAATGATACATGCCGTGATACGGGCAGTAGAAGCCCATCATAACCGGGTACTGGCTCGTAACAGGAGCACCTTGATAAAAACCGTCCATCATGCAGGGAGCACCGTAATAAACGGCTTGATCCTGAGGATCCTGCTGGCCTTGAGTCTGCTGAGCGGAGGCTGTAAGACCAAAGCCTAAAAGAGCAGCTGCCATTGAACCGACAAAAAGAGTTTTCTTAAAAGAAATCATTTGAATTCCTCCACTAAATGATGGAGCCATCATAGGCTTGAGACTTCATGGCTTTCTCGATTCCGTTCGTTTTGAGACACGCAGACCGCTTAAATGTTAGAAGTTTTTTCTCAGACTTCTCAGAGGCCTAATCAGTCCGCATGCTTTTTCATCGTCGCTTCAAGCAGCTCATATAACGCTTCCTGCATATCAAAAGCATCCTCAATGTTTTTCTGCAAATCAAAAATAAGCGGAGAGAGCCTGCCGATGCCAAGACATACAACCTCTATACCGGCATTTGTTAAGACTTTGCTGCGCTCCTTGAGAAGCTCCTCCTCGGAACATAAACCGTCTGTCAGCATAAAAATAATCTTGCGCCGCTCTTTGCGGTTGGAAAGAATCGCGGCTGCCGAATTCAGCGACTGACAAACCGGTGTATACCCAAAGGAGCGGATACCCGCGAAGCGATCTGTCACGGACTCTGAACGCTCATCAAAACGCTTGATCTCTAAAAGCGTGTTGCGCTCCATTCCCGGAAACGCATAAGCAGACGCTCTGCATCCGCTGACGCGGTCAATCAGACGGCAAAGAACTGCGCCGCAGATCGCCGCCGTACGCATCGTTCTTTTATCCATTGAACCGCTTCGGTCGATCAGCACGGCAAAGGCGGCCGAGGGCTGTTTAACAGTATCTTCCGTCGTAAAAATACGATCTTCGCCAACCATCAGTCCCGCAAGCGCCGGTGTACTGAGCTGTTTGCCCCTTCGGCTCAGATGTCTCGGCCGCATGACATTTGAATTTAAAAATTTTCTGAATCGGGCTGAGGCGGTAATCTCGTATTGCTCTAAATCCTGTACAAAATGCTCGTCTATGCTCTGCGTAAGCTCACTTCTGACCGCAGGCCAAATCGAGTTGCTGCCCTGAGCCAAATCGGGAGACTTCCCTTTGCTTCTGCTCTCCTGCTCGAGCAGTTTATGAATATCAAACTGATCCGGATTTTCTCCTTCAAAGAGCTCCGTAAACTTTTGCTCAAGCTTCCTGTCGGCTGCCGCATCGGAACCGGTCGAATTAGAAGAAGTGTTTTTTGCCGGCACGACCTCCTGCTCCGCTTGCTTTTTAGCGGAATTGCCGGAAGTTTTGCGGCGGTTTTTCCCTAAAGAAAGCTCCTTAATAAAACGTTCGGCGATTAATTTGGCATATGCGATAACTTCATCAGTGGATTCGGAAGTCACAGCTGAGTACGCAAGCGCGGAAAGCTCTTCATAGAGATCCTCGCCAAAACGTCGGATAAATTCGTTCTGCGAGCTCTGAGAAAGCATATGAGTAAAACTGTAGCCAAGCGTCTTGTCCGTCATATGCCAGTAAAGGCTCAGGCATAAAAGCTTCGCAGGCGATGTCTTTTCGTTGACTTCAGGCAGACGTCCTCTCTTGAGCATCCGCTCTAAGTAGGTCTCACGCCAAAAATAAGTGCCCGGTGTTTTACGATAGCCGATTGCGTCGATACGAACGTCTTCCAAAGCGTTTACCAGCGGATGCAGACCGCCAAGCTTGGAAACATTCGTAAAATCCGTAAACAGCACATGATGAATCTCGTGGGTGCCGTGCGCAAGATAAGCGTCAAGCGCGTCCTGCGAATGCGTGGGCGGCTCTCCCAAGTAAACGGTTTTACCGTTCGTACTCGGAACCCCTCCGAAGACAATCTGAATGTCTTTGTAGTTCGCAAGCGAGGCAAGAATACTGTTGACCGCCTTATAGACGTTGATAGTGTTGCAGGTTTCGACTCTCAAAATCTGTTCCTCTGGGACCGCTTGAGCGGCCGATCTCATTAGAGATTCGGCCGCGCGCCCGGTGTTAGCTAAAAGAAAATAATGACTTGCCTCGCGCAAGCATGGCTTCCAATCCGCAGGCCATAGAAAAGTCCGGTTCAGCAGACTCGGCTATAGGCTCCGCAGTTTTCGGCTCAGCCTCAATCTCCGTCCTTGAAGCCGCGTCCAAAAGTTTGAACGCAGCCTCAATTTCACTGAGCATCGAGGTTTTATCCCGGCAATACGGTTTAAGCCGCATGGCCTGAGAAATGCACGAAGTCAGATGCAGCGCGCCGTCACGGAATTCCCCGCGATAGCCCTGCCAAACTAAAAGACGATCTTTAAGTGTCTCCAGCCGGCAAAGCAGCGCATCCGTTATGGCACCGCTTTCAGCGGCAATGCGAACGAGATCAAGTTCCTCGGCAAATCGCAAAGCAAGACCTCGGATAAAGGACTGCAGCGAAGAGCGGGAACCGCTGAAGCTCGCAAGAGTAAAGGCGTCGAACTCAAAAGAAATGCGGCGCAGAACATAATCCGTCGAAGGACAAATCACGTCCGAAGCGCATCCTTTCGGAATGACTCCCATCGACCTGTCATAAACACTCTTTTCATAAAGCGGCGAAAACACTTCGTCTCGCTGCCGACAGAACTCTCTGCGCCAAATCGCAAGCGTTCGTTCAACCGAGACAGCGTCACATCGCCTCATGACATAGCCGTTCAGATAGGGCTCTCCTCTTTCCGCGCAAAGCGCTTTGGCGCGCACCCGAAAATCTGAAAATACTTTCAGCATCGAGGCCGGAACAATGCGTCTTCGACGCATGTTCTCCGCGCCTTCCTCTACCGAGGTCTGCTCTGTGCTCATACCCGTCCAAACGGAAATCCGGAAAGATACCAGCACAAGGCTGTTCTCGGCAACATCAGTTTTGTCACTATTTTTTGGTTCGCATCCGCCAAAGAAAGATGCGTCCCGGAACAAATCGGTCATGGAATTCTCCTTTTGATTCAAGGGAGAGGCCCTGACCCGAAGGATCGAGGGGCAACACTCCCTCGATCTCCGTGGGTTGTTCGCTCTTTACGAACGAAAGTTTAGAAACACTTGCGACAGCTCTTGTCTTACCTCCTCGTGTCAGCTACACGAGGAGATAGTCGCCGATATTGCCTAATTCAGCTTCAACAAGCTTCTCAATGACTGAGGCGCTTGTCGAGTCAAGGCAGTCAGTTAGAGAAATGCGGAGCGCTTTTCTGACCGCTTCGCGATGAGAGCATCCCATCGCTTTGGAGCGATAACTCAAAAGCAGCAAATCTCTAAATCTCATCAAAACACGCGTGGAAATTGTCGCGTCTACACTGACCGTAGGATCCATGCCGCAATAAGCTTCACGAACTCTTTCGGCCGATTTGCGCAGACGCACCGCAAATTCCCGCTTCCAGTCTGATGAAGAAATGCCGACGCACTGAACTTCCGGCGTACTGCTGAGAATGAGTGCAATCTCAGAGTCCGCGTCCATGTAGTCCATGCGCATTTTCCAGCAGCGGTCCATAACCGCGGGATCCTGAACGAAACGCCCCACGTAGGAGCCTTTCTCGTCATCACATAAGCCTCGGATGTTGTCTGTCATGACAATCCTCGTGCGCGGATGACGCTCAATCACCTCTCCGGTTGCCTCAATAAATAAAGGCGCACCCTCCAGCAGTTCGTTGACCGAAAGCCAGAGATCGCCCGGAGCTGCCGACATTTCATTAACCAAAAACACAAAACCGCGCCGCCAGGCCCGCGTCAGCGGTCCGTCAACAAAGCGCATGCTTTTGTCTTTGTCAATCACATAGTGACCGATCAAGTCTGTTCGATCCAGCCGCGCGCGTGCGGTCATCGCAATGACCGGAGCACGAACTCGGGCACAAAACTGATTGATAAAACTTGTCTTGCCGGATCCGTGAGGACCGCTGACAAACAGCGGCTCTCCCGAACCCATCTCCCACCATGCGGACATAATGCCCAGTGTTTCCTGCCGGAAAACATAGTTCGGGTCTTTCTTCGGAATCAGGTAATGCTCGGAAACATCCCATGATTCTCTCTGATAGCCCAGAACCTTCTGCTCGGAAGTAAAACCAAACTCTTCCGCGCAAATCACATCGTCAAATACCTGCTGCATAAAAAACTCCAAATAAAAAACGGAGCTTTCCTGCCGCTGCCGCGGGGTCGAAAGCCCCGCGGGGTATAAAAAACTGCACAAATGTTTTCCGTCAAAGAAAGGCTTTGTGCAGGAGCCTTTCTTTGTCGGCGGAAATCTAATTCCGCCAGCCTATCGCCCTGAAGTGCCGCTAAGCATCTTTGGTGCTACGAAGCCTTCTGAGCGCGCCTGTGCATCAGCACGTCATTCCAATCCCAGCCGGGAAAGTCCGGAAGACGTACTTCAACTTCAAGCGCGGGATACCGCTGCTTTAAAACAGCGGCAGCGCAATAGGCTTCTCTTTGTCCCACAAAGTTCAGATCCGCATCCGCAAAAAGGATCAGTTTTCTGACGCCTTCCGGCGGGACAAATTGTTTGAAATTAAACGCCGCGATCACCGACCAAACCGGAACTTTAAAAAGTTCGGAAGCCGAGAGCGCGGTTTCAATTCCTTCAGCAAGTCCGAGGACTCCGTCGGGCTGATATTCGCCAAGCCGAATGGAGCAGCCGGAGAGCTCCTTTGAGAGAACCTTTTTCACTGTCTTAACATCGGCCTTACGGCCTCCTTCAAGATAAGTTCTGTGCAGATTCACTCGTTTTCCGTGCATATCGCTGATCTCCGCAATGAGGCCCTCGAAATAGCTCGATTCCCAATCCTGCCCGTTTTCAGCCTGCTGCGAATATCGCATAGACTTGATTGAACGCAGAGCGGGAGGGAGTTTCCCGAGAATTCCTCTTGAGCGAAGATAGACATAGGCGCCGTCTCCCTCTTCAATCGGACGCGAAAAACTCCACAGTCTTTCGACGGAGTCTCGAGTCCTCTGAACCGGTTTGCGGCGACGTACAGCACGGTACTCTTCAACGGGAATCGAGAAAAAGTCTGCGATATACAGAAGCGCTTCCTTATAAGAGAAGTTTCGGATCAGCATAAGCAAATCCACACCGCTGTGATGGCCGCAGTGACGGCAGTAGCTATCGCCTTTTCTAAATTTGTCGGTGAAGGAGAAACGATCCTCTCCGCCGCACCAGGGACATTCCTGGTTCGGTTTGTGAAGAACCTTCTCGCTGACACCGGCATACTGCAGGATTTCACGATAATTGCCTTGGGCGCGCTCAAGAATCAGCGCGGCGGTTTCAGGACAAATTCGAGTTTGCATATCTTTAATCATCATTAATAAAAGGTGAATAAAAAGACGTCCCGCAGTCCCCTC
>ERZ778516.1078-NODE-1078-length-21648-cov-5.192933_pt1 | contig 21648 bp, 17 predicted proteins | sample MGYA00510342_ERZ778516 | MGnify/ENA primary metagenome ERZ778516 (study PRJEB29527, sample SAMN07138961) | mouse gut metagenome | material: feces | host: mouse | place: China:Nanjing | collected 2016-01-25 ... | reverse complement strand
AGGAAAATCAATGGCTGTAGGCATTTTTCTTGATAGTCAACTGTCAAACTCCCGGAAAGATTACATAGTATATAGTGCAAAAAATACAAAATATTCTGCAAATTTTGGATATGGATTCGAAACATATTGAAAGTGGTGTGGCTTTGTGATACAATATGTTTATGTATTGTGTGTGGGCAGCAGGGACAAAATACAGGGCAAAGAAAAGCATTAGGAAAGAAGGTAGACGACATGGAATTAAAGGACTTTATGGATTTGAGGCTGTTGCAGGAGATTCAGGACCAGTTTTCCGATGCAACGGGTCTTGCGGCGGTTGTGGTGGACAACAGGGGGAATTCTGTTACTGAGGGAAGTAATTTTACCGATTTCTGCACGAGGTATACGAGGGGCACCAGGGAGGGGCTTAGGCGCTGTGTCAAATGCGACCATGAGGGCACGGGCACGTACCGCTGTCATTTGGGGTTGATGGATTTTTCCTGCGATATTGTTGTTAATGGGGAGAAACTTGGCAGGATAACCGGCGGACAGGTATTGCCGGAGGAGCCGGACGAGGAAAAGTTTGCGGGCATCGCCAGAGAGCTCGGCATCAGTGAGAAGGATTACATAGCAGCGTTAAAGAGGGTGCCGGTGCGCTCGGAGAAGTCCATACGCGCCGCGGTTAAGCTTCTTGAATTTATGGTGAATTATATTATAAATTTTGAGTATACGAAATTTAAGAGCCGCACAACCACAAAGGTTATGGATGAGGAACTTGGCGTGACCACCGGGATGGTGGATCAGATTAATGCGAAGACTAAGGAACTTGAGAAGATTGCCTCGAAACAGAATATCCTGGCGCTCAATGCATCGATTGAGGCTGGGCGTGCCGGCGCGCTCGGCGCAGGTTTTGCAGTGGTTGCTTCACAGATGGGGGATCTCTCGAAGCAGTCCGGTGTGATCTATAAGGATATCCAGCAGCTTGCGTCGGATATATATGCTTCCGTACAGAAAATGAATGAAAATAAATAGTAATGGCAGTCGGCATAAAAAACAGTGGTTTGCGGTAGAATGCCGGGAAAAACCGGTGCAGGGGCATCCGCAAAAGGGACAAAAAAGAGGGGATGGCATCCCACATAAATCTAAGAAAGGTGCCGGAATTATGCAGGAAATCACAGAAAATGGCGTAAATGGGAATATTTCCCAGAAGATACAGGATGGGTTGGCAGTGGATTTGGCAGCGCAGGAGGAGGGAAGCTGGATGCCTGTGGAGGAGAATAAAGAGCAATCCGAGGAGGGCGGCACTTTTGCAAGTGAGGAAATTGCAGCGCTCGAGAAAGAGAACGCATCCCTAAGGGCTTCTTTTGAGCCGCTGTATGCGGAGATTGGGCGGAATTTTTACGAGAAGCCGGAGGGCTATGAGCTTGCGATTACGGAAACCGTGCAGAAACTTGTCGGGATGGACGACCAGATTCACAGGAATTACCTGCGCACCCTGCGGTTAAAGGGAATCCGCTACTGCCCGTTCTGTGAGCGTATTGTGGACAGTGCGACCATCTTCTGCGGTGATTGCGGTACGAGGATTGACCCGGTGGAGGATGTGGATGACAATAGCCTCCTCTGTCCATGCTGCAGTGCGAAAAACAGCAGGGAAAACCGCTTTTGCACGATGTGCGGGCAGAAGCTTAAAGGGCAGGAGGAAACAGTGCGTTGTCCGAATTGTGGGATACAGCTTCCTGCCGACGCGCGGTTTTGTGAGGAATGTGGTACTAAACTGGCATAGGGGGGAAGTTTTATATATTTTTTTGGCAGCACCAACTGTAATTGGTTGGTGCTGTTTCTTTTTTGTAGATTATTTTACATTAATTTAAATTCGCAAAATATAATTGGTAATTTTGCAATTATTTTTTGGGAAAAGGGAAAAATGTTGTTGACATTGCACAAGGAATCGTATAATATAGAAACATGAATTAACGAAATTCTAAAATGTTTTAGATTTTCGTATAGTTGAATGGAGGAGATTCTATGAGAAGAAAGGTTTTTGCAACTTTGTGTGCAGCGACGCTGTTTTTTGGCGCGGTTTCCGTCGCGGCACCGCAGGGGGTGAAGGCTGCACCGGCACCGTTGGCATCCTATGATTTTGAGGATGGCATGGGGGATATGGAACCGGCGGCAAACGGTGAAACGGCTGCGCCGAGTCTTGCGACCGATGAGATTAAAGGCGGCGCGATCAAGCTTGAGTTTGGGGCAAATGGCGCGGAGAGCTATACCACATTCGCTAACCCGTATGTCGGCAAGGAGCTTTCTGCGGCGACGATTACCGCATGGGTTAACGTGCCGGAGGATGCAGGATTCTGGGAGTGGGACTGTCTGTTTGGCTTTACGGATGGCGTAAAGAAGCTGACGTTCCAGACAAGACCATATCTTTGCTGGAATGCAGGCGGCGAGGATGCAAACTTTATTGACCTGAAGGGACCGCTGGTATTTGACAACCAGAAGGGCAGGTGGGTGAATTATGCTGTTGTCATCACTCCGGAGGGACAGACTCTCTTTATTAATGGCGAGGAAGTTACCACACCTGAAATAGGAAATGGCGAGGGCTACAATGCTGCGGATCTGCTTCCGTTCCTCTCTGCTGAAACAACAAAGGCATACCTTGGTTTTGGATCTTTCTGGGGAAGCCAGGGCGCGCTGCTCGACGATATTACATTTTATGATGCTGCATTGACGGCGGACGAGATCAAGGAAGCCTGCAAGATCGATGAGGTTATTGCGGCAATGCCGGAATTAGTTTTGCCGGATCCGACTCCGACCCCGGAGCCGGTTGTCTATGAGAAAGTTGACCTTTCCACCGTGACAGCGGCAGTGCCGGAAGGTTATTCTTCCTACTATGCTTTTGACGGCGACCTGACGGATTCCGTGACCGGACAGACAGGTAATACTGTAGGTTATTACATACATCTCGAGGCGGATTCACCGGATCCTTCTTTTGAGACCGGTGTAAAGGGTCAGGCGGTTGCATTCTATGGCTTTGGTGACGGTGTTAAGCTTCCGACTGCTCCTAAGGGCAGCCAGTACACTGTTTCGATTGATTGGTTCATAAAGAAGGAGGCAAAGTATACTCCGGGTATCTTTATGGGTAACTTCTATGAGGACGGCAGCCTTATGGGTTCCGATGAGGATGCACAGTGGATCAGTATTTCTCCGCTTGGTTTCCAGGAAAACCTTGTGGATGGACCGATGGTTTGGTCCAGGAACGTGCCGGGTGGTCTTGCGTGGAATGATCTGGTGCGTTTGGGAAATGATCTTTTGAAAAAAGAAGTTTGGACGAATGTGACTGTGGTTGCGGACGGTGCGGTAGGAACAATCTATGTAGATGGTTCCATCGCTGCACAGGGACCGATTGCGGATATTGTCGGTGAGGGCACACAGCTCTTTTTAGGCGTAAATGCATGGGATCCTGTATTCAACGGCTATATGGATAATCTTTACATTTATGACCGCTGCCTGACCGCGGAGGAAGTGGCAAGCCTTGCAAAGGATTCGCTGACCGTGGTGGAAGCTGATCCTACCCCAACGCCGGAACCTACCCCGGAGCCAACGGCGACAGAAGTGCCGGTTGAGCCGGAGAGTACTTCCGCACCGACCAATGCACCTACAGTAACTCCGGCAACGGATACGGCAGCACCGGCGGAGGATGAGGGCAGTAATACCGGTCTGATCGTGGGTATTGTTATCGCAGTTGTGGTAGTTGCAGGAGTTGTGGCGGCTGTTATGATGAAGAAAAAGAAGAACTGATAAATTGGGAAGGAATAATTTTCCCTTTATAAAACCCCCGCGGACTTACAAGCCTGCGGGGGTTTTATATCCAATAATAAATATGATCTTTAAAATACGAAAATGTTACTTTAATATTTCTTCAATCTGTGCAATTTCATTCTCTGAAAACGTAAGTTTTTCTATGCAGGCTGCATTTTCCAGAATCTGTTCCGGCCTGCTTGCCCCGATTAATACGGTGGTGACAGCCCTGTTGTGCAATACCCAGGACAGCGCCATCTGTGAGAGTTTCTGCCCGCGGGAAGCTGCGAGTTCGTTCAGTGCGCGGATTCTTGCAAGCCGCCCTTCCGTCAGTTCATTCGCAATCCATGTGCTCCCCCTCCCGATGCGTGAGTCTGCCGGGATGCCGTTTAGGTACTTGTCGGTTAGCATACCCTGGGAAAGAGGGGAAAATACCGCAAGACCAATGCCGTTTTCTTTGGCGAATCTGTCAAGCCCATCCTGTTCAATCCATCGGTTGAGCATGGAGTAGGATGGCTGGTTCACGATGAAAGGTGTGTGGAATTCCTTGAAATACTGCATGATTTCTGCCGTTTTTTCCTCGTTGTAATTTGAGATCCCGACATAGAGTGCCTTGCCCTGCCGCACAATCGTATCGAGTGCCTGTGCGGTTTCCCAGAGAGGTGTGTCAGGATCGTAGATATGGTGGTAGAAAATATCGACATAATCAAGCCCCATGCGTTTCAGGCTCTGGTCGAGGGAGGCGATCAAATACTTGCGCGAACCGTTGCGGTCACCGTAAGGACCGTCCCACATCTCGTATCCGGCTTTGGTAGAGATGCAGAGTTCATCGCGGAACTGACGCATTCCCCGGTCAAGAATACGACCGAAATTTTCCTCCGCACTGCCATTGTAAGGGCTGCCATAATTGTTGGCAAGGTCAAAGTGTGTGATACCAAGGTCGAAAGCTGTGTGTATCATTTGCTCCATAATGGAAAAATTTCCTTTGTGGCCAAAATTCTGCCACAGACCAAGGGAGACAGCGGGGAGTTTTAAGCCGCTTTTGCCGCAGCGGTTATAAATCATCCGCTCATAGCGTTTTTCTGATGGGGTATACATAATTTGCACCTCCTTAGGGTATTGTACCAAGTATAACACAGGATATAGGAAAAAGGAATGCCCATAATAGAATATATCAAAATAATTGCATGATATTTCATTGATTTTATTACATAAATATTGTATAATAATAGATGAGAAACTAAGTTTTCAGAAAACAGAAGGGATTATAACAAAATTATTGTAAGAAAAGGGGGAAAAAGTTGAAAAAGCAGGGGATATGGAAAAAATATGCGCCTGCGTTGCTGTCCGCACCACTGATGCTTGGCGGATGCAGTTTGTTGCCGGCGGAGGAAACGGGCGGGCATGTGGTGCTGGTGCAGTCTGTGGATAAGGTCGAGTATGATCTGTCGCAGGTTACGCGGGAGGATGTGCAGTTGATTAAGGACTTGTACTGCACCTATCAGCAGACGCGTGAGGAAACGCTTGGTTTTGGCACAGTAGGCCGGCCGGTGCGCTATGTGCATGTAAAGGTCGGTGACAATGTGAAGAAGGGGGATCTTCTTGCGGAACTTGCAGCGGATGACCTGGAGGAAGATATCAAGGAGGCGCGCTATAATTTTGAGAAAAACACGCTGCAGCTTGCACAGTTGGAGGAGCTTTTTGCGTTTGACCTTGATGCGCTGGAAGCCCAGTACAGCCGTGGCGGGTTGACGCGCACACAGTATGAAGAGCGCAGGACACAGATCACGGCGGATTATGAGGATCGTATCACCGTGTATAAGGATACGCTCCATATTTTGGGTATGCGTCTTGAAAAGCTTGAGGAGGATCTTGCGGGCTGCCGGATTTATGCCGGGATGGACGGGATGGTATCCATGGTGCATGGAAAGCTGAATGATGGCTTTTTAGGGGAGGGCGACCAGGTATTCAAAATAATCGATAAAAGTCACTGTATTTTTTGTCTGGACGATATGGAATATCAGGAGTACTTTCAGCCGGGACAGGAGTATACGCTTACAAACAATAATGGTACGGAATACCGCACAAAGGTAATGTCCCCGGAGGAAGCGCCGGATAAGGAAAAGATATATTTTGCCCTTGTGGAAGCGGATGTAACTCTCACGGTTGGGACGCGCGCTTATGCCAGGCTTATCCTTGATGAGAGAAAGGATGTTCTTGCACTGCCGCCAAATGTGGTACACCGCGCGGGGGAGGACTACTATGTATATTGCGAGGATGAGAACGGATTAAAAAGCGTGCGCTATATTAAGACAGGGCTTGTCGGATCAGAATATGTGGAGATTGTGGAGGGGCTCGCCGAGGGTGAGATGGTTATCCGCAAATAATGGCAGGGCAAAACCCAAGAAAGGAAAGAGGTATGGGAATCGGACAAAGAAAATTCCGCCGTGCCGTGGCGTTAGTCCTTGCGACCTGCCTGGTCTTTGCGGGCAGTGGATGCGGCGGCAGCAAAGAGGTGGGACAGGAAGCTCCAGAGTTATTGGAGCCGCTTGAATTGGCTCAGGAAAATGTCTATGTGCAGTACAGGGATGTATATTCGATGAAGGTGTTGGAAACCGTTGTGCTGCCGCGCCAGGAAGAGTTATGCTTCCAGCGTGCAGGGATAGTAGAAAATGTTTACGTGTATGTTGGCAAGAAGGTTGAGAAGGGGGAAGTGCTGGCGGAACTGAGGGATGATGCGGGGGAGGAGTTTGAACGCCTGACAGAACAGCTCGAAAAACTGCGCGAGGATAACGCGTATAATATCCGCCACTTGGAGATCGATATTGAGATTGCAAGGCTTTCCGGGCAGGATACTGCGCGCATGAAACTTCAGTTAAAACAGATGGAGGAACTTGCTTCCTTCGAGGAAAAATACTTGTTGGATTTGATTTCGGAAGCGGAGAAACAATTGGGAAACCACCAGCTAATCGCCCCGTTTTCCGGTACGGTGACAGCGATAGCGGGAACTATGATGAACTGGAACGGCATGGCAATGTCGGAGAATACGCCGATGCTTGCGCTGGCGAGCGAAGACAGTCGTTTTTTGCAGACGGATTATATCAACAGTGAACAGGAGGAATCCTACCACGAATATTATGCGCTGGTGGATGGAAAGCGCTACGAGCTGGAATACATACCGCGCACCAGTGAGGAATTGCAGGCGATGACTGTAAAGGGCGAAACGAAAACTTCGCGTTTCCGGATGCTGGACGCACAGGACGCGAAGCTTGGAAAAAATGTTTTTCTCTGTATTGTCGAGAATTACAAAGAGAATGTGCTTTCCCTGCCAAAGAGTGTGGTGTACAAGGAGCGCCGCAATTATTATGTCTATGTTCCCGAAGGTGATACCCTGGTAAAAACGCCGGTTGAAATTGGTGTGCAGGGCAACAACTATGTTGAGATAACCAGCGGGCTCAAGGAAGGGGCGTGTGTATATGTGGAAAGATAGGAAACGGGGATTGCCCTTTAAAAAAGCAGGGTTGCTTTTGATTCTGACTTTAAGTTTCCTTACCGGAAGCATGCCGGTCTCAGCAGATGATACTGTATACCGGACAGCGACGGTGGAGCGGGGGACTTTGGAGGTGGAAGCTACAGCAAAAATATTGTTTACATATAATAGGATAGTTCCGGTTATTTTTGAAAGTAAATATGGAACCGTGAAATTTATTAGTTACGCGATCAGCGAGGGGACATTCGTTAATAAGGGAGATCCCATCGTCAATGTTCAGACCAGTGTGGACGAGATTGCACTTGAGGAGGTAAAACTTCGCTATGAGCGCCTGAAGAAGTCGTGCGATAAGGAATTTGCCAATATGCAGGAACAGCATGAAGCGGCAAAAAAGGCGGTGGCAGGAAGCAGCGGCACGCAAAAGCAGATCGCACAGCTTAGATTGGAGCAGCTTGAGATGGAGCAGGGCAGGTATAAGCTTGCGTTGGAGGAAAGCCTTGCCAAAGTCCAGGAAGAATTGGATGCGTATGAGGAGCTTAAAGGGATGACCCAGATTCTGGCTCAGGAGAGCGGGAATGTCATCCGCCTTTCCTATATGGGTGAGGGAGCTGTGATCGGGAACGGTATGGAGATTGCTAGGATGTCCACCTGGGACGAGATGATGTTTATGGTAGTAGGTGGAGCCAATGTACTGCGCTACGGAATGAAGGTTACGATTAAGGATGGGATGGGAAATACATATTCCTCAACTGTTATTTCTTCCGGGGAAAAGTATCTTTCCAGTAGTCTTAAAACGGCGGATGCTTACTTGAAACCGGAGAGTATTGATTCGTGGGGTTTTGACGGTATATACAAGAATATTGAGATCAACAATGTGCCTCTGGTTGACAGTGCAGCAGTGCGCAGGGACCGGGACGGTGACTATGTAGTGGAGTTAAAGGACGGGGAGCTGATAAAACGCTATATAACAATCGGAAAAGCGGTGAATAATCTTTGTTATGCAGTTGACGGGCTGACAGAGGGCATGACCGTTGTTATCCAGTAAGGGGGAAGAACCATGCTGCAAATAATGCTTCAAAAGTTATTACATAAGAAATGGATGGTGGTCTGCCTTCTGATCGGCAATATCCTGTTGGTTGCAGTGGCTGCGAGCCATCCGATGTACCAGGCAGCTTCCTTACAGAGAATGCTTTTGGATGAGTTCAGAGTGTATCTGGAAGAGAATAATGAGATTGCGACTATGATGTCGATCGAGGGGCGTATCCGAAAGAACGGGGGTTCACAGGAGTACGGGCAATGCCGGCAAATCGCTGAAAATATGTGTGCGGAACTTGGAGTTGTGCAGGATCAGTTTATTGTCCACCACAACCTTGTAGCATCGACGCTGAAATCCCGTCTTGAACGCGATGGCAGACGCAGGGAAAAGAAATTAAAGCTCGGTAGTATGTCGGGACTTAATGAGCATGTGACGGTTTTGAGCGGCAGGATGTACTCTGATGAATTATCGGAGGACGGGATGATCGAGGCTGTACTTACGATGAACGGCTTTATTGAGATGGATCTTTTAGTCGGGGAGGAGCTTGACTATTCGTTTCTGACGGATGCGCAGGACAATAAGATATCCGTCCGCATTGTCGGTGTGGTGAACAATGCAGACGATCAGGATTCCTACTGGGTGGAAACTCCGGATTCATTTGAGAGTGAGCTTTTGATTTCACCGGCTGTTTTTGAAAAGTATTTTCTTAACGGCGGAAAGCGCTATGAGTTTAATACACACTGGTATGTTTCGTTTGATCCGGATTCCGTTGATTATCTTAATGCGGAACATATAGTAAATACAACGGATGATTATGTGGGGAAGAATTCGAGTTACGGCAAAATAGAGGAGCCTGTCTACCTCGGGCTGATGAAAAATTTCCTTGCCAATGAGAAGAAGGTGGACGTTACCCTTATGATTTTACAGGTACCAGTGCTTGTGCTGCTCTGTGCATTTCTTTATATGATTTCACGGCAGATGACAGAGATGGAGCAGGCGGAAATTTCATTGATGAAGAGCCGTGGCGCAAGCAAAAAACAGATTTTCTGGCTCTATCTGATGCAGTCCTCATTTCTTGCCATGATCGGTTTTGTGGCCGGGCTGCCATTTGGGGGCTTGATCTGCCGGATACTTGGGTCTGCGAGCGCGTTCCTCGAGTTTGTACAGAGGAGGCCGCTCTCGATTTCCTACAATAAGGAGGTATTCCTCTATGCGGCAGGTGCGGTCATTCTCTCGATATTAACTTCGGTGCTTCCGGCATTAAAACAGAGTGGGATCAGTATTGTGCACCAGAAGCAGGCGCGTGCCCGCAGCAAAAGACCGCTTTGGCAAAGATTGTTTTTGGATGTAGTTATCTTGGCGGTGTCGCTGTATGGGTACTATAGTTTTATGAGCAGGAAAGAGGAACTTTTGTCAGCGGTTATGACGGGCGGTGCACTTGACCCACTTCTCTTTACCAGCTCGGCACTTTTTATTCTTGGTGCAGCTCTCTTTAGCCTGCGTTTGCAGCCGCTTTTAGTAAGATTTGTATATTTTCTTGGAAAAAAACGCTGGAAACCAGCGGGATATGCTTCATTTCTTGGAATATTGCGCACGGGCAGCAGGCAGTATTTTATTATGACTTTTCTTACGCTTACGGTTGCACTCGGTATTTTCAATACGACAGTGGCGCGCACCATTCTGGCGAATGCACAGAAAAATCTGGTTTATCATACAGGGGCAGACCTGGTAATTAAGGAAGTATGGAAGGATAATTCTGCCGCGGTACGTGCTGGTGTTGCTGACAGGATGGTATACCAGGAGCCGGAATACGGAAAATTTGGGCAGATTCCGGGCGTGGATTCAATGGCAAAAGTATACCAGGACGACAAAGTTGCCTTTAGGCGCGGGATGGAAAATCTTTCTACTATGCTCTACGGTGTTAATACGAAAACCTTCGGTGAAACAACCAGTCTTCCGGAAGGATTAATGGAAGAACATTATTATACTTACCTGAATCGACTGGCAGAGAATAGGTTTGGCGTGCTGCTTTCCCCGACGTTCCGCGACCAGCTTGGATACAAAGTTGGGGGCAAGTTTATTTTCTGGCCTCGGGGTGATGAGGATCGGAAGATAGAAACGACAATTGTCGGCTTTATTGATTATTTTCCAGGCTTCCAGCCGGGAAAGATGGGGCTTAACCCGGACGGGACAGCATATCAGGAAGCTGTGTTCCTGATTGTGGCGAATCTTGCAGATCTTCAGGATTATTGGGGGGTAAAGCCATATGAAGTCTGGTTTGATATGGATGACACTTCGGCATTTTACAAGTTTGCAGAGGAAAATAATTTAAAACTTGAAAAATGTGTTGATACGTCGGCGGAACTTTCAAGGCTTAAACGGGATACGCTTTTTGAGGGAACGAACGGAATTCTTACAATGAGTTTTATTGTAATCCTTATCCTTTGCGGTGTCGGCTATCTTATTTATTGGATTCTTTCCATCCGCTCGAGGGAACTGCTTTTTGGTATTTTCCGAGCGATGGGGATGTCACGCGGGGAAATCTTGCGGATGCTTGTGAATGAACAGATTTTTTCAAGCCTTTTATCGATTGGCTGCGGGGCGGGAATTGGCATTTTGGCATCGAGGATGTTTGTGCCGATGATACAGATTGCTTACTCTGCGGCTAACCAGGTACTTCCGCTTGAGCTGATTACCAAGAGTTCTGATATGGTGCGCCTGTTCGGTATGATTGGGGTTGTGCTTATACTCTGTCTGGTGATCCTTGCCAGACAGGTATTTAGGATGAAGATTGCGCAGGCATTGAAGCTTGGAGAAGATTAGAAGATTGATGGGCGAAGGGATTGCTGCAAAAGCGGCAGAATGAGGGGGAATATGATAGAAACAAAGAAAGTGTGCCGGGCGTTTCCTGTGTCCGGCGAGGAGCCTTTTATGGCACTTAAAGATGTTTCCGTAAAAATTCCGGAGAAAAGCCTGACGATATTGCGGGGGAAATCAGGTTCCGGAAAGACAACACTGCTCAATATTATCGGTGCACTTGATGCGCCGACTTCCGGCGAGGTATTTTTTGGAGGCAGAAATATTACCGGGCTTTCCGATAAGGAACGTGAGAAACTGCGCCGCCAAAAGATAGGATTTGTTTTCCAGTCGGTTTCACTGATCCCGATGATGACCGTGTATGAGAATGTCGAGTTTGCGCTGCGTCTGTCAAATTATAAGGGCGACCGAAAAAAGAGGGTTGAGGAGTGTCTGCACTTAGTCGGGCTTGGAAAGAGGGCGCAGCATATGCCGCAGGAACTTTCGGGCGGTGAGCAGCAGAGGGTGGCGATCGCGCGCGCGATCGCCCATGCCCCACAGGTATTGTTTGCTGATGAGCCGACTGCGGAGCTTGATACTGCGACCTCCCTCGCGGTAATTAAGCTGTTTAAAGACCTGGTGGAAAAACAGGGGGTTACAATTGTAATGACAACTCATGATATGTCGCTGATGGATGCCGGGGATATGGTCTATACACTGACGGACGGGAGTGTGGACGCGGTGGAAGAGGAGGAGGAAAAAGAGTAGGTGGCACTTAGGAAATGGAGGTTTCTATGGAGCAGGAGATCAGTGCAACAAAAGAGGAGCCAATGATCCTGGCAGATAATTTGGTAAAAATTTACAAGACCGCGGAGCTGGAAGTTTTAGCCCTGCAGGGGCTTGATTTGCAGGTGGAGCGGGGGGAATTACTTGCTATTATCGGTAACAGTGGTTCGGGCAAGTCAACATTCTTAAATATGCTTGGGGGGTTGGATACGCCGAGTGCGGGCAAATTGTTTGTGGACGGAAAGAATTTGTTTACGATGACCGAAAAACAGCTTGTGGAGTACAAGCGCGATACGGTTGGGTTCGTTTGGCAGAACAATGCGCGCAATCTTCTGCCGTATCTTAGCGCCCTGGAAAATGTTATGACCCCGATGCAGTTTGGCGCGGAAAAAAATAAGAAGGAACAGGCGTTAAAGCTGCTTGATATGGTGGGGATGTCGCACAAAAAGGCAAGCCGCTTAAACCAGCTTTCTGGCGGTGAGCAGCAGAGGATTGCTATTGCCATAGCCCTGGCCAACCAGCCTAAACTTCTGCTTGCGGATGAACCGACCGGCTCGGTAGACCGAAGGACAGCGGATTATATTCTGGATGTGTTCCGGCATCTTAACCGCGATGAGGGGCAGACCATTGTTATTGTAACGCATGATGTGGCACTTTCCAAACAGGTTCAGCGCGTTGTGGCGATCCGCGATGGCAAGTTCAGCAGCGAGCGTATTTTAAAGGAGCAGTATTCCCTTGAGGGTGCTACGGCAATAAACTGGCAGGATGAGGAAACCCAGGAAGAGTATGCCATTATTGACCGCGCCGGGCGCATCCAGATTCCCAAGGACATGTTGACGGAGGCGGGCATTGTGGATAATAAACTTAAGATGGAAGTAAAAGATGGAAAGATTATACTGGAGAAAGTGTGAAAAATACAATGAGCCGGGAGAAATGAACAATCAGCCCCCCCGATACATATAATAAAGAAAATGTATTATTGGGGTGGATTATGAATTTTTGTTCGGTTTTTCAGCGGAAAGCGGATGCACAAGCTTGCATAAATGGCAGCTGCAGGTATCCGGATATCCGGGGAGTCGTGCGCTTTTATCAGTTATGTGGCTGTGTTATGGTCACGGCGGAGGTGGAGGGGCTGCCTTTAGGGGAAAAGCTATGTGGTAAGCCGGTTTTTGCTTTTCATATCCATGAGGGGATGAAATGCTCCGGAAACCGTGAGGATTGTTTCGCGGATGCGGGCGGGCACTATAATCCGAATAGCTGCCCACATCCTTCCCATGCGGGGGATATGCCGCCGCTGTTTGGTGTGTGCGGGAAGGCATTTCTTGCTTTTACGACGGATCGGTTCAAAGTGTGCGAGGTACTTGGCAGGGCGGTAATCGTACACAGGATGGACGACGATTTCCACACTCAGCCATCTGGAAATGCAGGGGAAAAGATGGCGTGTGGAATTATTGCCGGAGGAAATTAATATTAGTTTTGCCCCGCTAAGATGCATCGGCAGTAGTAATTCGAACCAGGTTCTATGCGGGGCATTACATAGGGTGTGGGTGGAAGATGCAATAAAGTGATCTGAAATGGCGGTATTTATGTTGGAAAGGATATTTTAAATGGACATGTATAAACGGGGATCGTTTGGATCAGGGCAAGAATATGGTGGTTCGGAGGGGAGTGTGGATGGTGTGCAGTTTCCGAAGTTTCGTTATCATCCGGACCCAGTGAAAACAGGGGCGTTTTTAAAAAGCGATTCCGCGGTGGTTTGCCAGTGTTGTAACAATCCTACCGATATTTATTATAGTGGTCCGTTTTATGCGGAGGAAGAGGTGGATATTCTCTGCCCTGCCTGTATTGCAAATGGCGAAGCGGCGATGAAATATGATGGTGAATTTCAGGATGAATACTCAACGGATGATGATGTGGATGATGATGAGAGGTTGGACGAGCTGATTCACCGCACCCCTGGTTATCATGGCTGGCAGCAGGAGTACTGGAGGGCGCATTGCGGGGATTACTGTGCTTTTCTGGGTTATGTGGGGTATAAGGAGTTAGAGCAGATGGGAATTGTGGACGAAGTGTTGGATGATGATACGATCTGGAAGGAATGGATGAAACCGGAAACAATGTTGAGGAACATGGTGGATGGCGGAAGTGTCCAGGGGTATCTGTTCCGCTGTCTGCATTGTGGAAAGTATCGGCTGTGGGTTGACTGCGACTGATAAAAACGGGATATTGTTTATTGGACAATCAAGGGGCTGTTGCAAAACTTGGCAATTTATTTTACAATAGTATGGTTAGGATGTTTCAGATATCCATACCATATATTGTTTACATATGCCATATTGCATCAGCCCCTTGATTTATTTGTTTGAAATATTATCTGTATGCAAAGTAAAATAATATACTTTTAAGCGGACTGGTTGTATTTCTCTATTTCTAAGATTTCTTCCGCCCTTGCCACCTGCTCCGGTGTAGGCGGGTCAATTCCCTCAAGTGGGTACGGGATGTTTAGGTGCTTCCATTTTTCCAGTCCCAGTGTGTGGTAAGGAAGAATTTCCACCCGGCGCACCGTCTTTAGTTCCCGGATCAGGTCGCGCAGCTCAAATAAGCCCTCTTCATCGTCCGTCAGCCCCGGTACCAGCACATGGCGTATCCACATATCTTTGCCAAGGTCGGATAGATATTTTGCCATCTGGACAATATTTTCGTTGCCCCACCCGGTAAGTTCTTTATGTTTGCTGCTTACGATTTCTTTAAAGTCCAGCATGGTGAGGTCGGTTACTTCCATCAGGGCATTGAATTTGCTGATAAATGGTTCTTCCATTGTGAATGGATTGCCCGCTGTGTCGAGTGTTGTGTGGATATCTTTTTCTTTTGCATAGCGGAAGAACTCGGTTACAAATTCAGTTTGCAGCAGTGGTTCGCCCCCGCTGACAGTTATGCCTCCGCTTAATTTCCCGCTTTTCCTCCAGTACGTTTTGTAGCGGTATGCTTTTTCAAAGAGATCTTTTGCGGTGTAGAGTTCGCCGCCTTCCATGCTCCAGGTTTCTGGGTTATGGCAGTATTTGCAGCGCATCCGGCATCCCTGCATAAATACGACATAGCGCACGCCCGGACCGTCTACCAAGCCAAAGGATTCCAGGGAATGAACTTTTCCTTCCATATTTGTTGCCCTCCTATTTAGAGTTCCGTATGAGCCCTCCCAATCCCCCCAATCGTGGAAACAATTCCTGTCCGAAAACTACCAGGAATTGCTTCCGGGATTGTACGGGCTCATACTGATTTTAGAGTTCCGTATGAGCCCTCCCAATCCCTTTAATCATGGAAACAATTCCTGTCCGAAAACTACCAGGAATTGCTTCCGGGATTGTACGGGCTCATACTGATTTTAGAGTTCCGTATGAGCCCTCCCAATCCCTTTAATCATGGAAACAATTCCTGTCCGAAAACTACCAGGAATTGCTTCCGGGATTGTACGGGCCCATACTGATTTTAAGTTTTAAAAAAGGGGAACTTTGAACACGAGGTTCAAAATCCCCCTTTATATCTGACCGGTTAGGGGGCAGTGAAACTGCTTCCTAATCGGTATTAGTTTAACCAGCCAACAAAGAAATATTAGCGGTTCTTATGGCAAGTTCTTGCAATAACATCATCCTGCTGTTTCTTTGTCAGGCTGATGAACTTAACAGCGTAACCGGAAACGCGGATTGTGAAGTTTGCGTACTCTTCCTTCTCAGGATGAGCCTGCGCATCAAGAAGCTTCTCAGTACCGAATACGTTTACATTCAGGTGATGAGCGCCCTGATCGAAGTAGCCGTCAAGAACCTGTACAAGGTTGCCAACGCGCTCTTCCTTGCTGTGGCCAAGAGCATCCGGGTTGATCGTCTGGGTATTGGAGATACCGTCAAGCGACCAGTGGTACGGAATCTTTGCAACAGAGTTCAGGGAAGCAACAAGACCGTTTGTTTCTGCACCGTAGCTTGGGCTTGCACCCGGGCTGAATGGTGTGTAAGCGGCACGTCCGTTTGGCATAGCGCCGGTTGCCTCACCATAAACGACATTGGAGGTAATGGTAAGAAGGGACGTGGTCGGCTCGGAATTGCGGTAGGTGTGGCGGCGGCGGATCTTCTCCATAAAGGTCTTTAACAGCCATACACCGATTGCGTCTGCGCGGTCATCATCGTTGCCATATTTCGGGAAGTCACCCTCAATCTCAAAGTGATCGGAGATGCCGTCTGCGTCGCGGATAACTTTAACCTTCGCGTACTTGATTGCGCTCAGGGAGTCAATTACATGGGAGAAGCCTGCGATACCGGTAGCGAAAGTACGGCGTACATCGGTATCGATAAGAGCCATCTCGGCTGCCTCATAGTAATACTTGTCATGCATATAGTGAATCAGGTTCAGTACATTTACATAGATATCAGCAAGCCAGTCAAGCCAGAAATCGTACTTCTCAATCACTTCATCGTAATCAAGGTACTCGCTTGTGATGCGCTCCATCTTAGGACCTACCTGGATGCGGTGCTTCTCGTCGAAACCGCCGTTGATCGCGTAAAGGAGGGTCTTACCAAGATTTGCACGCGCACCGAAGAACTGGATTTCCTTACCGGTCTGGGTAGCGGATACGCAGCAGCAGATGGAGTAATCATCACCCCATACCGGCTTCATAACGTCATCGTTCTCATACTGGATCGAGCTCGTTTCGATGGAGATGTGGGAAGCGTACTTCTTGAACTGCTCAGGAAGATCGCTGGAGTAGAGAACCGTAAGGTTCGGTTCCGGCGACGGACCCATGTTCTCAAGTGTATGCAGGAAACGGTAATCCGTCTTTGTAACCATATGACGGCCATCCATACCGATACCACCAACCTCAAGGGTAGCCCAGGTCGGGTCACCGGAGAAGAGCTGGTTGTAGGACGGGATACGTGCGAACTTAACCATGCGGAATTTCATCGTCATATGGTCGATGATCTCCTGTGCCTCGGTTTCTGTCAACACGCCGTTTTTCAGGTCGCGCTCAAAGTAGATATCAAGGAAGGTGGAGATACGTCCCACGGACATCGCTGCACCGTTCTGTGTCTTAACCGCTGCAAGGTAGCCGAAATACAGCCACTGGCAAGCTTCCTTTGCGTTCTTTGCCGGCTGGGAGATATCGTAACCATAAATCTTAGCCATCTCCTTCATGCCCTTTAACGCGTTAATCTGCATTGTGAGCTCTTCGCGCTGACGGATCACGTCATCATACATATTGCCGCAGCCACAGTTTAACTTATCGTTCTCTTTTGCCTTGATAAGGTAATCAATACCATAAAGGGCAACACGGCGGTAATCGCCAACGATACGGCCGCGACCATAGGTATCCGGAAGACCGGTTACAACATGTGTCTTGCGGGCAAGGCGCATCTCAGGGGTGTATGCGGCAAATACAGCATCGTTATGAGTCGTCATATAATCTTCGAAGATATGCTTTAATTCCGGATTGATCTCATAGCCGTAGCTCTCAGCAGCCTGCTCAGCCATCTTGATACCGCCGTAAGGCATAAATGCTCTCTTTAACGGTTTGTCAGTCTGAAGACCAACGATCTGCTCCAGATCCTTCATGCTCTCATCAATATAGCCAGGGCCGTAGGAAGTAAGACCGGAAACAACCTCAGTTTCACAATCTAAAACGCCGCCCTTTGCGCGCTCCTCTTTCTGAAGCTTCTGCAATGCGCCCCAAAGTTTGTTGGTCGATTCGGTCGGGCCAGCAAGGAAAGCCTCGTCGCCGTCATACGGCTTGTAGTTCTTCTGAATGAAGTCGCGGACATTAACTTCGTCTTTCCAGATGCGGCCTTCAAAGCCATCCCATTCCTGATAATTATTCATGGTTTTCATCCTTTCTTGAAAATATGTTATTGTAGCTTTGTCAAGCTCTGTCGCCATTATAGCACATGCTGTCTGTTTTTGCAACATGGGGAGAGCAGAAATATATGTGAAATATTGATGAAAAATGTATTACCGTACTTGCACCTGAACCCCTTTGTTTTGCGTAATCCAATTTTCTGTCAGTGTCCGTGGGGGCGTGGAAAAGCCCATATCCACGGATGCTGCCAGAATGATTCTATTGAAAAAATTATATTCAGCAAAAACAGCAGCCATTTATTTGGCAGGATATACCAATTAAAGATCTTTTACTTCCTAATATAACATAAACACTTAAACGCGAAAGCGTTTGCCGTTTAGCCAAAGTAACGGTTTAATAAGCCTTCAAACGCGGAAGCGTTTGTTACTTAACCGAAGTAGCGGTTTAATAAGCCTTCAAACGCGGAAGCGTTTGTTACTTAACCGAAGTAGCGGTTTAACAGTCCTTCAAACGCTTTTCCGTGCCTAGCCTCATCCTTTGCCATCTCATGCACGGTGTCATGGATTGCGTCGAGATTTGCAGCCTTTGCGCGTTTTGCAAGATCCATCTTGCCGGCGGTAGCACCGTTCTCAGCTTCCACGCGAAGTTCAAGGTTCTTCTTTGTGCTGTCGGTGATAACCTCGCCGAGAAGTTCAGCAAATTTAGCAGCGTGCTCAGCCTCTTCGAATGCTGCCTTCTCATAGTACATACCGATTTCAGGATAGCCTTCCCTGTGGGCAACCCTTGCCATTGCAAGATACATACCAACTTCAGTGCATTCGCCGGTGAAATTAGCGCGCAGATCGGAGATAATATCCTCGCTCACACCCTGCGCAACACCAACCACATGCTCGGTCGCCCAAGTCCTTGCGCCAACCATCTCAGTAAATTTTGAAGCCGGTGCGCCGCACTGTGGGCACTTTTCCGGTGCAGCCTCACCCTCGTAAACATAACCACAAACCTGACATACAAACTTTGCCATAATCTAAACTCCTTTCGTACTGAAAAAATAATTAGTTTTTTGAAAATCAAAATAGTAATTGTTACTGATATAGATGATACATGATTCTTATGATTTTGTCAATAGGTATTTTAAAAATATTTTTCGTGCTTTTGTGTGGAAAAATGTGCAAGCGTTTGCTGTTTTGTTTTTTTCATCCGGGGAAGCCATCCGGATACCGGAAAGAAGACTCCCTAGGACTCAGGCTGTAATTTGGAGGACTTTGAGCATTCAGGACAATGTCCGTGGAAGAGTACTGTATGCCCCTCAATTGTGCCGTCAAAGCCGGCTGCCGCCAATGTGTTGATATGGTCCAGCGGGCTCATTTTCAGGTCGAATACCCGCCCGCACCCACTGCATACCAGATGGTAGTGCGGTGATGTAGTCCCGTCATAGCGTTCGCTGCCGTCGCCGCAGGTTAAGCGTATAGCCTCACCCTGGTCAACAAGAAAGTTCAGGTTCCGATAAACTGTTCCCAGACTGATGTTCGGGTAAAACTTGCGCACCTGCGTATAAACCATGTCCGCGGTCGGATGTTCTTTCGTATTCATCAGGTATTCCTTGATGGATTGCCGTTGTTTGCTGTGTTTTACTGCCGCCATATTTTTCTCCGTTTCTGATACATTTATACGGATGGAATCCGTAGCGAAAAAATAGTAATATCAATAACTGTTATTATTATATGCCATATATTCCGATTTGTCAATTCGTATAATTTGGGAATTTTTATGGGTGGGTTATGAGTGTCCTATTCATCATACATAAGATGGGGTAATAATATGACCGGATCGTAAAAATTGTAATGCTGTTTAGAGATCATGGGAGCTAAAACCATGCAGGGGGAGGGATGTACCCCTCCCCACTGGATTTCGGAATATACACATAGAAACTGGAAACATTAAGAAACTTACTATTGGTAAGAAACGCGCCTGAGAATTGGCAGCCAGAAATTACAGTTTTACCGCTTAACCCCGGTTTTTCCGACAGTTACGGTATCAGTCTGTGGATATCACGCGGGAACAGCGTCGCGCTGCGCACATTCTCGAAGCCCAATAACTGCGCGGTAAACCGCTCGAGTCCCAACCCCAGCCCGCCGTGCGGGGCAACCCCGTATTTATGAAGCATCAGATAACTCTCAAACAATTCTTCATGCATTCCGCGCGCATGCAGTTTTTCAATCTGTTCCTTATATGAATGGATGCGCTGTCCGCCCGTCGTGATTTCAAGTCCGCGGAACAACAAATCAAAACTTAGGGTTTCCTCCGGATTTTGTGGGTTATCCATCGCATAAAACGGGCGTTTTGCGCTTGGATAGTGCGTCACAAAGACAAGCTCGCTACCCGTTTCCTTTTTTACCAGCTCGCACAAGAGCCTTTCTTCCTCCGGCTCGAAATCAAGCATATCGGTTATTTTGCGTTTGCAGGAGTTTGCGATCCATTCCTTGGCAGAGGCAAAAGGAATTTGTGGGATTTCCTCAATTTGAGGCAGGGTGCAGCCAAGCAGTGTAAGCAAGTCGCTGCAATGTTCCCTTAAAAAATCAATACAGTAGCGCAGCATCCGGTTTTCAGTTGCCATAATCTCCTCGAAACTTTCTATATATCCCATCTCAAAGTCCACGCTGGTATATTCATTCAAATGTCTTGACGTGTCGTGCTTTTCCGCCCTGAAGACCGGCGCAATTTCATATACACGCTCAAATACCCCGACCATCATCTGCTTATAAAACTGTGGGCTTTGTGCAAGGTAAGCTTCCTTTTCAAAATAGGGAAGTTTAAAAATATTAGCCCCGCCCTCCGCGCCGATAGCCGCGATTTTTGGGGAATGGATTTCCGTAAAATGCTCCCTGTTTAAAAATTCCCGGAAAGCCGTGCAGATTGCTGCCTGGATGCGGAAAATGGTGCGTTCCTTCTCGTTGCGCAATGTAACCGGGCGGTAGTCGAGGAGGTTTTCGAGCGAAGTATTTACCTTTTTCTGGTTGATAACAATCGGCAGTTCTTCGCAGGGGGCGGATAAAACCTGCGCTTCCATAAGGCGCAGTTCGTAACCAGTCCTAGAACGTTCCTCGGCAACTACCTGTGCCGTAAGCCGCACACATGCCTCCTCTGCAAGCAGATTGAGAGGAAAGGAAGCAAATTTCTCACTGTAAACAGATTGTACGATTGCATCCCGCATACGTATTAGGACGAAGGCAAAGCCGCTCATTCGCCGAATTTTGTAGACTGCGCCGTGCAGGCGGATGGTTTCCCCAATGTGGTTTTTAAGTTCACACGCTTCTGTTTCCGGGTTCGCGGATAAGGTATTATATTTTACAGTATTCATAAGATATTCTCCATTCGACATATTTTTTTGGTTTTGTTACGGATAAAGAGGATATTACCAGCTTTATCAAAATCAAAATTTTTCTGTCAGGGAGTTAATGATCCTACCCCCTGACACCCTGTATCCGAGTGGACATAATCTGTATGCCCCATTCGATCACAACCTTTCATAAGTTAATATTTTTAACATCTTATAACGAGAAGACCCACCTCTATACGAAGCTAGGCGGCGGGAGTATGTTATAATTGCACGCAAAAAAACCACACGGCATATAAAAACACCAGTGTGGTTTTTATCCTAATAAACCTGGCAGGGCATAAACAGCCCGCCAGCTTTTATTCTATCTCCACACAGGCACAACACTAAGAGCGCTTGTACCTGTGTTCTATACAGCTACAAGCGCTTCTGATCGTCGTCCCTGTTCTGTGTGGTAAGCGAAACAAAAGCTCTCATTTTATGTTCTCCTTAGGTTTGTTGGTATAAGACTAGCATATGAATGGAGGATTGTCAATAGAAAATCTGTTTGGTGGAAATGTGACTTTGTAAATGTAGCTGGTATAATACCTTTA
>ERZ778516.1076-NODE-1076-length-21688-cov-5.598022_pt1 | contig 21688 bp, 25 predicted proteins | sample MGYA00510342_ERZ778516 | MGnify/ENA primary metagenome ERZ778516 (study PRJEB29527, sample SAMN07138961) | mouse gut metagenome | material: feces | host: mouse | place: China:Nanjing | collected 2016-01-25 ... | reverse complement strand
TGCAGTGAGATACGCGACATCCTCCGGACGCGACGTACAAAACGAAACGTATAATTTGCTATAATTCCAGTATAATTAGCTCGGCAAGTTCCGACAACCATTATAATATCAATATAATTTCAGAGGGCGAAATCGAAAGATTTAAGCCCTCTTCTTTAATTAGTGGTACAGGTGTCAGCAACAATGAATTATGCCACAGAATTGCCACCAAAATCACCCGCTTTGCTGCTTATCCAATGGCTATTTTTCGTCTAACAGACTGTTCCTTGAACATCCTTTGAAAAGCGTCAAAATTCAGATTGGACTTACCGTTGGACTTACAAAATGGGCTTACATTTTTAAGCGATTGGACTTACAAAACCCGGTTTTGATACTTCCCACATAAATATGAAAACGCCCGAAATTTTGAGGATAACCCCTAAAATCGGGCTTATAGCGATAGGAAACTGCCCTATACGATGCAAGCACAAATACACTTAAGTGTATTATAATCAAATAAATACAAGTAAAAGAGCCTCTATTTATGTGTGCACCCTTTCTCTTGATTCCTCCGGAAACCTATTGTGTGGTATCTATTCAGCCCGAACGACCCCTATAACAAGCGCGATCGAATACACTTTTTCGAGCGATAATTCAAACGGTGCATAGGCCTCGTTCTCCGATACAAAAACAATATGGTTATTATCATGTCCCGGTCGCACGCGCTTGATAATCACCCCTTGCTCGCTATCGACAACGTACACCTTGTTCCATTGGAAAAATGTATCAATGGGCAAACGCTTGCAGGCTACAATATCTCCGCTGTAATATTTCGGCTGCATTGAATCCCCGCTAATACGCATAAGGAATTCCGCTCCTTTGAACATCGGAATATTATAGTGTTCACACTCTCGTTCCATTACCTGTGTACTATTTCCCGATAGTACACCAGCCATTGCTTCAATCGGAATTAAAGGTATACCTTTAGGTTCAGAAGTTATTGATTTAGGTTTACGCAACATAGAGACGTCCCAACCATTCGAATTGTTTAGTATTATACTAAGCTTTGCTTCAGGTAAAGCACTACGTCCGTGTTCAACTTGGGAAATAAAGGCTTTTCCTGTTCCAATATAGGCCGCAAGTTCATCTTGTGTGAGTCCATTCACCTGCCTGAATACCTTTATTTCATTCATATCTCTAAAAAAGTTTACTATACCAAATAAAAAAGTATAGTAATTGTTTGTTCAATACTAAACTTTACTATACATTTGCAGTGTTGATACAATGTATCAGCGTTCGAAGTTACGGAAAAAAACGAAAAGAACAGCTATGAGGCAGATCTTATTACCAACAACCGTGCGGATGGAGATGGTAAAGACTTTCAAAATTACCCGTTCGACACTTGATCGGGCATTAAAATATTCGATCAATTCCTCGCACGCGAATATGCTGCGAGCGGCAGCGATGCAACGGGGCGGTCGGGTATATACCGGTCAGGTTGTAGAACCGGAAGCCGAGGCAGTAATAGAAATGTTCCGGGAGACCTGCCCCAAGAGGCTCGACGGGTCGTGTTTCTTTCACGACGCTTGCGATATGAGTTGCAGCCACGGGCGAGCTTTTCAAAGTAGACTAAATTTCAAAAAATAACCGAATAAATCCCGATTGGCAAACACCCAGGCTCGCGTCCTGGGCGGGAGCAAGTAATGTTCAGACAATGGAGTACTACAACAATACGCTTTGCATATCGGCCCGTGAGCTGATGGCGGTAATGAGCAAGCCGAACTACGACCAAATGGTCAATCGTGGTAAGGTTGAAGTTGCCCGCCGCGCTTGCCGGGGGCAGTATGCCTTGGTCGTATTCGACAGTCTGCCGGACAAATACAAGGCTGCGGCCAAAGAACTCTATCCGGAGGGCGGCGTGATGCAGTTGCAAAAGTGGTTCCGCGACAACTACACCCTCGATGCTGAGGCCCGATCGTTTTTTTCACGCTTCCGTTTCGACAACGGTGATCCGCTGCCGGCTGCAAAGGTTACCGAGTACAGTACCAACGCCTCGGTCATCAAGTCGGTACTTCGGCTCATGGACACCACCACCACATTGCGGCAGGCGCAACAGGACGGCCGAGTAAAATGGGATGAGATGGCGACAGCCGTAGCCTATTTCAAACTGGAGTACGGGCACACCTTGCCCGAGAGCGCTTTGCGTTTCCGAAAGAAGGTTGCCGAATTCCGCCGCATGGGTTACGCCTGTCTCGTATCCGGACGTTTCCAAAATCAGAACTCGCGCAAAGTCAGCTACCGCATCGAGCGGCTGATCCTCTCGCTCGACAGCCTGCCGGAGCGGCCGTTCAATACGACCGTCGCGGAGATGTATAATCAGTTCGTCTGCGGAGAGCTGGACGTTTACGATCCGGAGACTGGCGAGCTCTTCGACCCGGAGGAGTTCACGAACAAGAACGGCGAACCGCTCGCCTTGAGCGAAACGACCGTCGCCAATTACCTCAACAACCCGAAGAACCGCGCCCTGCGCTCGAAGTTGCACGATAGCGCCTGGGATTTCAACAACAAGTACCGCCCGCACCACAACCGCAAGTCGCCGATCTGGGCGTTCTCGAAGATCTCGCTTGATGACCGAGACCTGCCGCGCAAGATGGCCGACGGCACGCGCGTCAAGGCCTACTACGCCTACGATGTGGCGAGCGGTTGCGTCATCGGTTACGCTTACAACCGGCTCAAGACGGCCGACCTGTTCATCAATTGCGTACGGAACATGTTCCAGTTGATCGACCGCCAAGGCTGGAACTGCCCGGCCGAAGTAGAGGTCGAGCACCACCTGGTAAACAATTTCGCCGACGGTCTGATCCGCGCAGGCGTGGTCTTCCCGTTCGTGCGGTGGTGTAATCCCGCAAACTCGCAGGAAAAACGTGCCGAACACCTGAATAAAGCGAAAAAGTACGGAGTCGAGAAGCGTTTGCAGGTCGGCATTGGCCGCTGGTATGCACGCTTGGAGGCCAACCGACCGAAAGAGGAGAAGGTTTACGACGAGCACAACAACACTTATAAGGAGGCAACCTATACCTACGAGCAACTCGTGGCTGATGATCTCCGCGCCATAGCCCAGTTCAATAATCAGAAACACCCGAACCAAAAAATGTATCCGGGGCTGACGCGCTGGGAGGTGCTGTGTCAGAATCAAAATCCCGACCTGGCGCCAGTGGACAAAGCCTTACTCTACCGCTTCATAGGAGAGAAGACCCGCACGTCGATCCGTCGCAGCATGTACTGCACCGTGCGCGGCGAGAAATTTCGCCTGCCGTCGCCGGACCTGCTTGAACGGCTGGCTCCGAATGACTACGAGGTGCAGGCCTACTATCTGCCCGATGATGCAGGCGAGGTCTCCGAGGTCTATGTATATCAAGATGACCATTTCATCGCGAAATGCGCACCCGTAGGAGCCTACAACGAGGCAACGACCGAGCAGACCGACAAAGACCGTCAAAACTACGTCGAGCAAGCGAAATACGTATCGGAGTTCGATGCACTGATGAAGCGGGAAAAAATCCGAAAGGTGCACATCCTGCCGCACGACCTCCCGGCCGACGAGGTAGAAACGGTCAAGACGGTAGCTCCGGCCGCCGTACTGGAGCCCCTCGACGATTTCAGTTTCGATACCGACTATGCCGCATTGGCAAAACAAGAATTATAAAACGCTATTCGATATGATTTCAAACGACATCAAAACCCGCATTGTGCTGGCGATTTCTGAAAATCGGCAGAACTATGCAACCGATGCCAAACACGCCGTCGCGCTGGGTATTTCAACCTCGGTTTACAGTGAGATCAAGAAGGGAAAGACCGATCAGAAACTGAGCGATGCGAAATGGATTTCCATTGCCCGGCGGTTGGGCGTCAGCCTCGGCGATGGCGTTGCGTGGAAGATCGTCAAAACTCCGACTTTCGATTACCTCTCGGCCCAGTTGGAGCTTTGCCGGGCCAACAGTCTGTCGGGCATGTTCTGCGACATTCCGAATATCGGCAAAACTGTGGCAGCGCGTCATCACGCAACAACGCATAAGAACGTCGTGTACGTGGACTGCTCACAAGTCAAGACCAAGCAGCGCCTGTTCCGCTTCATCGCCCGCGAATTCGGCCTCAACTCGGTCGGCCGCTATGCAGACGTGTTCGACGATCTGGTGTTCTACCTGCGGACGCTCGATCACCCCCAAATCATTCTCGACGAGGTCGGCGATCTCGTCTATGAAGCTTTCCTGGAGATCAAGGCAGCATGGAATGGTACAGAGGGGTGTTGCTCATGGTATTTGATGGGCGCCGACGGATTCAAGGCCAAGCTGGAGCGCGGCGTGGAGTTCAAGACAGTCGGCTTCGCCGAGATCCGGAGCCGCTGCGGCGACAAGTACAACAGCATCACGCCGCCCGAGGGAGAGGAGCGCAAGCGTTTCCTGCTCGGGCAGACAATGCTGGTCGCCCAGGCGAACGCACCGACAGAAACCGACTACAAACAGATCGCCCGCCGCAGCGATGGCAGCTTACGCCGGGTTTACACGCTGATTACGAAAGGAGAATAACGATGCGCGCTTATTCGCCAACGGAAATAGAGAACCTGCAAATCCCGGAGCTGCCCCTCGACGGGGAGTGGGAACGGGCTTTCGGCCGCCCGTCGCGGTTCGAGCGGTGGTTCATCGACGGAGCGTCGGCAAGTGGCAAGAGCACGTTTGTCATGATGCTGGCCAAGAAGCTCTGCGACTACGGCAAAGTTGAGTACGTCAGCCTGGAGGAAGGGGCGAATCTCTCGTTCAAAACGCGGAGCATCCGCCTACGGATGAAGGATGTGGCCGGGAGTTTCAAGGTTGTAACACGTGTGACCGTCGCCGAAATTGCCGAGCGGCTGGCCAAACCCAAGAGCGCGAATTTCGTGATTATCGATTCGGTGCAGTACCTCGACGTGCGGAGCTTCGACCGTCTCAAACACCTGCTGCTCGACCGCTTCCCGCGCAAGTCGTTCATCATGGTCTCGCAAGTGTATAAGGGTAAGCCAAAAGGCAAGATGGCCGACGACCTGCGTTTCGACTGCGGCGTGAAGATCCACACGAAAGGATTCCGGGCATACTGCCAGGGCCGCTATGCTGATGATGCCCAGGCCTACTTTACCATTTGGGCTGAGGGGGCCGCAAAATACTATCTTAACGAATAGCGCTATGAATAATTATTCACGTTTTTACGCTTTACTCAACCGGCTGCCGGTTCACGACGAAGAGATAAAGGAGCGGCTGGTGCTTCAGTACACGGGCGGCCGGACGCCCCGCCTGCGGGAGATGACCTCCGCCGAATACCGAACGATGTGCGATGCGCTCGACAGATCGCTCAAGGATGGTTGGAGCATCCGGCGGGAGCAGCTCCGCAAGTACCGTTCCGCCGCGCTCAAGCAAATGCAGCGGCTGGGCATCGACACGACAGATTGGGCGCGAATCAACGCTTTCTGCCGCGATCCGCGCATCGCAGGTAGGGAGTTCGGAGCACTCGACCCGGAGGCTCTTGAGGCGCTGGCGGTAAAACTCCGCTCCATCGAGCGACGCGGAGGGTTGAAGCAACTGGCTCCCCAACCCGCCCTCAAGCCACGAGCAAAACAGCATATCATCTATGTGCCGCTGGACGGCCTGCCCAATTAAACAAACCCTCAAAAAACCATCACTATGAACAGCGAAACAAAAACGGTACGAATGACCGCTGAGGAAGCGGCGCAGTACGAAGTATTCAAGGCGAAGCAGGCCAGGAAGGCCGCTGCCGAAAAAGCCCGAAAAGACCGGGAAATCTACTCCGGCATGGTCGATGACCAGGTAAACCAGGCGCTCCCGGTGCTGCAGAACTTGAGTGGCAACATCTCGGAGGTAAAGGCTCGTATATTGGACGATTTCAAAGCCATCCTCGACATGAAGGCCGACGTGTTGAAGCTTACGAAGGAAGACCAGCGGTCGCATACGTTCACGACCTCTGACGGGCTGAAGCGCATAACGATTGGCCGCCGCTGCTGCGATGGTTGGAAGGACACGGTAAACGACGGCGTGGCCATCGTCAAGGAGGCCTGCCTGGCGCTGATCAAGGACGACACCACGCGAGCGCTGGTAAATCAGATGATGCGCCTTCTCGCGCGGGATGCGGCGGGCAATCTGAAGGCCTCGAAAGCGCTCCAGTTGCGAAAATTGGCGAACGAACTGGACAACGAGCGCCTGAACGAAGGCATCACAATCATTGAGGAGGCCTACATTCCTACGCTGACCAAATCGTTTATTTACGCCGAATACAAGGACGAAAGGACGGGAGCATGGAAATCCGTACCTCTGGGCATGACAGAGGCGTGACGAACCGCCGCGCAGCAAATACGCGGAGGGGGTAAAGTAAGAAACCCGCCTGCCGGGTTGGAGCAGACGAGTTGTCAAGTTGTAATGGAGTTGCAACAAAGATAACGACTAAATCCAATACGGCAATGGGCAAGCATCATAAAAACACGCTTCGGCGCATCAAGTTGGTCTGTGACATCGTGAAAAAGCACTACGAACCGGGCAACTACGCCAAGAGTTATTTCAAGGTGTGGCAACAGTATGTGAACCCTGTCTATCCGTGTTGTTACCGCACCATGCTGAACTACATCAATACGCCGGTCGGCAAACTCGACGACGGAGCCGGACGGCAACAAATGAAACTATTCGACGACAAAACGACTTGAGCAATGGCAGACATCAAGGAAATACTTTTGAGCGTACAGGAGCGGCTGGGAGCCGCTGTCCCGGGACTCGAATACATAGACAAGGACTGGGGGCAGCTCTCCTACGAGAAGCCGGCGGTAAAATATCCGTGCGCATTGTTGGACGTGAGGAACATCAACTACTCGCTCGAGGGGCGCGGCCGACAGATGGCCGATACGCAGCTGACCGTCACGGTAGCCAACCTCCGGCTCACGGCGGCCTCGTTGTTGGCACCGCGCAAAGAGGAGGCCTACCAGGTCATCGACCTGCTGGAACGCATCCATGCGGCACTGCATCTGTTCTCTACGGGCGGTTACGCCCCGCTGTTTCGGTCCAATCTTAAGAAAGTAGTGGCCGACAGCTCGCATGAATGTTATGAAATGACCTATCAAACGGCTTTCGAGGTGGGCTACGATACGGACGAAAGACCCGGAACCGTTTCCAGCGTCCGGTTGGAACTCCAGTAACGACCTCATGCGAAACGAGCCGAGCGGATCCGCTCGGCTCGTTTCATTTGAACACTCCCCGCAGGTATGCCTGCAGGCGTTTGTCAATGTTGGCCGTCAGCTCCTCGGCATCGCCCATGAACTGCCGCTGGGGCATGTCGAACCCAGTACCGCGTCCCGCACGTCCACCTTCGTTGTGCACCTGGGCATAGGGTACCTTTTCACTCCCGGCCGCCCAGACGACGCGTCCCGGCGAGGTTTCGGCTATGCGAACGCTGTTCATGAGCGCTGCACTGTCTACCATCAGCGAGCCGCGCCGTCGTTTGCCCGCCTGGTCGATTTTCGCCGGCGCCCAAGGCTTTCCATCGAAAGCTTTTTTCCGGAATGCCCCCTTGAAATAGGAAACCCCCGTTGCAGCGGCCAGTTCGGCGATGGCCTGCATATCAATGCGTAGTCCGTTGAGCTTTTCTTTCGGTATCATTAGAAAAATAATTATATTTGCATCGAAGCGCATACCTCCGGGGGTGAATCGATCCGGCCACCCTCGCGGATGATGGGGACTGGAGCAGTCCGGGTATTATACGGCGGAGCGGTGCGTCAATCCGAAGCATTTCCGGCAACACCGGGACATCAACCCGTTGAAACAGCACGGGCGACGACCAAGAGCCAGGATGCGAAGTAAAGGGAGCCTGCGCTCCCTTTATTTCTTCACCAACAATCCGCGTCGATACTTGAGCCGCGGGTCTTTATCCCGACTGATCTTCTTCCCACTTTTCGTCCTCGGATTCCGCTCGACCTCAAACCACGTCCTTATGCCGAGCGTCTTCCCGTTCTCGATGCGGCATACGACATTCAGCACTCTACCCCGGTAAAACTTCACAAAGTTATAGCAGTCGAAAGTCTTGCCGTCGTAGTTGTTCAGCCACACCTCGTCGGGGTATTTCAGTATGTCGGCGATAGCACCCAGCAAAGGTACCCGTGTTGCGGCGTATTTGCCCGTCGTGTGCGTCGAAAAAGTTTTTGCGGTCAGTTCCACCGTCTTGCCTGAAAAGTCCTTGAATCGGCTGTTTTGCGCGAACCACTCATCCGAATTTCCGTCGAACGCCCGGAAAACCTCGGTCGCAGCGGCCAGGCGCTTGCCGAACGACGGCAGACCATAATGCTGGCAGTAGAGCTTCCCGACGAGGGTCGCTGCCCGTTCGGGAAACTTGCGGATGTACATCTGATTGGCCGTAAAGACCTCGGCCGTCTCGGCCCGGTTCACGCCCCACCCCTGCGCAGTGGCCCGCCTCCACTCTGCCGACGACATAAAGAACTGCGCCTTCTGCCGTTCCTGTTCGATGTCGCCCTCAAACTCCTCGGCCATGATCGCATCGACCCAGCACCGGCAGCCCCAGTCATTCGGCGGATAAATCTTGCTCCATTCAGGGTCGGATGCCGGAAGCGTCAGCCCGTCGAGCGCCGCGTGTTCCGGGCGCACCTGTCCGTCGCCGACCGTGCGATATACCCAATACGGGAGCGTGGTGGCATTTTTTCGCAACTGACGGTATTGGGATGCCGCTTCGGCAACCTGTACGGCCGTCCGGTACTCGGTGCGCTGCCACTTGTCGTTGAATGTGTCCGCAATTTCGGCCGCGCGGTTCCTGAAATCGGCATAACTTGTGCTTTCGCGAAACGCCTGGTTGAGCTCCTGCACCTCCGCCAGGGTCTTGGCTGCCGAGAAGTGGAACAGGTTCTGCTCCATTGCCGAGGTATAGACATCATCGGGGACGTTGTATGCAATTTCCGATGCCGAAAGCACGGTTTTGAAGCGTGTTCGAACAGCATTCAAAAGGTCGCTCGAGATGAACTCGAAGAGCTCCGCATCCCAATAGGTCGATTGCCCGGCGGCGATGCGCTCGATCAGCGCTTCGTCACGCGACGTGAGGACTTTGCCATCGGATGCCCCGTCCTGCGGGGCGCTGAGAAAAAAACTGCGCACCTCCCCGCTTTTAGAATCTACCTCATTTTCGGCGTTCGCTCCGTCGTTGCCCGCCGGAGGCGTTGCGTCGAACGTCTTTTTACTGATAACGGCAATGCCGAAAGTATCCCGAATCCATTTCGGATCAATGTCGTAATTCTGCGACGCTTCATGCACCATTTTCCAAAGTTTTTCCAGGTCGATCTCCTTAGAAATTTCGAGCCGCAGCCCAGGCTTCAGATAGCCGATGGCCGCCAAGGCCGGCAGGATCTTCTTGTTGAAAGTCGATTCGATCAACCGTTTGTCGGCTTTTATCACGGCCTCCATCAGTTTGGCACTGCTTTCTTCTTTGGACCGATTACCATTTTCGGTATCCTGTCCGAGTACAGCTGCCAAGTTCAGCAGCGAGAGTTGCTGATCGCAGGTCGAGATGATGCTCTTGTATACGTCGCCGTTGGTTGCAACGCCTTGCGCAAACTCGAATTCCTCGGTGGTGTCAATGATGAAGTAGGCCGCCGACCCGATCTCCCGCATCATCGTTTCGGCTCGCTCCAGCATCTCACCGTCGGTGGTGTTGGTCTTCATCACGCGCGGCGGAATGCCGAAGATCTCGCACAACTCGCTCCAACAGGATAGCGCGAATTTTTTGATGAGGACATACGGCACAGCCTTATTCAGCAGACCGAGATCTCGTTTGCGCGGATAGACCTCGATGATCCACTTCTTGAACTCGGGCAACGTGCGGTAGTCGATCGTCTCCGTTCCCTGAGTGTCGGGATAGAATTTACCGACTTCCGGTGAGATGTTCGTCCGGGGAATCAGCTCGGCCGAGAGTTCATCGCCTTCGTAGGTAAATTCTATGACGGAGTGGTTGAAGAATTGCGCCTCGATGATGAGTTCCACCAGATCCTCGAATAACCCCGAATCCTTGAATTTTTGGGTTTGGTCCTCGTCCTTCTTCCCATTTATCTTCAGTTCGAACTCCGCCCCCTGGCTTTTGCCGATACGCAGCACGGAGATCTGCGAAGTCATCAGGGCATCCAGCATGATCTCTTCGAAAAGGTTCTGCAGAAGCACCTGCTTCGGCTCGTAACTGCTCGTTGCCTGCTGCCGCGCCCGCTTCCAGTCGGCAATGTCCTTTCGCGTTACCGACTCCTGGCGCTTGATTACCCGGCGGATAATTCCAGTATCCTTGCGGCGGTCAATCGTTTTCGGAGCATCGGCCGCCGGCTGCGCTCCTGCTTTGTTTCTATTCTTTCCCATTAAAGCGAATGTGTGAATTTAGGATTGCTGCCGCAGCGGATTTTGATTTTTACCTCCCCGCGCTCATCGGTTAGCAGCGGCAGACTCGGTGTGCGCGTGCCATCAGCGACGCCCTCCAGGTATTTGATGACCCTGTCATAGCGCTCTCTCCAAATCTCATAGATGATCTCAGCGTTCGACAGACGAATGATATTCCATACGGCCACGACTTTGGTGTTTTCCAAAATCAGCGCATTTCGGTCGTTGCCCTCAGCATTGAAAATCAGGTCTGTATCATAACGTGTCCGCAGGTAGGAGCGGACCTCTTCGATGGCCGCATCGATGGCCTGCAGAACAATCTGCGTATCGCCTTCCGTAATTTCATTAACAATATGGGCGTACATGCTGCTGTTAAGCTCTTCGGGTTGTAAATACATAGGCTTAAGATTTTACCACCTGCGGCTGGCGCGTTGCCCCACTCTATAGTGGTTGTTCGTTTTTCGTGCGGTATTGCTCAACATCCAAATGGCACCCTCCAACGCATCGGGTGCGTCATCGTGAGCCTTGCTGCCTTTTTCGAAGCACAGCAGCTGATCGACGAGCACCTCCATACCTTGCGAGCCTTTTTCCGCCTCGTTGAAGATTACGTCCCCACGCTCGAACAGCGGCTGCATGTTTTCGATACGGGAGAACTTATCGTCCTTTTTGCGCTTATCGCCAACGATAGGAATCTGATAGCCGACCTTTTCCCCGTACTTGCGGAACTCGTCGAGGAGCAGGTCCTGCATGAAGTTGGCCTCCATCGTGTAGCGCGCCGTACTGTCGCCGACATAATCGTGAATTTCATAGTGCCATTCGACCATCCGCGATACCTTCGTTTGGTCGGCATAGGCTTTCAGCACATGGTACTTCCCTTTAGGAGTGATGCCAACCAGCAAAGTCGCTTTGAAGTCGGCCGTCGCGGAGGATTTGAACGAGGGGTCGGTGTAGCAGACCAGTGCACGGTAATCGTGCAAACGCAGCATCTTGCCGTAGCGGATGTTCTTTTCCTCGAATACCGTTCCCTCGCTGATCGGGTTGTTCATGTATTCGCGCTGGAAGTAGCGTTCGCCTACGGTAAGACGTACCTCGGCGACCTCCTCATCGGTATAGTTCTGCCACCAGGAAGGCCGTCCCTCCTTGTCAAGCGTATTCACGACCGTATGGTAGAAATTCCTGTTCTCCGCCAGTGTACTGATGACGGAGGTTTTTCCTATCCGGTTCCCGACCACCGACAAGCGGCCGCGGCCCATTGCCATCGTACCCATTAGGGCCGTTAGCAGCCAGGTTACGGTCTCTTTTACACGGCGGGGATTGCGTACCAACTCGTCATCGTCAATGTCATCCACGCCGATATAATTGGGACGCAGGCCGCGCTTCTTGATACCGCGCGGCGACTGGTTGCGTCCCAGGGCAACGAACAGGTCGCCTTTCGTTGTGGTAAACTCACCGTCCGTCCAGGTTCCGCCGCCGCGTTGTTCACCGAAATCCGCTTTGTATAGGTCGTTGAACTCCAGCTCCGCCTGCAAATCACTCAGAAGTCGCTTGGCGGAATCACGGCTTTTCGACACCAGGATCATGATGAGCGGCTCGGCTCCTTCCTGGATTTTCAGCCATAACGGAATGAGGAGCGAGAGGTGCGTGGATTTGGCGTGTCCGCGTGCCCACTCGAACAACGCCCTGGTGCGTGGATGATCGCGCATGTATTCTGCTGCGCGGACTTGGAAATCAGCACACTCGCTGGTCGCCAGGTGCGGGAAGTAGGTACGCACGAAGTACCTGTAATCCTTTTGTGCACGAGCGATGCGACGGCGGCGTTCTTCCTCCGAACCTTTCGGGATAATAATTGTCGCCCGCTCGATATTCTGGCAATGCTCGATCCACCGATCCAGCGCCTCTTTGTACTTTTTCGACGATGTTGCCATTCGTTACGCATCTTGCGCTGAAACGTGTTCGATATATTTGCGGTGCAAGCCGTTGATGGTCGAAATGAGTTCGGGCGTCAGTTCCTTGTCCGTTTCGGAGCGCTGCACCATCCATTGTTCCAGGTCGATAATCACGTCGATCGTCTCATCTTTGGTGATGCCTTTGGCGATACGTTTTGCCGAGGCCATGACTTTGGCGATATTGTCTGACAATTTGGTAATGGCATCGATGTCCCCCGTTTCGCCGCTGTTCAGTTTGGAAATGATCAGCTCGGAAATCTTCTTCGCCGCCAGCATCAACGAATTGACCAAGGCTGACGACGAAGAGTTCTGCTCTTTTCGGCGGGTGTCCCAGTCCTCCTCTTTGGCCCATTTGCTGACGGTCGCTTCAGTAATGCCTGTTTTTGCCGCAATCATCTTTTGAGTTTCGCCGCTTGCGAACAGGCGATAAGCGTAATCTCGAAGGACGTCCAACTCCCGTCTCGTCCTCGTCTTTTTGGTTGGTTTAGCCATTCATGATGGTCTGTTTTGCTGTTTTGACGATGCAAAATTGGGGGCTTTGTCGCCCATTATAAAAATGTGTGTAAATAATTTACACACATTTTGTTGTGCGATTTTATCCGACGCAACTTTGCATCGTCAAACTGCGGGATAGAGCAGCGGTCAGCTCGCCAGGCTCATTACCTGGAGGTCGGGGGTTCGAGTCCTCCTCCCGCAACAAACTTTTATAGCACACGGTGAATGCCGACAATGCAATGGACAAGACGTATATCGATTCAGTGAATAGTACAAAACGAGAAGCCGTCATGCGGCTTTACGGAGAAATCGGTTCGAAGATCGACGGCGATTATTTCGCCCAGCAACTCGCCTCGCTGGACGCCGAAGACCTGGACTTGATCTGCATCCGGGTAAATTCTCCCGGCGGCCATGTTCTCCAGGGCATGAGCATCGTGTCGGCCCTCCTCTCTATGAATACGCCCGTATGCGTATGTATTGACGGAATTGCGGCGTCTATGGCCGCCGTCATCGCCGTGGCAGCCGACCGGGTGTGTATGATGGACTATGCCAAACTGATGATCCACAACCCCTATTTTGCAGATACGGATTCCCAAACGATGAGCGCTAAGCAGCGCAAGATGCTCGCCCGTCTGACCGATATGCTGCGGCAGGTGCTCGTTCGTCGGGGTATGGATGAAGCTACCATGTCGAAACTGATGCGGGAGGAGACGTGGTTCTCGGCTGAGGAGGCGAAAGGCGCCGGGTTGTGCGACGAAATCACTTCTTCGGCACGCAGCGAATATATGGGCTTAAGCCCCATGCAGCTCGTTGATGCCGTCGATGCAGAATATCAATCCACAAATCATCAACAAATGGAAAAAGTCAATCTGTCGGCCGAGGCCATCGTAGCCCTCGGCAGCAAGAGCGGTCAGCTGGACGAGGCCGCGGTCAGCGCAGCCATCGTTTCGATGGTCGCCGCAAAAGACAAGGAGATCGCCGACCTCAAGGCTGAAAAGGAGAAAGCCGTGGCCGAGGTCGAGCAGCTCAAGAAAGATAAGGAGGATGCCGTAGCCGCCGAAGCGGTCGCATTCGCCGACCAGCTGCTCAAGGAGGGCAAGATCGATGCCTCGGCAAAGGACGCCGTCGTAGAGACCTACAAGGCCAATCCGGGAAATGCCCGCAAGATTTTCGGCAGCGTGCCGGCGCGCACGAAGCTTTCCGGAATGGTCGGCAAGTCCAACGGCGATTCGAGCCGCGTGGCATCAATGTCCTGGGACGAACTGGACAAGTCAGGGCTGCTGGCCGAACTCAAGACCGCCGACCCCGACCTGTACGCGAAAAAGTACAAGGAGATGTCCGCTGGGCTGCACATCACTCGCCGCCAGTAAATTCAATCCATAAAACATTAAAATCCAAAGAATGGCATTGCAAATTGAAATTTGGGTAAAGTCCATCATCGAAGGGCTTTTCGCTAACAACACCTTTGCAGCCCGGTCGGTAGACCATAGCGAATGGGTGGACAACAAAACGGTGCACGTTCCGAATGCCGGAGCAGCGCCCAATGTCGAAAAGAACCGCACGGAGTTTCCGGCAAAGGTAACTCAGCGCGAGGACGTCGATCTGACGTATCAGATGGACGAATTCACCGTCGATCCCGTGCGCATCTCCCACGCCGAGCAAGTCGAACTATCCTACCCCAAACGCGAAAGCATCATCCGTCAGTCGCGTAGGAAACTCGCACAGGACATTCACGCTTCGCTGATCTACGACTGGATTCCGGTCGGTGTGAAGGTCGTCGAGACGCTCGGCGAAGCCGTCAAAGCCCATATCAAGGGGGCCACGGGCAACCGCAAGAAGATGACCAAAAGCACCGTCGAGGAGCTCCAGACCTTGTTCGATGAACAGGAGATGCCGGAGGAGGGCCGATGCATCCTGCTCGACGCACGGATGTACAATCAGCTGATGAACTCCATGACGGATGCCGAGCGCAACTCCTTCCTTGTCTGCGCAGACCCCGCGCGCGGCGTAATCGGCAAATACATGGGCTTTGACTTCTACAAGCGCTCGAAGGTAGCAAAGACCGCAACGGACGGCACCGTGAAGCCCTGGGCTGCCGCCGATGCCTCTACGGACTGCGCTGCCGGGCTGGCATGGCACGAGGACTGCGTGTCGCGCGCACTCGGCGAATCGGTACTGTTCGATGACGAGGGCAATCCCATGTACTATTCGGACATCATCTCCTTCCTGCAGCGCGCCGGTGGCTCCTCCATCCGCTCGGACAAGAAGGGTATCATCCTGATCAAACAGGGCACGGCCGAGTAACGACGGCCGAGGGGATCGGGACCGCACCCGCCCGATCCCCTTTCTAATAATCAAACACTCGAATAATGAAACTCGAACTCAAACGCATCGCCCGTAAGGAGACCTATACCATCGGACGCTTGTTCGTCGAGGGCCGCTACCTCTGCGACACGCTGGAAGACAAAGACCGCGATCAGAACCGGAACGGATGCTTCGACGGCGCAGAGACGAAAATCTATGCCCAAACGGCCATTCCCAACGGCACCTACCGCGTGACGCTGGAACATTCACCCAAGTTCAGTCCCCGCTACGGTGGCCGCAAGGTGCCCTACCTGCACGACGTGCCCCATTTCGAGGGCATTCTGATCCACACGGGCAATATGGCCGACGATTCGGCCGGCTGTATCCTGGTGGGAACGAACAGCGCAACGGGCCGGGTATCCGGAAGCCTTACGGCGTTCAATAAACTCCTTCCCATGTTGGAGCAGGCCACGGCCCGTAAAGAGGAGATTACGATTACCGTACACTGACAACGAATGAGCGACTATGTCTGGCAAATTTTCGTATTGGTACTGACCAGCGCCTGCGGCTGGTTCTTCGGCAAGTTGCAGACTAAGCGGGAGCAGAAGCAGAGCGACCTTCAAATCATCGAGGAGGCAATTTCGCCGCTACTGACCTCCATCAGGGACTTGACGGAACACAACAACCGCCTGGTGGAGCAATACCTCGAAGAGCAGAAGCAGCGCCTCGCTGTGCAGGAGGAGAACAAGAATCTGAAAGCCGAGCGCGCGGAACTCGCCGAACAGGTATCGAAGCTGACAGCGAAGGTCGAAAAACTTGAACGAACGATTAAACAACTGGCAAAGTATGAGAAAGATACTCTTTCTGATGATTAGCCTGCTGCTGGTCGGGTGCTGTGCATCGCGTCAGACCGCGAAGTCCGCAGAAACGGCCTCCCGCGATACGGCGACTGCCGAGAACATGAAGACTACGACTGACCGGACGGAGCAGGCGCGGACCATCGTCGATCAGGAGTGCGACGAGGAGGTGATTACCGTAACAACGGTTTACGATACCTCACGGCCCGCCGATCCGACAACTGGAACGCCTCCCGTCAAGGCGCACACTACGCAGCTGCGACGCACCACGGCGAAAGCCCGCCAAGAGGCCAACGTCGAAAGAGAGGAGACCGGAACACAAACTATCGGCAAGGAAACGACTGAGCATGCCGAACGGGATATATTTGTCGAGACGACCGGCCGCCGAGGCATGAATCCGGCGCAACGCTTTCTGTATACGATCGGGCTGCTCTCTCTCGCCGGACTTGCCGGATGGCTCTTGTGGCGGTGGTTCAAACGCTGATCGAACGAAGACAAAACACTATCAAAACTCAGATTATGGCAAAAAACAACAGTACACTGGAAGAGAAGGCCGTCCATACGGAGGACATGCCCCGGGCGGCGGATGCTCCTGCCGAGTCGGGAAAGTCGGAGGCAAAAAACCGTCTGGAGCGGGAGGCCGCGCGCATCCTGGCCGACTATCCCGATTCCAAAGAAGTCTGCATGACGGCAGATGGCTTCGGATTCTTTCGGGAGCAGGATGCCCGCAACCATGCGGATACACTGCGCGATAAGAGTATCTTAACCGTAAATCGCAAGTAACTATGCTTCCACGAGTAAAAATAACATTCGCCAACGGCGCCCTCGGACAAGTTGAGGCGCTGGCCGACGGCTGCCTGGGCTTCCTGGCGCTGGGCGCGCAGGAAGTCGAAGGAGACAACAACTTCAAGCTGGGCCGGGCTTATACGGTCAAGAAGCTCGCGGCACTCGAAGCGCTGGGCGTCACGGCCAATAACAACCCCAATCTCCACCGTAACGTCAAGGACTTCTTCGCCGAGGCGGGCGACGGCGCCGAACTTTGGATCATGGGTTTCGCCGCCGCATCGACTTTCGCCTCAGTTCTGGACAAGGATAACGCCGCCGGCGCCAAGTCGCTGCTTCAGGCCTCGAACGGCAAGCTGCGCGGACTGCTGGCGTTCAAAACTCCGGACAATGGGTATGCTCTTACGCCTACGGACGGCCTCGATGCGGACGTCACGGCGGCACTGCCGAAAGCCCAGGCGCTGGGCGAGTGGGCCACCGACACCCTGCGCGCCCCGATCTTCACGCTCGTGGAGGGCTACGGTTTCGTAGGCGAAGCCTCGGCGCTGAAATCCCTTACCACAATGGAGTACAACCGAGTGGGCGTGGTCATCGGCGACACCGTTCCGAACAGCCCGAATGCTTGTATGGGAATCGTGGGCGGCCGCATTGCCTCGTCGCCCGTGCAGCGCAAGATCAGCCGCGTGAAGGACGGCGCACTGACGCCGCTGGCCATCTACATTGGCGACCAGCTGGTGGAATTAGCCGACGTGGAGACGATCCACGAAAAAGGCTACATTACCTTCACGACCTTTGTCGGCCGCACGGGCTACTTCATCGCCGATGACAATTTGGCCACCCGCGTCGAAGACGACTATCGTTCGCTGACCAACCGCCGTGTCATCGACAAAGCTTACCGCGTGGCCTACAACACGCTGCTCGAAACGCTCAACGACGAAGTGCCCATTGCTTCGGGCGGTAATCTGTCGCCTGCGTGGTGTGCGTCGCTCGAAAGCTCTGTCGAACAGGCAATCGTTTCAAATATGACGGCGAACGGCAACCTGGGTAACGATCCCGGTGATCCCAACGATACGGGGGTGGAGTGCACGATCGACTATAAACAGCAGATACTTTCTACTTCCCAGCTGGGAGTCAGACTGCGCGTGAAGCCCAACGGGTATGCCAAATACATCAATGTCGAACTTGGCTTCAAGGCTGTGTAAAACAATATAATATGTTCAATAGTAGGCAATATGAATACGCGGACATCACCGTCTACATCGGAAATCGGGACATAACAGGATTGCGTTCGATTAAGTACGTGACCAAACAGGAGAAGGAGTTGCTCCACGGCAAAGGGAACCGGCCGATCTCCATTCAAAAAGGCAACATTACCAACGAAGGAGAGATCGGGCTGTTGCAGTCCGAACTCGAGGCACTGGAGGTCGCGGGAGGTGGATCGATCCTCGATATAGAGACGACCATCGTCATCAATTACGGCAACCCGTCGAAAGGCGATATGATTAAGACCGAAGTTTTGAGCGGCGTACAGTTTACCGAAGATTCTCGGGAAATGAAGCAGGGGGACAAATTCATGGAAATACTCATCCCGTGCATTTTCCTTGAGAAAAAACCGAAAATCTAACCACCGGGCAACCGGATAATATCATCGAAATATGGCGAACGAAAAAATGATCGGACAGGCCACCCCGGAGCAGATCGCGGAGTGGAAGGATAAGCACGGGGAGATCTTCTCCATCAAGGTCGAGGGGCACGTTTGCTACCTCCGCAAACCGGGCCGTAAGGCCATCTCCTATGCCTCGGTAGCGGGCAAGACCGACCCGCTGAAGTTCAACGAGACGCTCCTCAGGGAGTGTTGGCTGGGCGGCAGTGAGGCCATCCGCAAGGACGACGACAAGTTCCTGGCCGCCGGTGGCGTCCTCGACCAGATCGTTGAGCTGAAAGAAGCAGAATTGGAAAAGTTGTAGCGGCTGCCGGGGTCGCACCGGGCGAATGGATCCGACAACTGGACGCCCAGCTGCGCTACTACATGCACACCGACCCCGACAGCCTTACCGACGAGGAGTGGGCCATGCGTGTAAACGAGTTAAAGTGGATCAGAGAGGAGGAGGCCAAAGCTACAAATGGCCATCTACCATGATGATTATACCGAGAAGTACGTACAGCATACCCCCCATCCAATATATGGTTTTCGCCTGAATGGGATGTTCTACCCTGTTACGATAGGCTACAATAAAAGGCATCGCAGGTAATAAGATGATAAACATCACAACCGCGGGCAACTTGACTGCAAGTCGCAGCGTAGCTACGCACAGGTAGTAGAAACCCATGACGGCGAACCATATTGTTATCAGCGTACCCATACGCACCAAATATACGAATAATTTTCCGAATGGCAAACATTCTCGAATATACGCTTTCGCTCAACGACCGGATCACCGGAAAATTGACGAAGATCGGCATAGCCAACGACAAGCAGCTGGCGACCTGGGCGAAGGTGCAGCAGCGGGTCAAGAGCGCCGACGCCACGATGCAGCAATGCGGCGCCAGTATCGGTAGCCTTCGGGAACGTGTTGCCGCCCTTCGGGCCGAGAAAGAGTGGATACCCGCCGATAAGATCAACACCATCCGTCGCACGAACATCGAGATCAAGTCGCTGGAAAGCAAAATCCAACGGCTCGAATCGGTAAACGGCGGCCGGTTGAAGGCGTGGTTCGGGAATCTGAAATCTGCGGTCCCCGTGGTCGGAATGCTTACCAACCCGCTGATGTGGCTTGGAGGGGCCATTTACAAAATCGGAAATTATATCAACGATTCGCAGGACGCATGGAACATTCAGACGGCTGCCGAAGTAAAGCTGGCGACGGTCATGCGCCAGCGGGTCAAGGCGACCGATGAAGAGATCGACAGCATTAAACGCTTGGCATCGGCCCAGCAGGCGCTGGGCGTCATCGGTGACGAGGTGCAGCTGTCGGGAACGCAGCAGCTCGCAACGTTCATCACGCGCAAGGATAGTCTCGAAGCGCTGATCCCGGCCATGAACAACCTGCTTGCCCAGCAGAAAGGGCTGAATGCCACCGACCAGGACGCCGTGCAGATCGGCAATCTGATGGGCAAGGTGATGCAGGGACAAACTGCAGCCTTGACCCGCGTCGGCGTTACGTTTACCGCGGCCGAGGAAAAGGTGCTCAAATACGGCAGCGAACAGGAGCGCGCCGCAATGCTGGCCCAGGTCATTACCAACAACGTAGGTCGGATGAACGAAGCCCTGGCGAATACACCGGAGGGAAAACTCAAGCAGCACGCCAATGCGATGGGTGACCTTCAGGAACGGGTCGGCCGTCTTTATTCGCTGGTGAAGGCATCGCTGCTGCCGCTATTCGACACGCTGGGCAATTCCCTCGAGAGCGCTATTTCATGGTTCGAGCGTAACCAGGATACGGTGCTGACCACAATCAATGTCATCGCAAAAGGATTTCATGTGGCGTTCTCTCTTATCAGCCGGATTGTCGGAGGAGCCGTTGGTATTTTCGGCGGATGGCTCATGAAATTGCGGGAAGGAAGCACTCCGGTAACTATCCTCACCATTTTGCTGGGTTCATTGGCCGGGGCTATGGCGTTGCTCTCGCTCCAAGCCAAGCTCATGGCATTTTGGTCAGGCATCGTTACGACGGCCAAATGGGCATGGGCAGCGGCGCAGAATGCACTCAACCTCTCGTTGCTGGCTTGTCCGCTTACATGGATCACAGCCTTAGGATTAGCTCTGATCGGCGTTATTATCTATTTGTGCTACAAAATCGACGGCTTTGGATCGCTGTGGAAAGGGGTTGTAGGTTTCATGAAATTCTCGTTCATGACTTTTGTGGATGGTGTGAAGTTGTATTTTACGACGCTTGTCAACGGCATCATGATCGGCCTCGATAAAATCAAACTCGGCTGGTACAAGTTCAAGGAGGCGTGCGGCATCGGCGACAGCTCAGAGAACCAGGCGGCCATTGCGAAGATCAATGCCGACGTCGAAGCCCGGCAACAGGCCATCGTGGACGGAGCGAAAAAGGTGGCTGAAAATGCCCGCAAAGCTAAGGAATCGCTGGCCGGCATCAACATGTCGTGGAACTCCGAGAAATCCCTGGGTAACGTGGTCGGGGGATTCAAGAAAAAACTCGGCATCGAAGTGCCGGCCGTACCCGGCATGGTCTCGATGGGAGTAGGCAATCCGAATGGCAACACCGACAACGGTAATGGATCAGCCGGTACCGGTACTGCTTCGGCAATCGCTACCGGCGGCAATCGATCGACATCGATTAACATCAACCTACGCTCGCTAATTGAGCAGGTGGTCTTCGAGGGCGGTTACGAACAGAACCGAGACGAGATGCAGCACGACCTGGAGAGCGCTCTGATTCGCGTGTTGCAAATGGCTAATTCCGCATTGTAATGGCAAAGGTAGAATTCAATTTGGGCCAGCTTGTCCCCCGAGTGGATGTTGGGTATAGCGGCAACCCATTCGATCCAGCGCAGCTAAGGATCAATAAAGCGCTGGGGCGTTACGGTGCCGTTCCGCCGTTCTTCATTCCCCGAAAGGAGGAGATCATCACCCGGGTGTACGATGCCGGTGAAATCCTGGATGATTATACAGCCTCGGGCGTTATCCATTCGGTCATGCCGATGCGTTTAAAGCGCCCCGCTGACAAGCAGTGGTTCACGCTGCCGCTGGAGCCGCTGGTATCGGTTAGCGGTCGGAATACCATCGTCCGGCGCAAGGTAGCCAAGTCCAGAACGGGCGGCACGATCAAGGAGCGGTGGAGCCAGGATGATTACGAGGTGACGATTCGGGGCGTCGTGTCGGGTGCCGACGAATCGAAATACCCCGAAA
>ERZ778516.1074-NODE-1074-length-21702-cov-9.694600_pt1 | contig 21702 bp, 14 predicted proteins | sample MGYA00510342_ERZ778516 | MGnify/ENA primary metagenome ERZ778516 (study PRJEB29527, sample SAMN07138961) | mouse gut metagenome | material: feces | host: mouse | place: China:Nanjing | collected 2016-01-25 ... | reverse complement strand
AGAGGGACATTGAGCCGAACTTGGAAGCTGGGAATATGCTGATGTTTGCCCATGGGTTCAATATCCACTTTGGGGCGATTGTGCCGCCAAAGGATGTGGACGTTACTATGGTTGCCCCGAAAGGGCCAGGCCACACAGTAAGGAGCGAGTATCAGGAAGGAAAAGGGGTTCCCTGTTTGGTTGCAGTAGAGCAGGATGCTACCGGGAAGGCACAGGATATTGCTTTGGCATACGCGCTTGGGATTGGCGGCGCAAGGGCGGGCGTACTTGAAACAAACTTCCGTACCGAAACAGAAACAGACTTATTCGGCGAGCAGGCAGTGCTTTGCGGCGGTGTATGCGCCTTGATGCAGGCAGGCTTTGAAACATTAGTAGAAGCAGGGTACGATGCAAGGAACGCATATTTTGAATGTATCCATGAAATGAAGCTGATTGTAGACTTGATTTACCAGTCTGGCTTTGAAGGGATGCGGTATTCTATTTCCAACACTGCAGAATATGGCGATTACATTACCGGGCCTAAGATTATCACCGATGATACTAAGAAAGCAATGAAGAAAATCTTGTCTGATATTCAGGATGGGACCTTTGCGAAAGACTTCTTGTTGGATATGTCCCCGGCAGGGCGCCAGGTACACTTCAGGGCAATGCGGAAACTGGCAGCAGAGCATCCTGCTGAGGAAGTTGGCAAGGAAGTGCGCAAGCTTTATAGCTGGAACAATGAAGAAGACAAGCTGATTAATAATTAAATAGCGTGATGCCCCATGCATCCGTCCAGAAGGGGAGGGCATCCAAGAACAGGAAGGGCTGCTGCAAAGCGAGGTTTCCTACAGCGTATGGCATAACAGATTGGTTTTGCTGTACCATATGATGTAGGATCCCTGTCTTTTGCAGCAGCCTTTATCCTTTTTAATGTGCTTCGTAAAAATCGATAAACTGCCGTAAGGATTTGGAAATTTTGGCGTCTTTTTTGTAGGCAAAGCCCACAAAACGTTTTTGGATAGGGAGGGTAAGGGGGATTTCCACTAAAGTCCCAGCGAGCAGTTCATTTTGGACAAATTCCCGGATGACGCACCCGATGCCTAGGCTGATTTTTGACATTTCAATCAGGAGGTCCATATTTGAAACTTCAATAATGTCTTGGATTACTGTGTGGCTGCCCTGAAAATAACCGTCTATGTATTGGCGCGTCATATTTTCCTGGTCTAAAAGCAGCAAAGTGGAGCTTTGCAGGATATATTGCCTTTCCACCCCGCGCAGCTTTAAGTTGTGCAGGTAGTCCCGTGTGGCCACAAAAATATCTTCAATTTCCCGGAGCGGGTAGAAATCAATATTCTTTAAAAAGTCCGGCTTGCCAACCAGCCCAATGTCCAGCCTTCCGTCCTCTAAAAGCTTTAATGTCTGGTTTGTGGAATGGCAGGCGATGGAAATGCTGATATGGGGGTATTTTTTGATAAATTCCTTAAGGTAAGGGAGCAGGATATATTTGCATAAGGTAGAGCTTACGCCAATGGCGAGGTTCCCAACCCCAAGGGAAATGGAACGGCGCAGCTTGTCCTCACCCAATGCCAGCGTTTCAAATGCAGATTTTACATGGGTGTACAGAAGTTCCCCTTCCGGGGTCAGGGAAACTCCCCGGGAACTGCGTTCAAACAGCTTTATGCCTACGTTTTCCTCCAGCTTTTGGATGGATTTGCTGATGGCGGGCTGGCTAATATACAGTTCTTTTGCTGCCTTGGAAATATTCCCGGTGTTGGCAACAGCATAAAAGATACGGTAAGATGAAAGGTTTTGCTCCATTCTGGTTTCTCCTTAAGCATAATGTTCTGCTCCAAATTAGATGCCATGTGGTTAAAACAGGCGAAACAGGCTTTGGAAAGGAATTTAATATATAACTAAAATTTATAATAATTATATTTAATATGTATTTCTATTATACCATGCAATATGCTAAAATAGCAAGCAGAAAGAAAGGAACAGGAGGATTGTAATATGGGAATGACAATGACGCAGAAAATTCTGGCAGCAGCAGCAGGGCTTCCCCAGGTAAAAGCAGGGCAGCTTATTGAAGCGGAATTGGATTTGGTGCTGGGAAATGACATTACCGCGCCAGTAGCCATCCATGAAATGGATAAGTTTACGGCAGACGGCGTGTTCCATAAAGATAAGATTGCCTTAGTGATGGACCATTTTGTGCCCAACAAGGATATTAAATCTGCACAGCACTGCAAATGTGTCCGGGAGTTTGCGGCCAAGCATGAGATCAGCAATTATTTTGACGTAGGGCAGATGGGGATTGAGCATGCCCTTCTCCCAGAGCAAGGCCTTACGGTAGCCGGCGACGTGATTATCGGGGCGGACTCCCATACCTGCACTTATGGGGCGCTGGGGGCATTTTCCACTGGGGTAGGAAGCACAGACATGGCGGCGGGGATGGCAACTGGGAAAGCATGGTTTAAAGTGCCTTCTGCCATTAAGTTCAACCTTACCGGGGAACTGCCCAAATGGGTCAGCGGGAAGGATGTCATCCTGCACATCATCGGTATGATTGGAGTAGACGGCGCATTATATAAATCCATGGAATTTACTGGAGACGGAATAGGGAGCCTGTCCATGGACGACCGTTTTACCATTGCCAATATGGCAATTGAAGCCGGGGGCAAGAACGGGATTTTCCCAGTGGATGCAAAGGCCATCGCTTATATGGAAGAACACTCCAAACGGGAGTTTAAAATTTACGAAGCGGACGAGGATGCGGAATATGACGAAACTTATACCATTGATCTGAGTACCTTAAAGCCTACGGTAGCTTTCCCGCATTTGCCGGAGAACACAAAGACCATTGACGAAGTAGGCGATATTGCCGTCCAGCAAGCCGTGATTGGCTCCTGCACCAATGGGCGTCTGGACGATCTGCGCATAGCGGCAAAAGTGTTAGAGGGGAAAAAAGTGGCAAAAGGGGTGCGCTGCATTGTGATCCCTGCTACCCAGAAGATTTACCTTCAGGCAATGGAAGAAGGGCTTTTGAAAACCTTTATTGAAGCAGGGGCAATCGTCAGCACGCCCACCTGCGGCCCATGCCTGGGAGGGTATATGGGAATCCTTGCAGAAGGGGAACGCTGCATATCCACCACTAACCGCAATTTTGTAGGCCGCATGGGGCATGTGGAATCTGAAATCTACCTTGCAAGCCCGGCAGTTGCGGCAGCCAGCGCCGTTACCGGAAAAATTTCGGCACCAAACTAGGAGGGAAATTTATCATATGAAAGCGAACGGAACAGTATTTAAATACGGAGATAATGTAGACACGGACGTAATTATCCCAGCAAGGTACTTAAATTCCTCAGACCCAAAGGAATTGGCATCCCATTGCATGGAGGATATTGACAAGGATTTTATCCATAAGGTAAAGCAGGGGGACTTGATTGTGGCAGACAAAAACTTTGGGTGCGGCTCCTCAAGGGAACATGCCCCCATTGCCATTAAGGCGGCAGGGGTAAGCTGCGTCATCGCGGAAACCTTTGCAAGGATTTTTTACCGGAATGCCATTAATATCGGGCTTCCTATTATTGAATGCCCGGAAGCGTCAAAGTCCATTGAAAATGGGGATGAAGTGGAAGTGGATTTTGACAGCGGCGTAATTACCAATAAGACAAAGGGGCTGAGCTTCCAGGGGCAGGCGTTCCCGGAGTTTATGCAGAAGATTATCCAGGCAGAAGGCCTTATCAACTATATTAATCAGAAGGGGTAGCAGGGCGTTGCCTTTAAAGCCATTAGGTGTTGGGAACTGCAGCGTTAGGAATCAGCGCTGCTTGCCCAACGCTATCCCGGGCCCCTTTCAGGTATCCCAGATATTTCTCCGAAACCTTTATCTGGCTATACACCTCAGCGTATTCACGTGGGGAATAGTGCTCTAAGTAATTTGTCTGGAAGTTCTTGCAAATCCCATGCTTTTTCGCCAAATCCACTGCTTTATTGTAAGCAATCGCCGCTTTTTCCTCATTCTGGTAAGTCCCTACAATATAATTCCCATTGATGTGTATCTGTACCTTATAGGTTTCCCCCCGGGAGGAAGTGATTTTCGTTACCCCATAGTACCGGTTGACTACGATAATGTTGGAATACCGGAAATCCGTAGGGTCTTCATTTGCGAAATAGTAATCCCGCCCTGCAACCGCATAATTTTTTATCCCATAACGGGAAAGGATATTGATCTGCATTCCGTAGTCGCTGACAAAGAGATGCCCGTTCCGCCGCATGATTTTGTGGCTGGAATAGTAAAACAAGTCGTCAATGTCGAATTTCAGCTCGTCCGCTTTGGAAATATAGTAAATGAAATAATTATTCCTTAAATAAATCGGGTTTTTAAAATAAATAAGATTATCCCGAAAATTCAACAAAGAAATCACTTTGCCAAAATTTAAAATAGTAGGGAGCGAGAAGGCATCCTCAAAGGTGATGGAAACATCCCCGAGCATCCGGGCAGCATCCTGGTAAGCAAGGTTTGCATTCTCCTCGGTATCGAAACTGCCAAGGGATATGTGCTTACTGCGGTAAGTGATGCTTGCGCGGTAATATGCAGTTCCATTTTTTTTGTAAGCGATGTAGGCACCTGGCAGCATAATACCCTCCATAAATTGTATTTCCATGTATTTTTTTCGGTAAAAAAATACAAAATAAGTATATCACAAAACTACAGAAACGCAAGTTTTTGGTGAAAATACTGTTTTTGGAATTATTTATGGAAAAGTCAAATGGAAAAGAGGAACGGTTATGTTGGCAATTCGAAACTTACTAAAGAATGTATATGGTTGTATTCGAAATATATCCAAAAAATCCGGTCGGAATTGTGCAGTCCTTGTTTCCGGTTTTTCAGTATTTGCGATGGTTTCCTTACATGCCAATGGGTTTGGCGGCGCAGGCAGGAACAAGGCTCTTGTGGAATGCAGCGCCATGAAAAGCACGGAAGAAATTCAGGCAGAGGGCTCAGGGACAGCGCAGCAGGAAGGGGGCACAGTGCAGGAGGGACAAGAAGAAAGGGAAGGCTCCGCGCAGCAGGAAGAACAGGATGAAAAGGAAGTTTCCGTGCAGCAAAAAGAGCAGCCTGAAAAGGAAGTTTCCGTGCAGCAGGAGAAAAGCGCAGGTGCAAAAAAACAGAAGAAAGGCACATCTTCCAAGCAGCAAAAGGATAAAGAAGCAGAGAAACAGGAAACGGCTATAGCTTCCAAGCGGCAGAAGGACGGAATAACAAAACAGCAGGAGGGCAACAGGTTAGAAGAAACAGGCACAGAACCGGAATACCCAGAAAATACTTTTGCAGTTTCTTGCAGGCAGGCAGTCCACGCAGAGCAGAGTAAGCTAAAGGAAGCGGAAAAAGCCCAGATAGAGAAACGCGAAGTTTCCACCGTATGCGCCAGCGTTGAGCCTGTCCAAAATGAGGTCCAGAAGCCTCCGGCCAACCCTTATGGCAGCATCGTCATTTCTGAGGAGGATTATGACGCCCTCTTACGGATTGTGCAGGCAGAGGCTGGAGGGGAAGACGAGCAGGGCAGGATTCTGGTGGCAGAAGTGATTTTGAACCGGGTGCTTGCCGAGGAATTTGCTTCCACGGTCTATGACGTGATTTTTGAAAAAAGCGGCGGGAGTTCCCAGTTTGCACCCACTGCAGACGGGCGGTATTATTCCGTGGAAGTAACCCAGAGTACGGTAGAAGCAGTGGAAAAAGCTATCCACGAAGAAGATATTTCCCAAGGGGCGCTGTTTTTTTCCGCCCGCCGGAAGGCCAACCCTTATGACATGGCATGGTTTGACAATAACCTGACCTGGCTGTTCCAGTATGGCGGCCATGAATTTTATACCCTTCCCTAGAGCATGTTTGAAAATCCATTCCTGCGAGCAATGAGCCAAGCAGCCGCGCTTGCGCGGATATTTGGCGAATGCCGCGAGGGTAAGTGCCCTGCGGGTGCAGATACCCCGCCCCTTGGGGCGGAAAGAACAAGTTAGGTCATGCCCCGTAGCTTGCTGCGGGGTATTTGACTCCTACAATTTTCCGCCCCAGGTTTCCCCTGATTCTATTATTGGAAGCGGAAGGCAGCAGTATGCTGCTGTTTGGCATCTCTGGCAACTTTCGGATGGTTTGCCCTGCGGAAATTGTGCCATGCGTCAATTGACAGAAAAAGGGAAAGCTTTTATAATGAGGGGTGTCCTGAAATTTCAGGACGCCTTTTACAATTACTCCGCTTTACAGATGAAAATTTATTCCCGCAGGCAATGGGGCAAGTGCTGTGCCTGGACGGGTATGAAGGAAGGATGGAATAAAACCATGTTATATGTAAGCACAAGGAACCACAAAGAGCAGGCGACTGCTTCACAGGCAATATTAAAGGGCCTTGCAGATGACGGCGGGCTGTTTGTGCCGGAAGAATTGCCGGCCTTGGACGTGCCGGTAGAACAGCTTGCGGGCATGTCCTATCAGGAAACGGCATACGAGGTTATGAAGCTGTTCCTGACAGATTTTACAGAAGAAGAACTGAAACAATGTATCAGGCAGGCCTATGACAGGAAATTTGACACAGAGGAAATCGCACCATTGGTTAAGGCAGGGGATCATTTTTATTTGGAACTGTTCCATGGGGCTACTATTGCGTTTAAGGACATGGCGCTGTCCATCCTGCCCCACCTGATGATTACTGCGGCAAAGAAGAACCACGCAGAGCATGAAATCGTGATCCTGACGGCCACTTCCGGGGATACCGGGAAAGCTGCCCTGGCAGGGTTTGCAGGGGTAGAGGGGACAAAAATTATTGTGTTTTACCCAAAAGACGGGGTGAGCCCTATCCAGCAGAAGCAGATGGTGACCCAGAAAGGGGACAATACCCTTGTGGTAGGTATCCATGGGAACTTTGACCAAGCCCAGACTGGGGTGAAGCAGATGTTTTCCGATAAGGGGCTGGCGGCAGAACTGGCAGCGGCAGGGTATCAGTTTTCCTCTGCCAATTCTATCAATATCGGCCGTTTAGTTCCTCAGATTGTATACTACGTCTATGCCTATGCCAAAATGGTAAAGGCTGGGGAACTTAAAAATGGGGAGCTTATGAATGTGGCTGTCCCCACCGGGAATTTCGGGAATATTTTAGCGGCGTTTTATGCGAAAAATATGGGGCTCCCCATTGGGAAGCTGATTTGCGCATCCAACGAGAACAAGGTGCTGTATGACTTTTTTGCCACAGGTACATACGACCGGAACCGGGAATTTGTCCTGACTTCCTCCCCGTCCATGGATATCCTGATTTCCAGCAATTTAGAGCGGCTTATTTACCGGATTGCAGGGAATGACGACCAGAAAAACCAGTCCCTGATGGAAGAACTTAAGGAAAATGGCAAATATGGGATCACGCCGGAAATGAAGGGGCAGCTTGTATCCTTTTATGGGAATTATGCCAGCGAGGAAGAAACTGCGTCTGCCATCCGGGAAGTTTATAAGGAATCCAATTATATTTTAGACCCCCATACGGCAGTTGCTGCCGCGGTCTGCAAAAAATACCAGGAGGAAACAGGGGATACTGCGAAAACAGTCATTGCTTCCACAGCAAGCCCCTTTAAATTTACCAAAAGCGTGATGTCTGCCATTGACGGGAACTACAGCGGCAGGCCGGATTTTGAGCTGGTGGATGAACTTTCCGCCTTGTCTGGTGTTCAGGTACCGCAGGCAATTGAGGAAATACGCACTGCGCCGGTACGGCATAAAAAGGTATGTGAAATCGGGGAAATGCAGTCTGTGGTAAAGGAATTCCTGCAAATCTGATGCAAGGCAGCCATCTGCCCCGCAAGAGGGAATCAAATACCCGGCTGCAGGATTAGGAAAGGAAAGAGCCGCTGCAAAATGAAGAATTTCTCACAGCATATGGCATGCAGGATTGGTTTGCTGCATGTATGCTGTAAAATCCATCTATTTTGCAGCGGCTCTTTAAAATACAAACCTCTAAGATGTAACAGAAAATATAAAGTTGATTGTCCCAAAAGAGTAGATAACGGGTAGCAGATAAGAAGGAGCTTCTGTTGACAGCACCGTGTTCTCATGGGCTTCTGGCGGCTGTAAATGCAGTTCCAGCGTATAGTCATTGGACATATTGACAGAAAACAGCCCGTTATGTAAGTTCAGGAAGTCTTCCATGGAGGCGCTGACATATTCGTCAAATTCCTCAAAATCCTCGTCCACATACCTGCTTGCAAAGGCGATGGCAGTATCCTGGTCCATATCCAGTGCAGACAGGAAGGCAAACTTGCCGTCCACAATCTGGGATACGCAGAAATTTGTGGGGACTTCCGGCAAAGTCATGATATTCAACGGAGTAAAATCTTCCCCGATAAAGCGCACTAAGTTGTTAAAGAGTAAGGTAAGGTAGGCAACGATGTTCTGGGTGTCCGGCAGGTCTTCCGGGAGGTACAGGCTGGACAGGAGTTTGTCTACCATGTTCTTCTGTTCTTCCATTAAATCCAATTCGTAAATCTCATATTCGGATTTATACTCTGTAATCAGGTTTTCCAATTCAAGGTGGGTCAGTATTTTTTGCTCCACCAGAATCTGGCCGAGCAGCATATAATTTGGAAGCTGGATGGTCAGAAGTTTGTCCACCTGTTCTGCAGTAAGGTAACCAAGTTCCATGGCAAGCTCCCCAAAACGCTTGTCATAATGGGTCTGCGTAATGTAGACGTCTGCAACTTCGCTTGCTGACATATAGCCGGAGTGGATAGCCAGCGTGCCGAATTTTTCGTGGGTAGAGGACTGTATTTTCAGAGCCTCAATCAGCTGTTCGGGGGTGAGTACCCCCTTATTAAGCAAAAAATTACCAAAAAACTGCGTATGCATAACTCTTATCTCCCTTCAAAACGCCCTTTTAAAATTTCTGCAATTGCAGAAGAAGAGAAAGGCTTCTGTACAAAATCACGTGCTCCTTCTAAAATAGCATTTTTCAACTGTGTCTGTGTGCCCACAGAGGAAACGACAACAATATATGCCTTGGGGTCGAAGCTGCGGATATCCCGGATTGCCTCTACGCCGTCCTTGACGGGCATTACAATGTCTAAGAAGGAAAGGTCCGGCTGATGCTCCTTGTAAAGTTCAAATGCCTCTTGGCCGTTGGAAGCCTCCACGAAATTGTCGTAGCCACATTTTTTGATGATGTCTTTTAGCTGTTTCCTTGCCAGTACAGAATCATCGCAGATTAATATTTTTATGTTTTCCATTCGAATCGCTCCTTGCTGATTGATATTATGTACTAATTCTACACTAAGTGGTTGGAAGTTTCAATCATTTTCTTTGATAAATACCATTTGCAATACGTTTCCACTGCGTATATAATAATTATACACGAAAAAATAGGAAAAAGAAAGGAAAAAGTAATGTTAATTTTATTTGACGCAATGATTTTTCTCTATGGGGCCTATGCGATCTATTCTTCTGTCAGGATGAAGCAGACAGGGCAGCTCAATACTTTGTTCACCGGGATGGCCACCGGGCAGGTCCGTGACGTGAAAGGGTACATTGATTATATTTACGGGCGGGCCATAGTAATGGGGGCAATGGCGGCTGTGTTTGGGGCAGTTGGCTTTTTCAACGATTATGTGAAGCCTGTCCCGTCAGTGATGCGGGCCCTTATCCTGCTGTTCCTAACGGTGTGTGTTTGGTTTTACATATCCTTAAGCCGCGGGAAACGCAAATTTTGGTAGATTTTATGAAAATTTCATATTTCTAAATTTTTTGCCAAGAAAGGCAAAAAGGGATTGACAGGGAAAACATAAAAGGATAAGCTATATGGTAGAGAACTTTAAAATTTTAAGGAGGAAAGTAAAAAATGGCAACAAAGGCATATTATCCAAGAACAGAGATTGGGCCGAACAAAGTTGGCTTTGCAAAGACCCGCTCCATTATTGAAGCCGCATTTTACGGCAACAATGTAGTAAAGGTAAATACCCTGAAGGAAGCTTACGAACTGGCAAAGAATTCCCCAGGGACAGTCGTGACGGACATGCCTGTATACAGAGGAGAGGAATTTGGCTTGGAGCCGGACGCAAAGGTCCTGCTGTTCAACGATGGCTCTATCACAGGGCGTTATGCACCTGCAAGAAGGATTACCGGCAAGCCGGGTGTGAATACCACAGAGCTGGATAAGATTTTGATGGATGCAGTATATGATACCAGATGGAAGACCATGTACCATGCAGAAGTATTTATCGGCCTTGACCCAGAATTTATGGTAAAAGCACACTTGCTGATCCCAGAAGGGGAGGAGAACCTCCTTTATTCATGGATGCTGAACTTCCAGTACATGTCTGACAATTATGTGAAGATGTACAAGTCATCCAAAGTATATGAAAATGAGCCGGATATCTATATCTTCTCTGACCCGCAGTGGACTGGGACAGACAAGACCGATATTTCCGACCCCAACTGCCTGTGCTATTTCAATACAGATACCAACTGCGCAGGGATTTTGGGCATGAAGTATTTCGGTGAGCATAAGAAGGGTACCTTAACCCTTGCATGGGCTCTGGCAAACAGGAATGGGTATGCATCCTGCCACGGCGGGCAGAAGGAATACACCTTGGAGGACGGCTCCAAATATGTTGCTGCCGTATTCGGGTTATCAGGCTCCGGGAAGTCCACCCTTACACATGCAAAGCACAACAACAAATATCCGTCTATTAAAGTGCTCCATGACGATGCATTTATCATCAATGCGGAAACATGTTCTTCCGTCGCATTGGAGCCAACCTACTTTGACAAAACAGCAGACTACCCAACTGCCTGCGAGGATAACAAGTTCCTCCTGACAGCACAGAACTGCTCTGCAACTTTAGACGAAGAAGGCAAGGTAGTCCTTGTAACAGAAGATATCCGTAACGGCAATGGCCGTGCAATTAAGTCCAAATTATGGTCCCCGAACCGTGTGGATAAGATTGAAGCCCCGGTAAATGCCATTTTCTGGATTATGAAAGACCCAACCATCCCGCCAGTAGTAAAATTAAAAGGCGCATCCCTGGCTTCTGTTATGGGCGCAACCCTTGCAACCAAGCGTTCCACAGCAGAAAGGCTTGCAGCCGGCGTAGACCCCAATGCATTGGTAGTAGAGCCTTATGCGAACCCGTTTAGGACCTACCCGCTGGTACATGACTATGAGAAGTTCAAATCCCTGGTAGAAACCAAGAACGTAGACTGCTACATTATCAATACCGGTGAATTTATGGGCAAGAAGGTACAGCCGAAGGATACCTTGGGCGTATTGGAAGCTATCGTTGAGAAGAAAGCAGATTTCAAGCCATGGGGACCGTTCTCTGATATTGAAATTTTTGAATGGGAAGGTTTTGTGCCTGACTTATCTGACAAAGAATATGTTGCACAGTTAAAGGCACGTATGCAGGATAGGCTGAACTATGTGACAAACCTTGACGAAGCGGAAGGCGGCTTCAACAAGCTGCCGGAAGATGCTGCTGCTGCCATCAAGAATGTAGTAGACCAAGCGAATACATTATAAGATTAAGGTGTTAAAAGCACCTTATAAAGATTAGGGTGCCAAAAGTACCTTTGGTGCTGCGCTCATACCCTATATTGTTATTGCAAATAAATTTGCACATCAATATAAGGTATAGAGCGGGTGCAATGCACCCTTTTAACACCCCAATCTTTATAAACAAAATGTTTTCAGGCTCCCACAGGATATGTTTTATCCTGTGGGAGAATGTATATTAGGCAGAATGTATGCAAATTGTAAAGAATTTATATACAACATGTATGTTTTGCCATGGGCAGAATAAACTAAGTGGAGAATGAGATGAAAAGAAATAAAATTATACTTTCTGTAATGCTTTGCCTTATGCTTGCGGCCTCTGTTTTTTCTATTAATAAGAAAGAGGTCCATGCGGCAGGGAATTACTGGCTGCAAGTTAACAAAGGGACAAATGTAGTAACGGTTTACAGGAGCGACGGCACGCCGGAACGGGCGTTTGTATGCTCCGTTGGGAGCGCAACTCCCATTGGGACGTTTTATACCCCGAACAAATACAGATGGCATGAGCTGGACGGGCCTTCCTATGGGCAGTACTGCACCCGTATTACTGCCGGATACCTGTTCCATTCCGTGTGGTATTACCGGAATGGGGATTATGCGTCCCAGTCCTATGTACAGTATAACAAGCTGGGCACGACAGCGTCCCATGGATGCGTCCGCCTGACAGTTGCAGATGCAAAATGGATTTATGACAACTGTCCGCTGGGGACAAAGGTAACTGTAATGTATGGTTCTTCTGCAAATGACCCCCTTGGGAAGCCAGTAGCCATTAAAGTTCCCAATGTCAGGGAAGGATGGGACCCGACAGACCCGAACCCGTCTAACCCATACCGGGCGTCCATGCCGTCCATTAATACCAGCGGGGCGAACACTAATGTACCTTTCGGAAGTGCTTTTAACCCTATGGCAGGGATTACCGCTAAGGATTCCCTTGGGAATGACGTTACTGGAAAAGTTTCCTATGCAGGCAGCGTAAATACCAACAGCTTAGGGACTTATAAGATTACATACCGGATCACAGACGCCCTTGGGCGGACAGCATATGCAGATGTGGTATATACCGTATCCGATACCCAGCAGGCGACTATTTCCGGAGTCAAGAGCAGACTGAAAAAGGAATATAATTCCACGCTTAATTTAAGGAAGAATGTAAAAGCTAAAAATGTAACCGGAACAGATTTGACAAGCCAAATTCGGATTAAGGTAATTTATCCTAAGAGCAGTACGGAGAATGATTACACCAAGAGCACCTTGAAGCTGAATAAGCTTGGTACCTACACCATTAACTATTATGTGGTAAATCCGAACAACGGGATGGAAACAAAAGTGTCCTGCAAGGTAAAAGTCAGCGATACGAAAAAGCCTAAGCTTACTGGGATTAAGACGAAACGCACGTATGAATACAATACGACCAAGAACCTGAAATCCGGGGTGAAGGCAAAGCTTGTTTCCGGCAAGAACATGACTTCTAAGATTGTCATTAAGGTGAAGGCGCCGGGGCAGAAGTCTTATAAGACCTTAAAAGAGAGCAAGTACAAGAAGTATAAGTTCAGCAAGACAGGGACTTACAAGATTGAGTTTTCCGTAAAGAACCCATATAATAAGAAGGCTGTGGCTAAGAAGGTACAGACGGTTACCGTAAAAGATACCAAGAAGCCGGTGGTAACATGGCCGACTTTGAAAACAGAAGTGGAATACGGCACAGTGCAGAACTTGAAGTCTGGCTTGAAAGCGAAGCTTAAGTCTGGCAAGAGCGTATATTCCAAGGTGAAAATCACTGTGACGACACCGAAGAATGTTTCTGCCGCATTTACCGGGAAAAACTATACCTTTGACCAGGTAGGGACATATACCATTGCATATTCCGTGGCAAACCCGAACAATGCAAAGGCAGTGTCTTCAAGGAAAGTGAAAGTTACTGTAAAAGATACAAAAGCGCCTGTAATAACAGGGGTTACAGATAAGAGCAGAGAAAACGCAGAGATTGGTGTAAAACAGAACTTAAAGGCTGGCATTACTGCTAAATTAGTGTCCGGTACAGACGTGACTGCCAATATTAAGGTGGATGTTACAACGCCGGATAAGGTTACTACTCCGTTTACAGGTACAGAATACACGTTTGACAAGGTGGGCACGTATACCATTATGTATACTGTAGCAAATCCGTCGAACCTGCAGGCATCAGTTACTGTAACCAAGTATGTTGTGGTAGCAGATAACCGTGTTCCGGAAATTGCTGTAGATGCCAATAAACTGAAAGATGCCAATAACTTGAAAGATGTAGCAGCAGGAACCCTTTACAATGTACTGGAAGGGGTAACGGCTAAAGTTGGGCAGGCAGATATCCCAGCTGCAAATATAACTGCACAAATTAAAGATGCGGCTGGAAATGTAGTAGCTGACTTGAACAGTAGCACACCGTCGTTCACATTTGGCAGTGAAGGGACTTACAAAGTCATCTATACGGTGAAAAACCCAGATAATGCAGCAAAATCAGCAACCAAAGAATTCACGGTTACAGTTACGCCAAAAGTACCGGATACAACAGGCGGCGACGGCACCCAGGCTCAGTCCAGAACGGGCTATATGGAACCACAGGACGGGGCAGGGCAGGCTCAGCCAGAAGATGTAACAGCTCCCCCTGCAGGGCAGGTTCAGCCGGAACAGAAGGTTAATCCTGAGAATCAGGAAGAACCGGAAGATGTTCAGCCTGAACCTAACGTGGAACCGGAAGAAGGGACCATCCCTACAACACAGGGAACACCAGAAGATACCCAGCCTGAACCTAACGTGGAACCGGAAGAAGGAACTGTTCCAACAACCCAGGAAACGCCGGAAGATGTTCAGCCTGAAGTGCAAGGGACAGAAGAAGGAAGTGCTTCCGGGATGCAGGAGCTCCCAGAAGAAGGGATCCAGCAGGAACCTGCAGATGGTGCAGAAGGGCAGGCCCAGCCTGAGGCTTAAAGTAATTTTTGAAAAGGGTTTCATCCAGAAAAATAAGGATGGACCGGATGATTTCCCTGAATTGGAAGAAGTGTAAGAATTAACATTAATTTTTAGTTGCGAATCTGGGCATAATAAGGTATAATCATTTATGGGTTAAAGTATTCCTGGGGTGTTCGATACCCTGCTATTTTGAACCTACATTTACTTTAATGGGATTCCTATATTGCCGATTGGATGTCAGGCCGCCATTTATGCAGCGGAAGGCAGAAGAAAGGTTGCGGTTACCCACCTGGCTTTGGCTAGGAGTCAAAATTGCAGGAAACGGCATTTTGGGATACTTTCCAGAGAGAAAGTAACAGAGAGATACAAAAGATTTTACAAAAGCCAAACGCGCATAAGTTTCAAAAGAGATAGAAAGAAGTACGAAGGATATGGAGTACAGAAGAAATAGGCTTACAGAAGATTCCTAAGGTACAGAAGATAAGTACAAATGAGGAAAGGCTGCTTTGAAGAAAGGCAGCCTTTTCGCATATTGGAGCCAGGGCATGCCTGAAATTTCAGGCGTGTTCTGGAAAAAAATAAAAAAGGGCAGGAGTCGTGCATGGGAAAGAGAGATTCAGGGAAAAGGAAGAAGTATATGGCGGCGGCATTGGCGGTATCCGTACTGGTCCTGGCCTGTTTGATGCTTAGGGCTGTTATGGAAGATTGGGGAACCCAGGAATACAGCGACCGTTATGTGGCAATGGCAGAGCTGCCTTCCCAACTGAGCTTTACATATTATGGGGAAGAAGAATGGAAGGAGAAGCTGAAAGAGCTGAATTCCGGGAAAAACCTGAATGGAAAACTGACGTATGGGAAACTGGAAAAATTGCTGGGGCAGCTTTCCGTTCAGGAATATGTTACTTATTCGGCAAAACTGCCGTGGAGCAATGTGCCCCGCCCAGAGTGGGACCAAATCTACCAGCAGGTTTTGGATTTGCTGGACGTGGAGGGGAGCGTTGCGGTGGAGCAGCTGGTATTCCTCACCGGGGAGCCGGAAGAAGCCGGGGAAGGGAAGGGGCTGCGGCAGCTTACCCAGAAGGGCTATTATGAGTTCCCGGAAGGGCTGGATTATTTCCATTCTTATGACATGTACCAGGTCTACGTGAAGGGAAACCGGATTATTGGGGTCAGCAGTGAATATAAGGAAAGCCTGACACTGGAAAATGTCTTTGTCCATTCTGCCAGGGATGGGAAGGCAGAGGTCCTATATGAACGCCAGAAAATCCAGTTGGATATTGCAGGGCTGAGAGATCAGATTACGGATACCGTATGCGACATTGTGTGGACAGACCGGAAGGTTTCTGCCATTTATAAAAAAGAAGACCTGATTTCTGGGAAGGTCTTAAGCTTTAACGAAGAACAGATTGAAATTTCCGGCTATGGGATGCTTCCATACAGTGGGCCGTTGAAAATATATAAGACTTATGGGACAGTAGAGGAACTGGATAAGTCAAAGCTTGTGATAGGGAACCTGCAGGCAGATTTTGTGGTAGCAGAAAAGCAGGTCTGCGGGATTATTTTAAAGGAACCTGCGTCCATTGAGGTCATCCGGGTGCTTCTCCTGAACGAAGCTGGGATGCCATACCATGAAGGACCTGTTTTTGTGGCGGATGCAGACGGCACGGTGACAGTTGGGGAACAGTCGGAGCCCCTTAAGGCAAACCAGCCCCTGAAAGCAGCAGATATTTTGAAGGAAGGCGCAGGGTACGTAAAAATTTCGCTGGAAGACGGGGATGGGAGAATCTATTTTTCTGATGGGAACGGCGGCCATGCTTCTTTGGGCTACCGGGGGACTATGGAAATACGGAAATACCCGGAAGGGTACGGGGTGGTAAATGAGCTGTCCCTGGAACAGTATCTTTACGGGGTCGTGCCCAGTGAAATGCCTTCCTCCTATGAGAGGGATGCCCTTTGCGTCCAGGCGGTCTGCGCAAGGAGCTATGCCTGTATCCAGTTAATGCGTGGGGCCTATGCTGAATTGGGGGCCCATGTGGATGACAGTACCAGCTATCAGGTGTATAATAAGCAAGGGGAAACGGAGCAGACCAACCTTGCGGTGGACGATACCGTGGGGGAAGTCATCAAATATCAGGGGGAAGTAGCAGAGGCCTATTTCTTTTCCACCTCCTGCGGCTATACTGGGGATATGGGGCTTTGGAACATTGATGGGGAGGAAAAATATGGGTATCTGCAGGGGATTTGCCTTGCACCGCAGGATGGGGCGGATATTTCCACCGAGGAAAATTTCGCGTCTTTTATTGCAGACCAGGAAGCGCCCTCTTTCGACAGCGAAAGCCCCTATTTCCGGTGGAAAGCAAAGGTAGACGTTTCGAAACAGTCAGACGCCATCAAAAATGCCATTGCAGCCCGTGCCGAAGCAAATGCCGCAAACGTCCAGATTTATAAGGAGGACGGTTCCGGGGGCACATCTGCAGATTTGGCAGGGCTTGGTTCCGTAACGGGAATTTCCGTTGGGGAACGCGGGGCTGGGGGCGGCGTCCGCAGGCTCTGCATTTCCTGTGAAAAAGGCTCGGTGGACCTGCTGACGGAATACAATATCCGCTACGTGCTTGGCGCCGCTGCAAAAAAACTGGAGGATAAGAACGGGGAGCCCATTGGGATGGAGCTTCTGCCCAGCGCTTACTTTGCAGTTACCCCTTCCAAAAAAAACTATGTGCTGCAGGGGGGCGGCTATGGACATGGCATTGGCATGAGCCAGAATGGGGCGAACGGGATGGCAAAAGCCGGGATGAAGTACACGGAGATACTGATGAAATTTTACCAGGATATCACGATAGAAAACATATATAATGAGGAATGATTATGGTTTGGAAAATAATAGCTGGGATGAAAGCCTTTATGGCGGAGTGCAGGAGGGACAATATCAAGGCCTATGCGGCGCAGTCGGCGTTTTTCATTGTGATGTCGCTAATTCCTTTCGCCATGCTGTTTATCTCCCTGATACAATACACCCCAGTGACAAAGAGCATGGTAATGGAAATCATTAACCGCTTGATGCCGGAATACATTTCCCCTTTCCTAATTGGGATTATCAACGAGGTATACAATAATTCCGTGGGGATTGTGCCGGTGTCTGCCGTGATTGCCCTTTGGTCTGCGGCCAAGGGAATCCAGTGCTTAACGGACGGGCTGAACAGCGTGTACGATATTGAGGAAACGCGGAACTGGATTTTCCTGCGGTTCCGCGCCGTCCTTTATACCCTGATGCTGGTGGTGGCGATTGTGGTTTCCCTTACGCTGATGGTGTTCGGGAACAGCTTGCAGAATCTGATTGTAACCTATATCCCCATTGTGTCAGACATTACCCAGGGGATCTTAAGGTGCCGTTCCCTGATTTTGATGGCAATGCTGATGATATTTTTCCTGATGGTCTTTAAAATGCTCCCGAACCGGAGGTCGGGATTCAAGAATCAGCTTCCCGGCAGCATTCTGAGCGCGGTGGGCTGGTCTTTGCTGTCTTTTGGGATATCGGTGTATGTGGATTATTTCAACGGGTTTTCCATGTATGGCAGCCTGACTACCATTATCCTTGTGATGATGTGGCTTTACCTGGGCAGCTATATTTTATTGGTATGCGCGGAATTCAATAAAATCTATGAGGAGTACAGCAGTACCAAATAGGGCGGGAAACCCAAAAAAGTAAGGATGACATTTTGGGCGTTATGTGATAAACTATAAATAATGTGCCAAAGCAGGGGAATGGTTTGGCATGGTTTGCACAAATGAACGACAATTTGGGAGGAAGTCATATGGCATCAAAACCAAAAAATGCAGCGAGAGGGAAAAATACAGAAGGAAGGGGCGGCGCAGGGGCAAGGAATGGCACGGCTGCGGGCAGCCCGGAGGTATCCTTTGGGAGCGAGGTTGCCCTTTTGGTTATACTGGCAGCCTGCATTGTCCTGTTTATCAGTAATTTTGGGATTGGCGGTTTCGTGGGGGCGAAAGTCAGCGGGTTCTGTTTTGGGATATTTGGGTTGATGGCATATCTGTTTCCGGTTTGCTTTTTTGTGGGGGCAGCTTTTTTTGTGTCCAACCGGGAGAACCGCGCCGCCATGTTGAAAATAGTGGCAGGCGTGGTATTTGTGGTATTCTTCTGCCTGTTTCTGGAGCTTGTGGCAGGGGATTCTTCGGAATACGGCATAACAAAATCTTTCCAGTATGCAGCGGAGCATAAAAGCGGCGGCGGGGCGCTGGGGGGGATTTTTGCATCGCTCCTCTGTCCGTCAATTGGGAAAGTGGGGGCGTATGTGGTGGACATTATTGCCCTGATTATTTCCTTAGTCCTGTTAACGGAGCGTTCCTTCCTTGGCGGCGTAAAGCGGGGAAGCCGGAGGATGTACGATTCCGCAAGGGAGGATGCTGTAAGGCGCAGGGAGGAAAGGGAGCTGCGGCGGGAGGAACAGGAGGTGCAGCGCAGGATTGACAGGAAAGCGGAAGGGGTTGCGCTGGACACAAGGATCCTGCCAGCTTCTGCAAGGCGTTCGGACAATATCAGCGAATTGAAGCTGCCCAAAGAAACGGAAGCCCTTTCCAAAGAACTGCGGGAAAAGCTGTCTGTAGGGAAAGAAGAAATCCAAAAGAGCGCAGTGGGGAATATTACCGGCTGGACGTTCCGGGAGGGCGTTTCCTCCAGCTCCGTGGTGGAAATGCCTGCCCGGGCAGGGAAAAAGGCGTCCCGGAAAGCGGTGCATGGGATGGGAGATGTCCATACCCCGCAGCCGGGGGGATTTTCCGGGGAAGAAGAACTGGATTATCCCATGCAGGGAATTTTTTCAAAAGCAGGGGAAGGGAGCAGTGTCACACAGGGGGTTTTTTCGAGAAAACAGGAACCAGAAATTCCTCAGCAGGATATTTTTTCCGGGGGACAGGAACCGGAAAGCGTTCCTGAGGATGTTTCTTCCGGGCCGGAGTACCAGCCGCAGGGAGTGTTCCCGGAGCCAAGCGGGGCAGAGGGGATTTTTTCAGAGCCAGTAGTTGTGGAAAAAGTGCGGAAAAGCCCAAGGAAAAGCAGGATAAGCGCTGGGCTTCCTTTTGGGGAGGAAGGCGCGGAGGAACTTTGGAAACCGGAAACGGAAAGGCTCCTTACCAGGGAGGAGCCGGTGGTTATCCATTCCGAGCCTTCCGGCATGGCTGGGACGGCAGGGGAAGATGGCTCCCAGGGCTTTGCCGGGGCTGCTTTTACGGGGCTGGAATCTGCCATTATTGCCGGGGCGGCAGGGGAACCGGATCTTGCGCCGGTGGCAGAGGGATTGCCCTTGGTATCGGAAGATAGGGGAGCTGCTGAGGTTTCCCAGCCAGAGGGCATAGCGGGGGCTTCCCCCATGTTGGAGGATGTGGGGCCAGAAAGGGTTTCCCAGCCGGAAGGGCTTTTGGAACATGCAGCGGAAACGCCCCCGGCGGCAGGCGGGGCAAAAGAGCCTGCAGAAGGGGCAGGATTGCCTTCCCCGCAAGGGAACCGGGAGCCAGCGGGGCTTCCTGCAGGTATAGCAACCTCCCAGGGGGCAGGGAACCGGGCGGCAGCCCAGGGCCAGGCATCTGCCCAGCCAGCCCAGCGCCCAGCGCCGGAGCCTAAGAAGCCGCATGTATTCCCTCCTGTTTCCCTGCTTAAAAAAGGAAACAACGCCCAGGGGGATTCCAAAATCCATTTGCAGGAAACAGCGATTAAGTTACAGCAGACCCTGAAAAATTTTGGCGTCAATGTTACCATTACCGACGTAAGCTGCGGCCCAAGTGTGACCCGCTACGAAATGCAGCCAGAGATGGGTGTCAAAGTCAGCAAAATTGTAAACCTTGCAGACGATATCAAGCTGAACCTTGCGGCGGCGGATATCCGTATAGAAGCCCCAATCCCAGGGAAAGCAGCCGTGGGCATTGAAGTCCCCAACAAAGAGAATGTGATGGTGCGGTTCCGGGATATGATAGAAACGAGGGAGTTCCAAAGCCATGCTTCCAGTATCTGCTTTACGGCAGGGAAGGATATTGGCGGGCAGCCGGTGGTGGCAGATATTGCCAAAATGCCCCACCTCCTGATTGCAGGGGCTACCGGTTCTGGGAAATCTGTATGTATTAACACCATTATCATGAGCATCCTATATAAAGCAGACCCGGAAAACGTGAAGTTAATCCTGATTGACCCGAAGGTAGTGGAACTGAGCGTTTATAATGGGATCCCCCACCTTCTGATACCAGTGGTAACAGACCCGAAGAAGGCAGCCGGGGCGCTCCACTGGGCAGTGGCGGAGATGATGGACCGCTACCAGAAATTTGCAGACTGCCAGGTGCGTGATTTGAAGGGATACAACCAGAAAATTGCAGCCATTTCCCATGTGGAGGATGAAACAAAGCCTGTGAAAATGCCTCAGATTGTGGTGGTGGTAGACGAGCTGGCAGACCTTATGATGGTAGCGCCGGGGGATGTGGAGGACGCAATCTGCCGTCTTGCACAGCTTGCCCGGGCGGCAGGCATCCACTTAATTATTGCCACCCAGCGGCCTTCCGTGGACGTAATCACAGGGCTTATTAAGGCGAATATGCCCAGCCGGATTGCCTTTTCCGTATCTTCCGGCGTGGATTCCAGGACGATACTGGACATGAACGGGGCGGAGAAGCTGTTGGGGAACGGGGATATGCTCTTTTACCCGCAGGGATTCCAAAAGCCTTTGCGGGTGCAGGGACCTTTTGTTTCTGACCCGGAGGTAGAAGCGGTGGTAGATTTCCTGAAAAAGCAGAGCACAGCCGTATACAACCCGGAAATTGAAGCTAAGATGGCGTCTGCTTCTTCCGGTCCCGGCTCTGGGGCAGGCGGCGGGAATGAGCGGGACGCCTACTTTGTAGAAGCAGGGAAATTTGTCATTGAGAAGGAAAAAGGCTCCATCGGAATGCTGCAGCGCATGTTTAAAGTAGGGTTTAACCGTGCGGCAAGGATTATGGACCAATTGGAGGAAGCTGGCGTGGTAGGGCCGGAGGAAGGCACCAAGCCTAGGAAAATCCTTATGTCTTTGGAAGAATTTGAAGCATATGTGGAAGAATATGTATAAGATTAGGATGCCAAAATGGGGAGCTCAAAAAAATTTTATCTATGATAAAATTGTAAAGTGTGGTAGTATTAAAGTACATAACGAAAAGG
>ERZ778516.1071-NODE-1071-length-21728-cov-11.191898_pt1 | contig 21728 bp, 17 predicted proteins | sample MGYA00510342_ERZ778516 | MGnify/ENA primary metagenome ERZ778516 (study PRJEB29527, sample SAMN07138961) | mouse gut metagenome | material: feces | host: mouse | place: China:Nanjing | collected 2016-01-25 ... | reverse complement strand
TCTGTCACCGTATCAGGGATTTCCACGCTGGTTAACTTGCTTTTCGCAAAAGCGGATCCCCAGATGGCTTCAACCCCTTCCAGAAACCTTACCTCCGTCTTCCCAGCCGGGCAAGCTACAAGGTCTTTCCTTGGTTCTTCCCCAAATGATATCGTGGTGTCTTTATACAGGCATCCGTCAAAAATATCGTAATAGGATGACTCCCCTGCAAGCTTAAATTCTGTCAGGCTGGTACATCCCTGAAACGTGCCTCCCGCCACGGATACATATCTTACTACCGGAAACACCACCGATGTCAGGCTGGTGCATCCCTCAAAAGCCGTATCGTTCAGACTACATTGCTGGCTACTTTCCCCATCTTCGAAAGTAATCTGTTCCAAAGCAGTACATTCCATAAAAGCCCCCTCATATATGAAATTTGTTTTGAGTGGGAAATGGATGCTTTTTAAACTGGTACATCCCATAAAAGCGTAATAGCCGATTTCTTTCAGGTTTTCATTAAATTCCACATTTGCCAGTTTCACGCAGCCTTTAAAAGATTCGCGCCCTAGTTTTTCCAATGAATTTGGAAATACTACTTCTTCCAGTTTCGCGCAACCTTTAAAAAGATCTTTGGGAATCTCTGTTATCCCTGCCAAAATCTCAACTTTTGTCAGTTCCTGCTTTTTCTCATCAAAAACCTTTTCCGCTATTCCTGTTACGGCAACACCTTCTACTTCGGCCGGGATGGTAAGTTCCCCGCCTGCCCCGTTGTATGCAGTCAGGACGCCCTTTTCATCTACAACAAACTCTTGGGCTTCCGTGCCAGTCCCTTCGTCACCGCCTTCTGGTGTACCGCCGCTTTCACCGCCTTCTGGTGTACCGCCGCTTTCATCGCCTTCTGTTGCATCGCCGCCTTCTGTACCTTCCCGGCTGTTATCTGGTACGCCTTCCCGGCTCCCGGCTGGCGCATCCCTTAAGACGCCCTCCCTTATGTCCTCCTGGTCCCCGTCTGCCCCTTCTTCCTGGCTTATATCCTTAAGCCTTTCACCCGCTGGCTGGTTTTCTCCAGACAGTTCCTCCAACTGCCCTGTGCCGTGCAGCCCTGCCGCCGATGCCATGGGGGCGGGGACAAGCAGCGCTGCGCTTAAAAACACAGCCATCAAGCGTTTCCCCAATTTCTTGTTTACCATATGCCATTCTCCTTTCTGGTTTCAGGAAATGTTCCGAAAACCGGCCTGCGCCATGGCAGTTTTTTCGGAAATTCCCCGTAGTTTACTGTTCTATCCAAACATATAATATAGGGAATGCTTTGTAAACCGGGCCTGCAATTATAGCTATTTTCCACGCAAAATTAGCGGTTGGGGCACATCCTTCTATCCCCAAAAAAGGAGCCGTTGCAAAATAGCTGCTATATACAAAATATGGCATCCGGGACTCTGGAATCCCATCCATATATGGTATATAAGCTGCATTTTGCAACAGCCCCTCCCATCCTAGTGTACTGACCGTATTATATCTGGTGGAACTCCGCAGGATATTCGTTCATCGGCAAGGCGGATTTGCGACGGCGTAGCGGTGGCTACGGCTAGAAAATCCAACGCAGCAGATGGGCGGATAGACAAGGAGGTTTGACTGAATATAATGCGGACAGCACACTAGTTACCTTAAAATTTTCCCGCTGCGTTTTACAGAGCTCCATGCCCCGTAAAGCTTCTGGGTTTTCTTATTTACCTTCACGCTCTTATAAGCGCGCACACGCACGTAATACCGTTTCCCTTTTGTTAATTTCGGGATGGTTTTGGTGACCGTTTTATTCTTGCTGATGGTAATGGTCTTCACGCCCTTTTTGAAGGCCTTGCTGGTACAGTACTGAACCTGGTAGCCTGTGGCGCGCCCGTCCCTTTTCCAGCTTACTTTCAGTTTCCTGCCCCTAAATGTTTTTAAGGAAGGGGCAGAAGCCTTGGAGGGGCTGACTTTTACCGTTACTTTCAGTGTTTTGGCATTGTAGCCGGAAGCGGTGGCCTTTACGGTGATTGTGGCAATCCCCGTGCCCTTGATGGTAACTTTGCCCTTTTTGTCTACAACCGCCACTTTCTTATCGGAAGTTTTGTAGGTAATTTTCGCGCCCTTTACCGCCTTTGCCTGTAAGGAAAATGCTTTGTCCCCGTACTTCTTTGTAAATACCTTTTTGCAGGTAAGGCCAATATTTTTCTTCTTAGCCTCTTTGATGGTAAATTCCTTTGTTACCGTCCCAGTATAAACCCCTGCGCCGGTAACAATGGCTTTTGCCGTGCCAGGTTTGATATTATTTTCGTATTTCACCGTAAAATCCGTGCCACGGAGCTTCTCTGTCCCCTTTGTGACGGTTACCGCCGGCTTCTTTGCCTTGCCGTCATAAGTATAGGAAGTTTGGCTTAATGTTACGGTAAAGCCTGCGCCGGAAATGTCCTTAGAAGCTTCTATGGTAAATTCCTTGGTTACCGTCCCAGTATAACCCCCCGCGCCGGTGACAATGGCTTTTGCCGTCCCGGGATTGACATTATTTTCGTATTTCACCGTAAAATCTGCGCCTGTGAGCTTCTCTGTCCCCTTTGTGACGGTTACCGCCGGCTCTTTTGCTTTGCCATCGTAAGTATATTCGCTTTCACTTAAGGTTACAGCAAAGCCCGGACCGGAAATATCAATCCCCTTAATGGTAAATTCCTTCGTTACCGTTCCGGTATAAAGCTTTCTCCCTGTGACAATGGCTTTTGCTGTACCAGGATTGATATTATTTTCGTAGTCCACCGTAAAATCTGTTCCTAGCCGCAGTTCCTGCTCTCCTTTTTTTACGGTAACAGCAGGGCTTTTTTCTTTGCCGTCATAATCATATACTGCCGGTTCCAGAGTTACAATAAATGCCGCGTTTGAGATATCATTGATTTCCTCTCCCGGTTCTCCCGTGCTTGGCGGCTGTGAGGGCTGAGGGGGCAGTTCGGTGGAAAAGTTAATATTATTACTCTCTGCGAAATCTTCTGCTTTAGAACCTTTCTTGCCATAAATGGTCAGATTTTCTGTATCTTCGGACCAAATGGCATCATAATCAATGAGAGTAACAGACTCTGGGATCACCCACGTCTTAAGGCTGCTGCAGCCCTTGAAAGCTTGTGAATAGATACTTTTCACCCCTTCTTGCATGTACACGCTCTCTAAACCTGTACAGTCTTCAAAGGAGTGTTCCCCTACCGTTTCTACATTGCCGGGAATTGTGACTGTCTTCAATTCCTTACATCCATGAAATGCATCACTTGCGATACCCTTTACCGTTTTTGGAATTTCAATCTCTGTAAGGGCAGCGCCATAGAATAAATGGTCGGAAATCCCACCTAAATTTGGAGGAAGGACAACCTTCTTAAGCCCGGTGCAGCCAGCAAATGCATACCAGGAAATCTCTGTCACTGTATCAGGAATTTCCATGCTGGTCAGCTTAGAGTTCCCAACAAAAGCATATGGCCCGATGGCTCCAACCCCTTCTAAGAACTCTATCTCCGTCTTCCCAGCAGGGCAAGCTACAAGGTCTTTCCTTGGCCCCTGCTCAAACGAGATTATGGTGTCTTTATACAGGCATCCGTCATAAATACAGGAATATTTTGACTCCCCTGCAAGCTTAAATTCCGTCAGGCTGGTACATCCCTCAAAAGTGTTGCCATCAACTGATACATATCTTTCTGCCGAAAACGTCACCGACGTCAGGCTGGTACATCCCTCAAAAGCCGTCCTGACCAGACTACATTGCTGGCTATTTTTCCCATCTTCGAAAGTAATGCTTTCCAAGGCAGTACAGAGTCTAAAAGCCCCTTCCCTTACGAGCTCTGTTTGCAATGGGAAATGAATGCTCTTTAGGCTGATACATTCCTGAAAGGCGTAATAGCCGATTTCTTTCAGGTTTTCATTAAATTCCACCTTTGCCAGTTTTCCACAGCCGGAAAAAGATTCGTACCCTAGTTTTTCCAATGAATCTGGAAAGACTACTTCTTCCAGATTGGCGCAGCCCTTAAAAAGATAGTCGCCAATCTCCTTTATATTTGCCAAAATTGTGACCTTTGTCAGTTCCTGCTTTTTCTCATCAAAAACCTTTTCCGCTATCCCTGTTACGGCAACACCCCCTACTTCGGCCGGGATGGTAAGTTCCCCGCCTGCCCCGTTGTATGCAGTCAGGATGCCCTTTTCATCTACAACAAACTCTTGGGCTTCCGTGCTCCCTTCGTCACCGCCTTCTGGTGTACCGCCGCTTTCACCGCCTTCTGGTATACCGCCGCTTTCACCGCCTTCTGTTGCATCGCCGCCTTCTGTACCTTCCCGGCTGTTATCTGGTACGCCTTCCCGGCTCCCGGCTGGCGCATCCCTTAAGGCATCCTCCCTTATGTCCTCCTGGTCCCCGGCTGCACCTTCTTCCTGGCTTATATCCTTAAGCCTTTCACCCACTGGCTGGTTTTCTCCAGACAGTTCCTCCAACTGCCCTGTGCCGGGCAGCCCTGCCGCTGATACCATGGGGGCGGGGACAAGCAGCGCTGCGCTTAAAAACACAGCCATCAAGCGTTTCCCCAATTTCTTGTTTACCATATGCCATTCTCCTTTCTGGTTTCAGGAAATGTTCCGAAAACCGGCCTGCGCCATGGCAGTTTTTTCGGAAATTCCCCGTAGTTTACTGTTCTATCCAAACATATAATATAGGGAATGCTTTGTAAACCGGGCCTGCAATTATAGCTATTTTCCACGCAAAATTAACAGCCGTTGGACAGCCTGGTAAAATGTGATAAAAATATGAAAATTTTCCAAATTATATGCAAGGAAACCAAATGCCGTGTCGTATTGTATATAGAAGAACATATTAACCAGCAACTTTTGGGAGGAATCGCAAATGAAATTTTTAGGGAACTGGAAAAAAGCCGCTTGCGCCGTTTTGGCAGCTATTGTATGCATAGGCAGCTCTGCAATGCCTGTCATGGCACACGGGCACCATGGAGGAGGGCACCACAGCGGCTGGGGCGGCAGTTACGGGGGATACAGCAATCCCGGGACTTACTGCTCCTACCATCACTACAACCACCAAAACATGGCGGAATGTTCGAATTACTGCGGCGTACACAACGCAGTACACAACAATATGGCAGAATGCTCCAACTACTGCGGCGTACACAACACAGTGCACGGCAATATGGCGGAATGCTCCAACTACTGCGGCGTACACAACACAGTGCACGGCAATATGGCGGAATGCTCCAACTATTGTGCATACCACAAATCTGTCCATACCAATGTAAAAAACTGCAGTAACTATTGTGCATACCACAAGACAACCCACAAGAACATCAAAGCCTGCAAAAATTACTGTGCATACCACAAGACAACCCATAAGAACATTAAGGGCTGCAAAAACTACTGTAAAGTGCACAAAAAAATCCATGCAAAAATGAAAAGCTGCAAGTATTACTGTGCATACCACAAAAAAGTCCATGTAAAGAAAACAGCCTGCAAGAACTACTGCAAGCTGCATAAGACAACCCATGCAAATGGAAAGAAGCATACTTCCATTTAATGGCACAGATTATGCAAGTACCCCGGAGCGGCTGCTCCGGGGTATTCTATATCAAATATTCTCTTTATTCGCCCAAGGCGTCAAATATTACTCCGGCGGTTAAATGCCGGAGTAATATATCACAGAACCAGCATCGCATCCCCAAAGCTGAAAAACCGGTACTTTTCCTCCACTGCAGCCCGGTAAGCGCCCAGCACCTGTTCCCGCCCTGCAAGGGCTGACACCAGCATCACTAAGGTGGATTCTGGCAGGTGGAAATTCGTAACCAGCGCGTCCAGCACCTGAAACTGGTAGCCGGGATAGATGAAAATATCCGTCCAGCCGCTCCCAGCCTGCACCACGTCCTCTTTTTGCACAGCCCCGTTTTGGGCAGGCAAGCCCTCCTGCTGCCTTTTGGCTTTCAGGTCCCTTGCGGCTGATTCCACCGTGCGGCAGCTTGTGGTCCCCACGCAAACCACCCGGCCGCCCCGGCGTTTGGTTTCATTGATGGTTTTTGCCGCTTCTTCCCCTATCTGGTAAAATTCAGAATGCATATGGTGGTCCTGCACATGCTCTGCCTTAACAGGCCGGAAGGTCCCAAGGCCTACATGCAGGGTAACTTCCGCAATGGAAATGCCCTTTTCCCGGATTTCCCCAAGAAGCCCTGGGGTGAAATGCAGCCCAGCGGTGGGGGCGGCTGCGGAGCCTTCTTCCTTGGCATAGACGGTCTGGTAACGGTTTTTGTCCTGCAGCGCATGGGTAATGTAAGGGGGAAGGGGCATCTGCCCCAGCTTATCTAAAATCTCCTCAAAAATCCCTTCATAAGAGAACCGGACAAGGCGGTTGCCGTCCTCCACAATGTCCTGCACTTCCCCCACAAGGAGCCCGCCGCCGAATAGAATCCTAGTTCCGGGCCTTGCCTTTTTCCCCGGCTTTACCAGTGTTTCCCAGACATCGTTTTCCCTGCGTTTCAGCAACAGGATCTCAACTTTCCCGCCAGTGCCTTCCCGTTCCCCCAGCAGCCTTGCAGGGATGACTTTCGTATTGTTCAGCACAAGGCAGTCCCCCGGTTCCAGGTAATCTACGATATGCCGGAAGCTGGTATGCCCCACCTCCCCGGTCCCTTTCTTCAGCACAAGGAGCCGGGAACTGGAGCGGTCCTCCAAGGGATCCTGGGCGATTAATTCCTGCGGCAAATCATAATAAAAATCTTTTACATCCATTTGGTCCCTTTTCTTTCTACTTCCGCAATTCAATGCCAAGTTCTTCCAAGGCTTTCAGGATTTTTTCCATAGCCGGGGCATAGTCCGCTTCTTCCAGCGTCTTGTCCTTTGCCCGGAAAGTCAGGGAATAAGCCACGGATTTATAGCCTGCCTTGATTTGGGCGCCTTCGTAAATGTCAAAAAGCTCATAGCTTTCCAGATACTGCCCGCCTTTTGCGTCAAATATTTTTTCCACTTCCCCAACTAAAATGCTTTTTTTCATTACCATGCTGATATCCCGGGACACTGCAGGGAATTTGGCAATGCCCTCGTATTTCCGGCCAAAATCAGCCAGCGCAACGATTTCCGGCATATCAATCACTGCCACATAGGCGCGGCCTTTGATGGAATAATTGTCTGCCACCTGCGGGTGGAGTTCCCCCAGATACCCTACGGTTTTCCCATCATAAATGATGTTGGCCTGCCTGCCCGGATGGAGGAATGGTTTCCCGGATTCCGGGTCATAAGTTTCCTTCCCGGAAAGCCCCGCCTTCTCGAAAAATTCTTCTACCACGCCTTTCATGGTATAGAAATCCCCTTCCCCGTACATGCCAAGGGTGAACTGCATCCGCTCCTCCGGCAATTCCGTCACGGGCACCTGTTTGGGAAGGTAAATATTCCCAAGCTCATAAAGGCGCACATTTTTATTCCTGCGGTTGTAATTGGTGGACAGGGAAGTAAGCATCCCGTTTAAGGGGATGGTGCGCATAATGCTGAAATCTTCCCCTAACGGGTTGGAAATTACCACCGTTTTGCGCAGCCCACTGTCCTTGGGGAGCAGCAGTTTGTCGAACACCTTGGGGCTTTCGAAGGAATAGCTCATCCCCTGGCTGAACCCGCAGTACTCTGCAACATTCCTTGCCACTTCCTCTACCCGCAGCTTAAAGGACAGTTTCCCAGTGGTAGCCTCACCGGTAGGCAGGGTGGTTGGGATATTGTCATACCCGTAAAAACGCGCCACTTCCTCTGCCAGGTCTGCAAGGCACTCCAAATCCTGCCGCCAAGAAGGCACCAGCACTTCCCCGGTCCCTGCATCATAGCCTAAATCAATTTTCTGGAAATACCCCAGCATTTCTTCTTTTCCAATCTGGGTGCCCAGCAAACGGTTGATTTTTTCCGGGTCAAATAAAATCTTCCTGCCTTCCCTTCTTTTTCCATAGACATCGGCAACGCCCCCCACGACTTCCCCGGCGCCTAACTCCTCAATGAGCTGGCAGGCGCGGTTGATGGCGTCTATGGCATTGTTGGGGTCCAGGCCTTTTTCAAATTTGCTGGAAGCGTCTGTGCGCAGGCCGATTTTCTTGCTGGAAAGACGGATATTGGTGCCGTCAAAGCAGGCTGCTTCAAAGAGCATGGTGGTCACATTGTCGGTAATCATGGAGTTTTCCCCGCCCATAATCCCGGCAATGCCAACGGCTTTTTCCCCGTCGCAAATCATCAGCACAGAATCGTCCATGGTACGCTCCTGCCCGTCCAAGGTGACAAATTTTTCATCCTTTGCGGCCCGCCTTACAATAATTTCCCGTCCGGCAATGGTATCCAAATCATAGGCATGCATGGGCTGGCCGTATTCCTCCATCACATAGTTGGTAATGTCCACAATGTTGTTGATGGGCCGGATGCCCTGGGCAGCAAGCCGCCGCTGCATCCATTCCGGCGAGGGGGCAATCTGGATGTTTTTGACTACCCGGGCGCAATACCTTGGGCACAGCTCCGTATCCTCCACCGTGACTTTAATGAAATCATTGGCATTTTCGCTGTTTCCTGTTTCCGCTACCACCGGGGGCTTAAATTCCTTGCCAAAAGTAGCCGCCGCTTCCCTTGCGATGCCAAGGACGCCAAAGCAGTCTACCCGGTTGGAGGTAATTTCATATTCAAATACTACGTCGTCAAGGCCCAATGCCTGTATGGCGCTTTCCCCTACTGCTGCGTCTTCCCCAAAAATGTAAATGCCTTCTTCCGGCGCTTCCGGGTACATGTCGCGGTTGGATCCCAGCTCCTCAATGGAACACATCATGCCGTTAGAAACCACGCCCCGCAGCTTCCCTTTCTTGATTTTAATGCCGCCCGGGGTTTTCTTCCCGTCATGGCCCCCAGCCACCCGGCCCCCGTCCAAAACTACAGGGACTTTCTGGCCTTCTTTTACATTGGGCGCGCCCGTGACAATCTGCACGTCTTCCCCAGCGCCTATGTCCACCTGGCAGACCACTAACTTGTCTGCGTCCGGGTGCTTTTCTATTTTTGTAATCTGGCCAATTATGATTTTTTCCAAATCTGCGTCCAGCTTTTCATATCCTTCTACCTTTGAGCCGGAAAGTGTCATTGCGTCCATATATTCCTGGGCATCCACATCCAATTCCGGCACATAAGCCTTAATCCATGATAATGATGTATTCATAATGGTTGATTCCTTTCTTCCTGAACTATTCCTAAAAAAATCTATCCTTGCCTTGGATTCAGAACTGCTTTAAGAAGCGGTCGTCATTTTCATAAAGCAGGCGCATATCGTCTATTTCATATTTCAGCAATGCGATGCGCTCCAAGCCCATCCCAAAGGCAAACCCAGAATATTCCTCCGGGTCAATGCCGCTCATCTTAAGCACCCTTGGGTGCACCATGCCGCAGCCTAAAATCTCAATCCAGCCAGAACCTTTACAGAACCGGCATCCTTTCCCCCCGCATTTAAAGCAGGTCACGTCCACTTCTGCGCTGGGTTCTGTGAATGGGAAATGGTGGGGCCGGAATTTTACCCTGGTATTTTCCCCGAAAAGCTGCTTTGCGAACTCTGCCAAAGTGCCTTTCAAATCTGCAAATGTAATATGCCTGTCAACCACAAGCCCTTCCACCTGATGGAACGAGGGGGAATGGGTAGCGTCCACTTCATCGGAACGGAATACCCGGCCCGGTGCAATCATGCGGATGGGAAGCTTCCCTTTTTCCATTTCCCGCACCTGGACAGGGGAGGTCTGGGTACGGAGTAAAATCTTGTCATTGATGTAAAAGGTGTCCTGTTCGTCCTTGGCCGGATGGTTGGCTGGGATGTTTAATGCTTCAAAATTATAGTAATCGTATTCCACTTCCGGTCCTTCCACAACCTCATAGCCCATGCCTACGAAAATACGCTCCACTTCTTCCAGGGCAATGGTATTGGGATGGCGGTGGCCCACACGGTTTTTCTTGGCCGGCAGGGTCACGTCGATCACCTCTTGTTTCAGGCGGATATCGCGTTCTGCGGCTTCTAATTTTGATTTGGTTTCTTCGATGAGTTTTTCAATGCTTTCCCTTGTTTCATTCACAAGCTGCCCTACCATGGGGCGTTCTTCGGGGAGCACCTCCTTCATGCCCTTTAATACGGCAGTCAGTTCGCCCTTTTTACCAAGGAAGGCTACCCTTACGTCATTTAATTTGGCAAGGCCGTCTGAATTTTGGATTTGGCGGACTGCTTCTGCTTTGATTTGTTCCAGTTTTTCTTTCATATTTTGGTCCATTCCTTTCACTTTGCTTGGATGCTTTGCGACAGATTTCATACCCGCCGCAGTGCGATAAAAAAGTCCCTATGCTTTCGCATAGGGACGGAAAATTCCGCGGTACCACCCTGATTCCCAAATTCCCCTGCCATTCTATGCCGGGGCTTTGGGCGCTCTTTCTGCGTAACGTGCAGGGGACGTCATATCTTAATCTGGGGCGCCCCATTTCAGATATGCAGCTCCGGTGGGAAATTCGATTGCTGCCTTTCCTGAGGGGGCTTACAGCCGGTGGCCTCCTCTCTCTGTGAGCAGTGCAGTTCTCTACTTACATCATCGAAATGATGCGCGGCACCTTCATTGCTTTTGCTTGGTTGCTATTCTAACATGGGTTTTTAAAAACTGCAAGGGGTTTTTTGAATTTTCATGCCATAAATTTCTGAAATAGTTACTGCCTGCTTTTATGCCCAGCAGCACGCCCCAGGATACGCAGAAAACGCAAAAGATGCCATTTTGTACTGAAAAACCAGAATTTTGGCACATCGCATAGGCAATCATGCCTTTTTTCTATACCGTTCACATTCTCCTTCAAATTTGCATGTTGTTTTACGCGTGTTGGCTTCTAACTGTTGTTCTATTGCTTTCCATACTTCCTGATGAATGCTGTCTTTCTCCACTTTTCTTGTGTTAATCATCTTTTTCACGCTGGCAGCAAACCCGCGGCGCATATTTTTATCTAATGAGCCAAAGATTAATTGCCTTTTGTTTAAAGCATCCAGCATCCATTTCACAATGGTATCTTTATGTATGGTTTCTGTATCTTTCTCCCATACACTTTCAAGTACAATTTTAGCTAATTTCTGTAACTTTCCAGCATTTAATGAAGCGATATCCCTATGTAATGTTTTATATTCTTCAATTTTGGTGTAACCATCCGTTTCCTTTATGTCTAACCCCGCTTCACAAAGTTTCCTGTCATCCAAAAAAACAATCCTGATTTCCTCTAAAGAACGGAATCCAGAAGCCAAGGCCAAAACGCCTTTCTGGATATCTTCCGCCCCCTTCTCCCCGACATACCAAGTGGAAATACAGTTTTCATCGGTCCGCAAATCACTGATTGCATCGGCAGAAATCATTTCATCTTCCACGATATCAGGCGGTTCTTGTGTCCACTCTTTCATAGGGCTTATCATCCTCATTAAATAACTCATACTCTTCATCACCGTGCATTTCTATATAATTGACAACCCTGTCCCATTCTTTCTTTGCCCACGGGATACGCGGCACCACCGCTTTCATCAATGTGAGCGTGCTTTTAGAATTCCAATTGGAAAATGCTTTGATGGCATAACCAATTACCCTGTCATCTTCATGGTTTAGGGCAGCCATTGCCATCGTAGGCCCTTGCGGCACAACCTCCTCATATTCCATATGTGACAATGTATGGAATAAAGAACATAGAAACAATACGTCTTTAATATGTTTCAGAAATAAACGGTTCAGCCATTCCATAGCCTGCATTTGGGAACTCATGTTTATCAGGCTGTACACAATTTCTTCCATTGTGTTATATTCCCCTATTTTCAAATCATTCCAATTTAACAACAGAAAGATATCTTCCTCCGCAGATTCCCAGTCTATATCGGAAACGTCAAATACACGTATTTTAGCTGCCTTTTCCAGTGGGCTGTCTGCCTCCTGGCTGTCCTGGTAAGAATATTTTTTAATATTTTTCACTTCTCCGCTGCTTTGTTCCACAGTAGAAGTAATGTTATTTTTTTTCTGTGCTTCATTTGAAAAAATATCCAATATTGTTGTTGTATAAAGAAAAATACTGTCCATATAGTCAGTGAATCCCTTTCAGATTATTTATGATATCTTCTTTCCATTTTAGGGCCTCCTCAAAAAAAACTTTACAGCTTTCTATGGAAAAACGTTCTTCCATGTTCTCGCCCAATGTATTAATGTCTATCTTAGCCTGAATCCCCTTTACTTCAACATTCCCATGTTCAGCCACAGCGATACTTTCTATATTTTGCCCAATGTTCACGTTTTCCCCTAAGCCCGCGCACTCCATCCTGGCCACATTCTTAGTTCCCCATTCAATGGTATTTTCGCAAAATGGGTACGATTGCCCCACAATTATCTTCTTCTGGATACCCTCGCCCTCCTCTTTGGAAGTTATTTCCGAAACTGCAGTGGAATTCAGCGCAATCCTACAAATTTTCAATTCAAATGCTTCTATTATTTTGCCCAGATAACCTATGGCAGAACAAAATTCCAAACTGCCGCCCTCTTTTATTTCAATGTCAATCCTGTCCGGCAAAAAAATCATGCTGCATTTCTTTTCCTCACAGATGAACTGTGGGCGCGATTTCTTTGTCACTTTATTTGTAGGCTGTTCAATTTGGATCATTTGAATCATATTTGGCAGAAATCCATCCTGGCCTAAAATTTTGTACAATTTCGAAACATTGTCTTGGTTCGCTTCCAAAAAATCATAATTCCCAAATATGCTGTATTTTATGTTCTGTATGTTTAATTCCATCTAAACCCCTCCTGAAGCCCAGTTTACCTAAATAGTATTATACCTAAAGTATTTCCAATATTCAACTTAAAATCTGCATCATTCCTTTCTTTTCATTCAGGCACAAAAAGTTTTTTATCATTATACCACTTCCGCAACAGCTTTGGGATTTTATTTTTTATTTTCTATTTTTACTGGTTTATGAAATTCCGTATGCCTGGAAAAACTATGTCCATTCTCCTTATTTCTCAAAATGCTGGTAATCCTTCACAGAATTCCAGTTCCCGCCCCACGCAAACCCATGCTCCTGAAAAAGCTGCAGGCACAAATCCCCTTCTGCAATTTTATATGGGAAATCCCCGTCCCGGTCTGCATAGTCCGCCCCGTTTGCAGGGCTTACCAGCAGTTCCCCAGTGCCGGAATCCTTGACATAAGGGTTATATTTGGGGTTAATGTCAATGGCGAGGCCCAATGCATGCTTGGACAGCTTGGAGGAACCTGCAATTTCCCGGTAATTGAAGGCAGAAGTGTTGTTGTCAGACATGGAACGTTCATCGTCTGCGCCGTATGCATCAATCAGCACCATTTTTTCTATTGGGTAGGACTGTGCGTAAAGCTGGGACATAATTTCCAAAATATCCTCCGCAATGGACTGGTTCACAACCAGTTCCCCAATGTGGGTGTTTCCATCAAAGCCCATATGGAGCACACGCAGGTAACGGAGTTCCGCAAGGGAAATGTTCCCATTTTCCTGATAGGAGCTGCCCACCATCCGCTGCTGCACCTCCTCCGGCAGCTCCTCACTGTAGAAAAAGCTGTCCAGGGCTGGCTGGGACAGGCCGGAAACATCGAAAATGCTGCCGGCTTCCAGCGCATCCATATCTGAAAAGACTGCCCCCTGCTGAAATGCATTGGAATCCTGAACCGGCTCTTTCATTTCTGGCTCTGCCCCATCTGGTCCCACGTTCTGCTGGGATGCATTAGGTTCCTGGACCGGCCCCTCCGTTTCTGGCCCCGCCCCATCTGGCCCCACGCTCCGCTGCACTGCCGTTTCCTGCCCCGTCTTACTGCCAACTGGCTGGAATTCCCGGAAAACCGCAAAGGCGGCAAAGGCCATAACGCAAAAGACAATGCATTTTGCCAAAATTCCGGATCCAGCACTGCGCCTAGGTTTCCTCCCCCTCCTTATGGCATTTCTGCTTCCCTTGCTTCTTCGCTTCAATGGCTTCCCCACCCTTCTTTATGAAATTATGGCACACTGGCGCAGCAGGGCAATCTCCTTCTGGTAGCCAGCCAAATCATTGGGCGTTTCCAGGAAAAATGGGAGTTCCCGCAGCTTGGGGTGGGTGACAATGGACTGAAAAGCCGGAAGCCCAATATTCCCTTCCCCAATTTTGGCATGGCGGTCCTTATGGCTGCCCAGCAGGTTCATGCTGTCGTTCAGGTGCATGGCTTTCAGGCGCCTGAGCCCAAGGACAGATTCAAACTCCTCCAGCACCTGCTCCAATTGGCTGGTAATATCGTAGCCCCCGTCAAACACATGGCAGGTGTCCATGCAGACCCCAATGCGGCTGCTGTCTGCCACCCGTTCTATAATGGCTTGCAGCTCCTCGAAATCCCGGCCAATTTCCGTCCCTTTCCCCGCCATAGTTTCCAGCAGGATGGTTGCATGGAACCCATGCTCCTGAATCCGGTCCAGCATATCGGCAATGTAGGCAATCCCTGCTTCTGCCCCCTGCTTTACATGGGAGCCGGGATGGAAATTGTACATCGCGTCTGGGATATATTCCAGACGCTCCAAATCATCGCGCATCGTATTGTACGCAAACTGCCTGATCCCCTCGTCCTTGGCACATGCATTTAAGGTATAAGGGGCATGGGCCAGAATCTGGGCAATCCCATGCTCCTGTGCATACGCAAGATAAGCGGCAATATCTTCGGTATCCAATGCTTTTGCCTTGCCGCCCCTTGGGTTCCTGGTAAAAAACTGGAAGGTGTTGGCCCCTATGCCCACTGCCTCCTTCCCCATGGCTAAAAAGCCTTTCGCGGATGACAAATGGCATCCAATCCTTAACATATTGAAAACGGCTCCTTTTTCATAACTGCGCCAGTTGCGCCGGAAGTTACCATCTGGGCATACCTTGCCAAATACCCTTCCGTTACCTTCGGCGCCCTTGGCTGCCATCCTTCTTTCCGTTTCGCAAGGGTTTCCTCCGGCACATCCAGCTCCAGCGTTAATGCCGGGATATTGATTTTAATGATATCCCCTTCCTCCACCAGCGCAATGGGCCCTCCTACTGCGGCTTCCGGGGAAACATGGCCGATGGACGCGCCCCGGCTTGCCCCGGAGAAGCGGCCGTCCGTAATCAGCGCAACCGTTGAGCCTAAGCCCATCCCTGCAATTGCAGAAGTCGGGTTTAACATTTCCCTCATGCCAGGGCCTCCCTTTGGCCCTTCGTAGCGGATGACTACCACGTCCCCAGCCACGATTTTCCCGCCTTTGATTGCCGCAATGGCATCTTCCTCACAGTCAAATACACGTGCCGGCCCTTGGTGCACCATCATTTCCGGCGCAACTGCGGAACGTTTCACCACGCTGCCTTCCGGGGCCAAATTCCCTTTCAATACGGCAAGCCCGCCGGTTTTGCTGTAGGGGTTTGCCAGGGGGCGGATCACTTCCGGGTTCCTGTTGGCACAGCCCTTGATATTTTCCCCAACCGTTTTCCCAGTCACAGTCATACAATCAAGATTTAATAAACCAAGTTCTGCCAGTTCGCCCATAACTGCATAGACGCCCCCCGCTTCATTCAAGTCCTCCATGTAAGTAGGGCCTGCCGGGGCAAGGTGGCAGAGATTGGGGGTTTTCTCACTGATTTCATTGGCAAACCCAATGTCAAAATCAAACCCAATTTCATGGGCAATGGCCGGAAGGTGGAGCATACTGTTGGTGGAGCAGCCCAGCGCCATGTCCACAGCCAATGCGTTCAAAACAGCGTCCTTTGTCATAATGTCCCTTGGGCGGATGTTTTGTTTCAACAGCTCCATTACTGCCATGCCTGCATGTTTTGCAAGGCGCAGGCGGTCAGAATACACGGCCGGGATAGTCCCATTCCCCTTTAAGCCCATGCCCAGGGCTTCTGTCAGGCAATTCATGGAATTGGCGGTGTACATCCCAGAGCAGGAACCGCAGGTAGGGCATGCCTTTTCCTCAAATTCGCATACGTCCTCCTCCGTCATGGTGCCAGCCGCATATGAGCCAACTGCCTCAAACATAGAGGACAGGCTGGTCTTTTTCCCTTTTACATGGCCTGCCAGCATAGGGCCGCCGGACACAAATACCGTTGGCACATTAATCCTTGCGGCTGCCATCAGGAGCCCAGGCACATTTTTATCGCAGTTGGGCACCATAACCAGCGCGTCAAACTGATGGGCAAGGGCCATGCATTCGGTAGAATCTGCAATCAGGTCGCGGGTCACAAGGGAGTATTTCATGCCGGTATGCCCCATGGCAATCCCGTCGCAGACTGCAATGGCCGGGAACACCACCGGGACGCCCCCGGCTTCTGCTACCCCAAGCTTCACGGCATTTACAATTTTATCAAGGTTCATATGCCCGGGGACAATTTCATTGTAGGAGCTTACAATCCCAACTAACGGCCGCTCCATTTCCTCCTTGGTAAACCCAAGTGCGTTGAACAAAGAACGGTGAGGCGCCTGCTGCATCCCTTTTTTTACATTATCGCTTCTCATTATTTTTACCTCTTTCTTATTTTTTACTTTTTTATATTTCCTGCTATTATATTACCACGTTAGTTGTATGATGTCAATATAGATGTATGACATTGCAAAACATAGTCACATTGTATAAATGGAAAAGCCCCTGAATTGACTTTTCTGGCAATTTATGCTATATTTCCGTTAGAGAATGTCCAGAAAATTTTCTATTTTTTCTGGGCAGCCTACTATTGGGCTATCAGGAGGATACTGCCATGAATGGACCAAAGATGGGGCATTACCTTATTGAGCACATACTTGCGCCCCAGGGCTCACAAGATATTCAGGCAACCCATGGAATTATAAACTTCATGGACGAAATGCCCGGCGGTTTTTTAATTTACCGTATGGGCGGGACTGAGGAAATCATCTATGCCAACAAGGCTCTGCTGCGTATCTTCCAATGCGCATCCTTAGAGGAATTCCGGGAGCTTACCGGCAACTCCTTTCAGGGGATGGTGCACCCGGAGGATTTGGAAACTGTAGAACAGAGCATCATGGAACAGATTGCAAACAGCCAGTACGATCTTGACTATGTAGAATACCGGATTATCCCGAAAAACGGGGAGGTCCGCTGGGTGGAGGACTATGGGCATTACCTGCACCTGGAACATGTGGGGGACGTTTTCTATGTATTTATCAGTGACGCAACGGAAAAAAGGAACCTAAGCTTTGCTGAAAGAACCCGCCTGATGGAAGAAAAAATACAAAAAGAGGAAAAACTAAAAAGCCTGATGGAAGAATTTGACAAGGAGCGCCGCCTGATCAACCAAGAGCACCTGCGCCGCCTGGAAGTCATTGAAGGGCTCAGCGTAAATTATGAATCCATCCTTTATGCGGACCTGGACGCGGACAAGATCCTGCCCTACCGCTTAAGCGACCGGACGGAAAAACAGTTTGAGAAGAAATTCCAAATGCGCCGGTTCCATTGGTACACCAACGATTATGTCAGCACATGGGTCCACCCTGAAGACCAGGCGCTGGTTACAAAAGTTTCCTCCCCCGAATACATACGTAAAAGGCTGGCAAAAAGCAAGACCTATTACACCAATTACCGTGTCATCCACCGTGGGGAGCTCCAATATTTGCAGCTGCGCATTGTAAATGTAGGGAGCGGAGACCACATTTCCCAAATTGTCATGGGCTACCGGAAGGTAGACGAGGAAGTCCGGCTGGAAATGGAGCAGAAACAGATTTTTGCAGACGCCCTCAATACGGCAAACCTTGCCATCAATGCCAAAAATACGTTCCTTTCCCATATGTCCCACGACATGCGGACCCCCCTGAACGCAATTTTCGGCTATACGGCCCTTGCCAAGAAATATATCTCGGACCATGGGGCGGTGGAAAATTATTTGGGCAAAATTGAAATCGCAAGCAAACAGCTTTTGGAACTGATTGAAAAAGTGCTGGAGCTCTCCTGGGCGGAATCTACGGATACCCGCATTTCTGAATCTGAATGCAACTTAAGCGATATTGTGCAGGACGTCCATGAAAACCTGCTGTCCCAGGCAATGGAAAAAAATATTTCCTTTACCTTGGATTCTATCCAAATGACACACTGCGACATTTTCGGCGACCAAAATAAGCTCCGGCAGCTTCTCTCCAACCTGGCTTCCAACGCCATCACCTACACGGAGGAAGATGGGCAGGTGGATATCAGCGTAAAGGAACTGGAAAAATTCCCCAACAATTTCGCAGTTTACCAGTTTGTCGTCAAGGACACTGGCATCGGCATCAGCAAAGAATTCCTGACGCATATTTTCGATCCATTCGAGCGGGAGAAAAACACCACCTTCAGCGGCATCCACGGCACAGGCCTTGGGCTTACCATTGCCAAAAACCTTGTGGACATGATGGGCGGGGATATCCAGGTAGACAGTACGCCGGGGAAAGGCAGCACATTCACCGTTACCCTCCGGTTCCGCATCCAGACCCATCCCCTGTCTTCTGCCAACCACACGGAAGACGCTTTTTCCAGCCTGCTGAACAAACGGATTCTGCTAGTGGACGACAATATCGCCAATCTTGAAATTGAAACGGAAATCCTCCAGGGGATGGGATTTATTGTGGAAACTGCCATCAACGGGAGCATTGCTGTAGAAAAAATGGGGCTTTCCTCCCCGGGGGACTATGATTTAATCCTGATGGACATCCAGATGCCAGTCATGGACGGCTGGGACGCCACGAAAAATATCCGCAGCCTGAAAGACCCGGCGCAGTCCCGTATCCCGATTATTGCATTGTCAGCGGACGCCTTTGACAGCGACAGGCAGATGTCCATTGAATGCGGCATGGACGCCCACCTGACGAAACCCATTGATGTGCCGCTGCTGTTAGAAACCATTGCAAAAACCTTACATGCGAGGAAATACAGTGAAATGGATGGCAGCAGACAGAAGTAAGATACCGAGGTAAAACAAGCACTTGTTGCTGGCCGGAAAACGGTTAAGCAGCAAGTGCTTGATACGTTGGGCTGCGCCCTGCTTATTTTAGGAAACGGGGATGGGGGAAATAGCTGACTGCAGCCTTCCCGATAATGTCCTCTTTTTTTACGAATTTATGCTCCCAGTACCGGGAATCCCAGGAATCGTTCCGGTTATCCCCCATCATAAAGTAAGCGCCTTCCGGCACTTGGAACGGCCCAAACCTGTCATAGCTTACTTCGTCGGTATAATCCTGCTCCAAAGGCTCCCCGTCAATGTAAATCGTGCCGCCCTTCCCCTCAATCGTTTCCCCCGGCAGCCCTAAAATCCGTTTCAGGTAAAGGGTTTCCCCGTCGTCCGGGTAAATAAACGTTACAATATCCCCCCGTTCCGGCTCGCCGAACAGATAGGAAAGGCGGTTCACAAGGATTCTGTCCCCTGCCATCACAGTGGTTTCCATGGAGGATGTGGGCACCTGGGCGTTGGCAATCATATATTTATTCAGCAGCATGCCAAACAGCAAGGCTGCCGCAATAATCCCTATATTTATGGCCGCTTCCCTTAACAGTTTCTTGTTCATCCCTTCTCCTCCTTTTCCCGTGTACCGCTGTTATCCTTATTCCATTGGGAGCTGCGCCATGGCATGCAGGATATGGATGCGCATGGCGTTCCTTGCGCCCTCCCCATTCCGTTCCTTCAGAAAATCCATCAGTATTTTATGGTCCACAAGGGTTGCCCTGACTGCCGCTTCATGGGCTTCTGAAAGCTTGACCCCTTTATTGATCCCCTCATAAATGACAGGCATAAGCTGGTTCATAAACTCATTGTGGGTGGCTTTTGCAATGGACTTGTGGAAAGACTGCTCCACTTCTGTCCGGTCCTTATTCTGGCGGATACGCTCCTCAATCTCCGCCCCCAACGCTAAAATACGCTGGATTTCTTCCTCTGTGGCGCGGTTTGCAGCATAAAAGGCGGCTTCCGGCTCAAAAATCAGGCGCATTTCATATAAATCCCGTATGTTCACCGCCGCCGGGGCAAGGGAGGACAGTTCCTTTGGCTGCACCTGCCGAAAGTCCTCCCGGACAAAAGTCCCGCGCCCACGCTGGATTTCTAAGATTTTCCCTGTAACAAGGATACGGATGGCTTCCCGGAGGGTCGTGCGGCTTACCCCCAATTCTTCGGAAAGTTCATTTTCGTTGGGCAGCTTGCTCCCGGGAGGAAAACGTTTTTCCACGGTAATCATGGACAGGATGGTATCTGCAATACGGTCTGACAGCCTGCTTCCTTGTTCCATATGGCCCCTTTCTGCATTAGCTAAAATAAATCAACTCGTCTTCTGGCTTTTCCGCTTTCTCAACCTCCAATGCATACAGCACAGGCCCCTTCCCCCGGTACTCCATGGCAAATTCATTCCGCATCTCTGCAGTAATTTTAATCCATGATTTGTGCGGGATTTCTGACGCCCTGCCATATTTGCATTTAAACCCGATAAAGGTAATGTCGTCTGCACAGCATGTCATGGCAAACCTGCCCGGGATAAAAATATTTTTTTTCATTTTTTCCGGGCGGTATACAAGGGCCAGGAACTGCACTTTCTTCCCTTCGTATTTCTTAGGGTCGTCCAGGGCGTCCATATACCAGATGCCGTAATCCATATCGGTAATCTCTATGGTTTCCTGGTTCAGGTCGTAGGGCAGCTCCTCCATGTCATTTTCATCAATCGTGCCGTCCTCCCGTTCATAGGCAATCTGGGCTTTCCGGTTCAGCGCTTTGATGGCCCGGCGGAATTTCCCTTTGGGGGTGCCGTCGGTGCAGCGGTTTATGATTACCACGTCCGCCGCAAAAAGCTGTTCCATAATCATAGCCCTCATATTTGCCAGATACAGTTCAAACGTGGCGGCGTCCACCGTGGCAAGGGACTGTACCAGCACCCAGTCTTTGGGAAGGGCCAGTTCCAGAAATGTGGACATCTGCCAGGTGCCATTGTATTCAATGAATACTTGGTCCGGACGGCAGTCCCTGCCAAGCTCCGCCAGTTTTTCACTGGTAAATTCTTCCTCATCCTCAATCATTGCCAGCTTTGCGTTGGCTTTTTGCAATTCCGCTTCGTCAAATTCTATTTCCCCATCCTCACAGAGAATCAGCAGCGTCTTCCCATTCTCGCTGAAATCCCCTTCTATCAGGGTTTCCCGTATCAGGGAGCTTTTACCGCTGTCCATGAAACCGGAAAATAAATATACTGGAACCTCCATTTTCTCACAACCTTCCTCATCCACTATAAAACTGGCTTGCGCCCTCACTTCCTGCAGGCTCCTTCCTGCCATTCTTTACCGGCTGTTATAGCCCAAACAGCCCCGCCAGTTTTTCTTCCTTCAAATCCGTTCCAATGACGCAGAGCCTTCCCGTATAATCCGGCTCCCCGGTGCGCAGTTCATATTCCCCATCCACCATGTCAAAATAAACCCATGTGCCATCCTCCGTGGGGACCATCCCTTTTGCCCGGAGAATTGTGCCATATTCTTCCGTACTGCAGAATACTTCCATGGCATGCCCAATGGTTTCTTTGGTAAATATATGGGGCGTTTCCTTCCCCCAGCTTGTAAATACTTCATCTGCATGGTGATGGTGGTACCCATGCCCGTGCCCATGGCAGCCGCATGTACAGTCTGGCCCATGTTCATGGGCATGTTCCTCATGGTGGCAATGCTCCCCATGCCCATGGCTGTGTTCCCCATG
>ERZ778516.1070-NODE-1070-length-21733-cov-6.974905_pt1 | contig 21733 bp, 19 predicted proteins | sample MGYA00510342_ERZ778516 | MGnify/ENA primary metagenome ERZ778516 (study PRJEB29527, sample SAMN07138961) | mouse gut metagenome | material: feces | host: mouse | place: China:Nanjing | collected 2016-01-25 ... | reverse complement strand
TTTGCTCTATCATACTACATATAAAATTCATAACAATTCCTAACAAAAAGTTATGCATTTATATTGTAGTCAAATGATTGTCAACGGAAAGGCAGGGACATGCACGGGTTGGATTATGTAAAAATGGGGGCGAGAATCCGTCAGCTTCGGAAAGCAAAAGGCTGGTCACAGGACAGGCTTGCAAAACAATGCGGCATCAGCCTGAACTTTATGGGGCATATCGAACGCGGTACAAGGAAGATGAGCATGGATACGTTTGTCAGCCTGTGCAGGGAGCTGGAAACAGATGCAGACGCGCTGCTCTGGGGCACGGCACAGCCTTTTGGGACGGCGGCTCAGGGGATGTGGGGACGGCGGGAGCAAACCGATGATGACAGCTATGAGATGTATATTCAGATTATGAAATCAGTAGCGGACATTATCAAAAGCAAAAACTGCTGAAAAGGAAAAACTATGAAAGTGATACAACTGTTTAAAATCTACTGGCCGGACAATGGCGGCGGGATTGCGAAAGTGATGGAAAGCATTGCGGAATGCCTGCCAGGATGGCAGCATGAGGTGATTGTATGCCAGGGGAGCAGACAGAAAAAGCGCAGGACGCAAATATACCGCGGCGTGCTGGTACGCAGATGCAGGCAGTTGTTTACCGCTGCATCGACGCCGGTTTCACTTGATTTTTTGCGCCAGGTAAAAAAATATACGAAGGACGCGGATATCGTGATCTATCATTTTCCGTATCCGATGGCAGACCTTGCCGTACTGCTAGGGCTGCCTGCGGGCAGGCTCGTCGTATGGTGGCACTGCGGGTTTGAAAAATATGCATGGCTGGCGCCGCTTTACCGTCCGTTCGCATGGCACACGCTGAAAAAGGCAGATCTGATTCTTGTGTCAGCGAAAGGGAATGTGAAAAACTCCAGGCTGCTCAGACAGTTTGAGAAAAAGTGCAGAGTGATACCTTTTTGTGTCAGCGACACATATTTGCAAAAAGGAAGCGCATATGCAGCGGGCATAGAAAAAGCGCAGGAATCAGGCGAAAGCCAGAAAAAAACGATTCGCATCCTGTTTATAGGCAGGCTGGTCTGGTATAAAGGCTGTGATATTCTGCTCAAAGCGTTTCAAAGTATGAAGCAGAAAAACTGCCGTCTGATTTTAATCGGCAGCGGTGTGCTGGAAATGGAATTAAGGCAGCTTGCCGCTTCGCTTGGGCTTACGCATGTGGAATTTATGGGCAGGGTGTCAGAAAAAGAAAAAATGCGCCAGATTGAGATGTGCGACTTTTTGGTGCTGCCGTCTGTTTCAAAGGCGGAAGCATTTGCGGTAGTCCAGATCGAAGCAATGGCTTTTGGGAAGCCTGTCATTAATACGGCTTTGCCAAGCGGCGTACCGGATGTCAGCATTGACGGAGTAACGGGGATTACGGTAAAGCCAAAAAGCGTGCGCGGGCTTGCCAGGGCGATGGATACCCTCGCGGAGGATGAGGGGCTGCGCAGAATGTATGGAAGCAATGCGCTGCAAAGAGTGCAGGAAAAGTATACGCAGCAGAAAATGGGAGAAAGGTATCGGGAAATTTTTGAAAAGAAAGTAAAGGAAACATACAAGGGATTATGCTGGAAAGAATAAAAGAAATATATGCTTACCGTGAAATGACAGCTTCACTTGTAAGAAGGGACTTAAAAGGAAGATACAAAGGCTCCGTCCTTGGATTTTTGTGGACGTTTTTAAATCCGCTGCTGCAACTGGCGGTGTATACAATGGTATTTTCCACGATTATGCGGTCAGGTATTGAGGATTACTATTTGTTTTTGTTTGTGGCGCTGATTCCGTGGATTTTCTTCAGCACATCGTTAACAGGTGGTGCAGGCTGTATTTTGTCACAGCAGGATATGGTCAAAAAGATTTATTTTCCAAGGGAGGTACTGCCGTTTTCTTATGTACTGAGCCAGTTTGTCAATATGCTGTTAAGCTTTCTCGTCGTGTTTGCCGTATTGGCATTTGCCAGGTATCAGGTACAGCCGGCAGCGTTTTTGTGTCTGCCTGTAATTATGCTTGTAGAATTTGTCCTGGCACTTGGATTCACAATGATGATGAGCGCGGTTACTGTCTATATCAGGGATTTGGAATATATTCTTGGCATCGTTACGATGGCATGGCAGTTTTTGACACCGGTCATGTACGATATCGAGCAGGTGCCTGAGCAGGTACGCTGGGTGTTTTGGCTAAATCCGATGACTTATGTAATCAGCGCATACCGGGATGTTTTGTATTACGGGACTGTGCCAAGGCTGGAAACGCTGCTGTCGGCAGCAGTGACCGGGGCGGTAATGCTGGTTGCAGGGTGGTTTGTATTTGCACGCCTGCAAAGGCATTTTGCGGAGGAGCTATAAATGCAGGAAACGAAGGGAAGTGGATACGGCATGAACATTGCATTGGAAGCACAGCTCCTGCTTGGGAAGGAGCGGACAGGGATCGCATGGAATGCGCATAACCTGATTTTAGAGCTTGCCAAAGACCCGGAAAATAAATGTACGCTACAGTATTTTAAAAGCCGCCGTGCCGCTTTGGATACGGACGCCCTGAAAGAATATAAAAAAGCCGGATGCCATGTGGAGTGCTGCCGTTGGTTTTGCTATTCGCTGTACAAGCTGCTTTGGCTATGGCTGCCGGTGCCATACCGTTTGTTTTTCCATACAAAGCCAGATGTGACACAGTTTTTTAATTTTGCGGTGCCGCCTGGCGCGAGGGGAAAGCGGGTGACGTTTATCCATGATATGGCATATAAAACCTGCCCGCAGACGGTAGACAAAAAAACAAGGATCTGGCTGGAGCTTTGCATGAGAACGTCGTGCAGACATGCCGACCACATCGTTACCGTATCCACGTTCAGCAAAAAAGAAATTGTGCGCCTTCTGCACATTCCAGAAGGAAAAATAACCGTAATTCCAAATGCAGTTGACCATACAGTCTATCATATGGATTATTCCAAAGACCAGCTTAGAATGGCACGCAGCCGGTATGGAATCAGGGAAGACTATTTTCTATATCTTGGGACGATCGAGCCGCGTAAAAATCTGGAAAGGCTGCTGGATGCATATGCAAGGCTGTGCCGGGAAAAGCCGGATACGCCACAGCTTGTGCTTGCAGGCAGGAGAGGGTGGCTGTGCGACGGGATCTACGAAAAGGCACGCAGCCTGAATCTTGGAAACAAAATCCTGTTTACCGGGTATGTCAGGCAGCAGGACAGCCCCATGCTGATGTGCGGGGCGGCAGCATTTGTATTTCCGTCGCTTTACGAAGGCTTTGGGATGCCTCCGTTAGAAGCGATGGCGTGCGGGACGCCGGTGATTACGTCAAATACGACTTCTCTGCCGGAAGTAGCGGGAGACGCTGCTGTTTTGGTCAATCCGAAAAGCAGAAGCGAGATTTATAGGGCGATGAAGCAAATGTTGGAGGACAGCAGCGTCACAGACAGGTGCCGAAAGCGCGGAACAGCGCGGGCAAAGCAGTATACATGGGAAAAGTCAGCGAAAATGCTGTCAGATTTGTATAGAAAATTAGAGACAGGGCTGGAAAATAAGTATGAAACCCGAAAATGTAATTGAAGTAAACAACATTACAAAAAAATTTAAAATCTATCTGGACAAAGGCTACACGCTAAAGGAAAAGACGTTATTTCAAAAAAGGCGAAGATACGAAGAGCGCAGTGTGCTGAACGGTGTCAGCTTTGCGGTGAAACAGGGCGAAGCGGTTGGACTGATCGGGCATAATGGCTGCGGCAAGAGCACGACACTGAAATTATTGACAAAAATCATGTATCCCAACAGCGGGGCAATTAAGATGCGCGGACGGGTATCCTGCCTGCTCGAATTGGGAGCCGGCTTCCACCCGGATATGAGCGGCCGTGAAAATATTTATATCAACGCATCGATCTTTGGACTGTCCAGAAAAGAAATTGACCAGCGCGCAGGGGAGATCATCGCGTTTTCGGAGCTGGAGGAATTTATTGACAATCCGGTGCGCACGTATTCTTCCGGCATGTATATGCGCCTTGCCTTTGCGGTTGCCATCCATGTAGACGCGGATATCCTGCTGATCGACGAGATACTTGCGGTAGGCGACGTCTCGTTCCAGTCCAAATGCTTCCGCCGCCTGCATGAGATCAAGCAGGAGGGGACGACGATTGTGCTGGTGTCGCATTCACTGGATCAAATAGAAAAAATCTGCGACCGGACGATCTGGCTGCATGAAGGGCTTGTAAGGGCGGACGGAAAACCGGAGGATGTCCATGTGGCGTATATGGATTATATGATGGAAAAAGAGGAGAAAAAGAACGGGCAAGTGTGCAAGAGCAGCAGCCATAATACCAAGTATAAGGAAATCGGAACACAAAAAGTAGTATTTGAATCGATCCGATTGCTGGACGAACATTTAAAAAACGAAAAACAGGAATTGCAGCAGGGAGATGCGTTTGTACTGGAAGCCGAATATTTCAGAAAGGATGGTTCTATAAAGGATGCGGAAATAGGCGTTCAAATTGTCAGAGATGATTCTGTATGTTGTATGGGGACCAATACGCAGATCGATCAAGTGGAAAGCATTCAGTTGAAAGACCAGGGAATCATTCGGATTTACTTTTATGATTTGTCGTTTGTGAGAGGGAGGTATAGTTTTACGCTGACTCTGCGTAATTGTTTGGATGAAATTTATCATCGTGTTTTTGAAGCGGCTCGTTTTTTCGTGAAAAGCGATAAAAAGGAGTTTGGTGTGGTTTCTGTAAAGCATCGATGGGATTTTGACGGACAACAAGCTGCTGTGTCAGGAGCGGGGAATTGCCTGGATACAGAAAAAACCAAAATTCATATCATAGCGCAGCAGAAGCAGTATGAGATTATGACAGGAGAAAACCTGCAATGTATAGTAAGCGTTACAAATAACTCTAAACAGGAAATTTGCCCTGACAGATTTTTCCCGGTCAGCTTGTCCTATCATTTATATAAAGAGAATGGTGAACTCGAATGTTACGATGGAAAGCGGACGTATTTGGATGGGAAAATCTGTGAGAATGAAACAAAGGAGATCTGTGTCCAAGTTGATACGCAGGGGTTGCCAGTCGGAAAATATTATGCGGAGGTTATGGTGGTTCAGGAAAATGTGGCATGGTTCGGTGATCTTGATGCCAATATGAAAGAGTGTATCACGCTGATTGTAAAAAAATGCAGTGAAGCAGATGACAAGTCATGAAGAAACAATGAGGAAAAATAGGATGGAAGAAAATGCGTATGATATTGAAGTGCATACTGAGGTAAAAAAACTCGAATTTATGGCGGGGGGGGGTAAATTCAAATTACCTGTCTGTATTAAAAATAGAAGCAGCAGGGATTTGATTGATGCAGAAGCAACGTATCTGTCTTACCACGTATACAGCTTGGATGGCGGAAAGGATGAGTGGGATCAAAAGCGTTATTCTATCAACATATGCAAAGGCGAAGAAAAAACAGTTGCGATCGAAAGCACCGCCCCAGAGAAAAAAGGATCTTATATATTTAAACTGGATATCGTAAAAGAAGGCAGTGAATGGTATTCAGATTCTGGCGTAAAATTTCCGCATATTGCAGTAAAGGTATGTGATGACGGCTCAGCACTTATGTCAGATTTGTATGAGCAGATCGAGGCGCAGAAATTGGAGGAAGAGCACTGGAAACATATACTACATTCAGGTGAATACGATTTTTTTCATCCATACTGTAAAGTTGATCCATATGGCAGATCTCCGCTGACCGCGGTGCTGCTGTTCCACACAACGGTTGAAATGTCTGTTTCCATACATGTGCCTGGGAAGACAAAAATGGCATGTGTGGATGCAGTATTTTCAGATTATACACTGGATCATATGATACCAGTCTATGGACTTTATGCTGATAAAACAAATGTTGTAAAGATGCAGGGATGTGACAGGGATGGAAATATCGTTGAAAATCAGATTGAGATCATTACCCAAAAGATAACGCATGGATTTGAGGATATCAGCCTGCTTGCTTATGCTGAGGATGAAAACCTGCTGGCGCCTGGATTCAATTTCTGTTATACAGGATTAGAAGAAAAAGGAATGAAAATGGCATATGATGTCAACGGTGATATCCGGTGGTATTTCACAGATACTTCGTTTGAAGTGCCGGCAAATTATGTGTCCAGCTCGTCCATATGGATGTCAAGACAGGTATTAGATGCACTTAACGCAGTAGAATCCTTTGTTTTAGAATTGAATTATATGGGCAGGATACAATCTGTTTATTATCTGCCGTATGGCATTCACCATGATATTCAATTTACATTAAGGAATACGATGTTAATCTTAGGCAGCCGAAAAGATGTGAAATATGACAAGCTCGTTGAAGTTGACCTTGAGACAGGAAATATTATCAACGTGATTGATTATAAAAAAATGCTGCAACGAACAAGAAATGTCAGTGTTGTTTATTCCAATGCAGACTGGCTACATGCAAATTCTGTTATTGAACACGATGAAGATTTTATTGTCTCAGGAAACACGCAGTCAACGATTGTAAAGCATAATCGAAACGGACAAATCAAATGGATGTTAGCAGATCCAGTTGGATATGGCTTATATTGGAAGCGGTTTTTATTAAAACCAGTTGGAAGAAACTTTGAATATCCATATAATCAACATGCGGTAGAAGTCTTGCCAAATACGAAAGGTAATAGGGATATAGTTGATATCCTGCTGTTTGATAATGGTTACAGCAGAAACAAATGCAGGGGATGGGACGAAAAAAATCATCCATCTTATTCAAGAATGGTTCATTATCAAATCGATGAAAAGAAAATGACAGTCAGACAAGTATGGGAGTACGGGAAGGAGCGCCCGGAATTATTTTCAAAATGGCGCGGGGATGCAGATTTGCAGAACAACGGCAATGTCATTGGTGTGTTTAATGTCCGCCAAGAAACGAAAATAGATGGTAAAAATTATACAGAACATTGTGTTGCTGTAGAAGTGAATAAAAGCAAGAAAGTATTGTGGGAGTGCTATGGGTTTAGTATGACAGGCAGAAACAGTTATCAAAATTACAGAATTGAACGCAGGGATATATATGATGCTAAAGAATCTAATATTTTATTGGATTATGAAGTGAAAATCAGGCTTGGAAATATTACAGAACAGGCAGAATAGAGGATCACTTTTGTATGAAAAGGAGAGTCAATAGAATGAGCAGCCATGACAATAAAGAGAATACGAGATGCTTAAATAAGTTTAAAAATATAATGACTCACCTGTGCCTTCGCCTGCACGCGCCGATTATCCGCCTGCTGAATCAGAAAACAGATGCAGCACAGAACGAAATCGGACATTTGAATGCCGGTATGCAAAACATCCTACAGCAGTTGGAAAACTATGAAAAGCTTTGTGAGAATATACGCAGTATCAATCAGCAGTTAGAAGGCTATGAAAATGTAGTTGAAAATATACGCAATATCAATCGGCAGTTAGAAGGCTATGAGAAGCTTTGTGAAAATGTACGCAATACGAACCAACAGTTGGAAGGCTATGGGAGCTTGGTGGAAAACGTACGCAATACGAACCAACAGTTGGAAAGATTTTCAAATCTTGCCGTGGATATAGCAAATATAAAGCAAAGTCTGGAAAGTATCGCTGTAAATGTCCGTAACAGCAATACACAATTAGAACAGATAGACAGTACGCTGGATATGCATGGCGTTAAAATCGCGTCGCTGCAAAAGATGGGCGCACAAGACAATACGAAAGCAGCAGACCAGCCAGTCATTTTGGCAGGCAGCGATGGGCATATAGAGCCAGCCGCCGCATCATATGGCGGCATCGACTATTTTGACTTTGAAAACCATTTCCGCGGTTCCAGGGCGCAGATCAAAAAAAACCAGGAGATCTATCTGGAATATTTTCAGGGCAGGCGCCATGTCTTAGACCTTGGATGCGGCAGAGGGGAATTTTTAGAACTGCTGAAAGAACATGGCATTCAGGCATACGGCGTCGACTTATATGAGGAGTTTGTGGTATTGTGCCGGCAGAAAAAGCTTCAGGCGGTACAGGAGGATGCCATTGCATTTTTGGAACAGACGGAAAAGGCGGACGGGATTTTTGCCGGACAGTTAATTGAACACCTGCCGTTGGAGCAGTTGATCCGGCTGACAGAGCTTGCATATGAAAAACTAGAGCCTGGGGCTTTTCTGATATTGGAAACGCCAAATCCCATGTCGCTTGCGATTTATACCAATTCTTTTTATCTGGATCCGTCGCACAATAAGCCGGTACATCCGCTGACAATGCGGTATTTGCTGGAAAAGGCGGGATTTTTAGATATTACAGTCATATTTACGGAAAGCAGCAGGCTGCCCGTGCAGATCCCAAAGCTGGATATCGCGCAGGCAGCAGGTATTGCAGAGTTTAACGATGCTATGAAAGAAGTGGAGCGGACACTGTTTGGAAGCCAGGATTATGCCATTATTGCAAAGAAGTGAGGAGAAAAGATGAATCAGCAAACGACCAGCCAGCAGCCAGTTAATATACAAAAGATTATGGAAGAGATCCGGGCGGAAATAAAGGAAAAAGGCTATACAGCGGATATGCTGAGTTTTTCCGAGATACCGCTTCCTGCTGCCGCAAGTCAGGCTGACACAGCAGATGAAGAAGCTGCTGCACAGGCGATTGGCAGAATGCGCGGGCTGTCCTTTATTGCCTGGCGGCGCCCGGTAAATGCAGGGGTCAAAGGGCTTGTAAAACGGGTGCTGTATAAGCTGTCCGGTTTTATTGCAGCGCCGATGTCCGAAGATCAGACGGCGTTTAACGGTGCGGCGGTATCTGCAATGGAGCAGATTGCAGACGTACTGAAAGCGCAGCAGCAGGAAATTGCACAGCAGCAGGATGAAATACAACGCCTGCAAAAGCACATTTACAATCTCGAAAAGAAAAGCGCACAGCGCAGGAGAAACGGATGAAAGTAATACAGATGCTTACGACGATATCTTATGGCGATGCGGTTGGAAACGATGTGCTTGCACTGCACAGGGTGATTTTGCGGATGGGGTATGAGACAGGCATTTACGCAGAAAATATTGACCTAAGGCTGCCGAAGGATACTGCAAAAAACGTACATTTGATACCGCCGCTAAAAGAAGATGACGTGATAATCTACCATTTATCAACAGGGACAAGGCTTAACTACGAACTGGAAAATTATCCGGGAAGAAAGGTGATTGTTTACCATAATATCACACCGCCCGCATTTTTTGAAGGATATAGCTCCAACGCGCTAGAGCTGAGCGCAGACGGGCTGCGAGGAATGGCATATTTAGCAGATACGGCAGAGTATTGTCTTGCTGTATCCAGCTATAATAAGCAGCAGCTTTTAAAGGCAGGATATACATGCAGGATAGATGTGCTGCCGATTCTGATTCCTTTTCGGGATTATGAAAAAAAGCCGGAGCAAAAGATTATAAAAGCATACGCAGGCGACGGCTATACGAACCTGCTGTTTACTGGAAGAATCGCGCCGAATAAAAGGCAGGAAGACGTTATCCGCACGTTTTATTTTTATAAAAAGTATTACAACGAAAAATCAAGGCTGTTTCTGGTTGGTTCCTATGCGGGAATGGAGCGGTATTACCAAAGGCTTTTGGATTACATAGACAGGCTGGAGTTGGAACAGGTATATTTTACCGGGCATATCCGGTTTGAGGAAATTTTGGCTTATTATCACATTGCGGATGCGTTTGTTTGCATGAGCGAGCACGAGGGATTTTGCGTACCTCTCATAGAAGCGATGTATTTTAACATTCCGGTCATAGCTTATGATTCCAGCGCGATTGCGGATACATTGGGCGGCAGCGGGTTTTTGACAGCGACGAAAGATCCGCTTGTCAATGCGGGGATTTTAAATCGTATCCTGCAAGACCAGGATCTGCGGGAAACCATGTTAAAAAAACAAGCGCAGCGCCTGCATGATTTTCGCAGCGAGGCAGTAGAAGAAGCGTTTCAAAGCTGCCTAAATTCATTTTTAAGAACAGGAGTCGTGACGTAAGATCATGAAACATAAAATCTGTTTTATCGTACAGCGTTATGGAAAAGAAGTCAACGGGGGAGCGGAGCTGCAATGCCGTGAAATGGCGCAGCGGATGTGCGCGCGGTATCAGGAAGTACATGTACTAACAACAAAAGCGATTGACTATATGACATGGAAGGATGCGTACCAAACAGACGAGGAAGTGTTAAACGGCGTGCGGGTGCACCGCTTTTCTGTCGCGCATCCAAGAAATCAGGACGAATTTAACGCAATCAATGCAAAATTTTTATCGGCAGGCATTTCAGAAGCAGAAGAGTACGACTGGATGGAAAAGCAAGGGCCTGCGGTTCCTGATCTGATCGCCCGCTTAAAAAAGGAAAAGGACTTTTTTGACGCCTTTATTTTCTTTACGTATCTGTATTACCCTACGGCTATGGGAATTCGTGAGGTACGGGAAAAAGCGATTTTAGTCCCGGAAGCGCATGAAGAGCCGTTTTTAAAAATGAAGCTGTTTGAACACGTATTTCGTGCACCGCGTTTTTTCTTTTTTAACACGCCAGAAGAGCAGCAGTTGGTATGCAGGCGCTTTCCTGGCTTGCCTGTTTCCTGTGAAATCGGAGGATTCGGCATCGAGCCGCCTGACGCAACCGATGCGGATGGTTTTAAAAAGAAGTACGGGCTGGATGAATTTTTGCTGTATGTCGGCAGGGTGGATGAAGGAAAGAACTGCCATATTTTATTCCAGTATTTTAAGGAATATAAGAAACGAAACAAAAACAAATTAAAGCTTGTACTGGTCGGAAAGCCTGTAATCCCTGTCCCAAAAGACCCGGATATTGTAAGCCTTGGATTTGTAGAAGAACAGGAAAAATATAACGGGATCGCGGCTGCACAAATGCTTGTCCTGCCTTCTGCATTCGAAAGCCTCTCGATTGTAGTGCTGGAAGCGATGAGCTTATCCGTGCCAGTCGTTGTAAACGGAGCGTGCAGCGTACTGAAAGGACATTGTGAGAAAAGCAACGGTGCGCTCTATTATGAGGACTATTTTGAGTTTGAGGGCGCGGTAAATTATATACGCAGCCATCCTGAGACAGTGTCAGAAATGTGCGCAAATGCGAAAAAATATGTGGAAGCAAATTATAGCTGGGAGCGTATTGAAAATAAGCTAAGCAGTCTAATTGAACGGCTGTAACCTAAGTACTCCAGCCAACCAGAAAATAAAGTGCTGCACAGTACTCGAATTCCTGACAGGATGGAGGACTAAAAAATAAAAGTGGATGAGATAAAAATGGATCATAAAAAAATAGGAATCGTCACTCCCTGGTTTGGCATGGAGATACCAGGCGGTGCGGAAGCAGAGATCAGGGGACTAGCGCTGCATCTTGCGCAGGCAGGGGTAAAGCTTGAGATCTTAACGACGTGTGTGAAAGAGTTTTTAAGCGACTGGAGCGTGAATTACCATAAAGAAGGGCTGACTAAAGAGCAGGGAATTCCTGTACGCAGGTTTCGGGTAAGAAAAAGAGATACGGCACAATTTGACCAGGTCAACCGAAAGCTGATGACAGGACAGATGCCTTTGACAAAAGAGGAAGAAGAAACCTATGTCCGTGAGATGATAAACAGCCCCGGACTGTATTCGTATATGGAAGAGCACAAAGAAGAGTATACCGTGTTTGTCTTTATCCCATATATGTTTGGCACAACGTACTACGGAATGCAGGTCTGCCCGGAAAAATCGGTGCTGATTCCCTGCCTGCATGATGAGAGTTATATTTATCTGGAAGTGTTTCAGGAGCTGTTTCCAAAGATTGCCGGAATGGTATTTTTGTCCAAGCCAGAATATGAATTGGCAGATCAGGTTTATGACCTTGGCAATGTAAACACAGAGGTTTTGGGAGCGGGTGTTAATACGGATATTTCTTTTGATGCAAAACGGTTTCGGGAAAAATACCAGATTTTTGATAACTTTTTACTGTATGCCGGGAGAAAAGACGAAGGAAAAAACGTTCATACGCTGCTTCGATATTTTACGGAATATAAAAAGCGGAACGAAAATTCTCTAAAGCTGGTTCTGATTGGAGGAGGCAATATTGAAATTCCAAAAGATGCCGAAGAAGACGTTTATGATCTGGGATTCGTGCCTGTGCAGGATAAATACGATGCTTACGGAGCTGCAATGATGCTTTGCCAGCCTTCGGCAAATGAGAGCTTTTCTATTGTAATAATGGAAAGCTGGCTGTGCGGGCGCCCGGTGCTCGTAAATGCGGATTGTGCGGTTACGAAAAATTTTGTAATGGAAGCAAATGGCGGATTGTATTTCGAGGATTATTTTGAGTTTGAAGGTGCGCTGCACTATATTGTAAACCATTTGAAAACCGCAGACTCTATGGGCAGACAGGGGCAGGAGTATGTCAGAAGCCATTTTTCATGGGATGTGATTGTAAGGAAGTATCGGCGTTTTTTAGAGGGAGGATTTGATGTGAAGTGTAAAAAAATAAAGGGGGGGTAGAAACTGAAAACAAAGAAGCTCCCTATGGGAGGTTGTGCATCGACCTCAAGCTCCAGAATCATTTATCAAAAGAAAAATTTTGGGAATTTTTATCACAATATGCGTTAGCAGATGCAGATGAAAGGGCGAGGGAAGAACTAAAAAATTATCTGAAAGAAGACTTTCTGAGATTTTGTTATACATTTTCACTTCTTCCAAAAATCGATCAGCCATATGAGGTATTTGAGGTTGGCGGAAACCCTTATTACCTTACGGCGCTTATGAAAAAGTACACGAATTACAAGATTACATGCAGTAATTTTTTTAATGATAAGGATACCACGTTTTATCAGGAAAAACAGCTTCTGGTCAATGCCGATGGAACAAAGTCTATACCAATGCCATACGTGAATCTGAACATTGAAAAGAACTGGTATAAGGAAAACAGGGATGTAGTATGCTTCTGCGAAGTGGTGGAGCATATGGTGGAATCGCCGGTAAGGGCACTGCTTAATATCAATAAAATGTTAAAAGTACAGGGATATTTGGTAATGTCAACGCCAAATGTGAACCGTCTTGAAAATGTTGCAAGGATGATTGCTGGCGCGAATATCTATGATCCATATTCCGGGTATGGGCAATATGGAAGGCACAACAGGGAATACAATAAGCATGAGTTAGCGCAGATGCTTAGTATGTGCGGATTTGAGATAGAAGTGATGTTTACTTCAAATGTGCATGAGGAATATGCAGGCAATTATTTTGATGTGGAAAAGGTGTTGTCGCTTGTGAAAGAGATCCCAAACCGGGAATTGGATTTGGGACAGTATATTTTTATTCGGGCGAGGAAGGTGAAGGATGTGGAGAAAGTGGAGATACCGGGGTGGTTGTATCGGAGTATGATGCAAGAGCATATTACAGTTGGGAAGAAAGCAGGAACTGAAATTATTTAGAAAATAAGGAATGAAAGATAGAGTTTCTAATGGGAAGACAGGAAATAAGAAGATGGTGCTATAAAAATAATATGTCATATTTATACCAGATGACAATCGTTTAATATTATAATGGAGAATTTTTGCTGTCTTTCAAGTTTAAAATTTAAATAGGGGAAGGATATTAAAAGTATGGGTAAAGAAAATGGGAAAAGAACAGCCCAATTTGATGATATTGCCAAGCTATATGATGAGAATTTGAAATTATTATTAACTCCTTACATGGTTGATGAAGGTATTTCAAAATTTGCAGAGTATAAAATATAGTTAGTTTATAATATTTTAAAACGTGAAAAGATTACCAGTGCTTTGGATTTTGGGTGTGGTACAGGAAGGAGCCTGAGTTATTTTAAGTATTATTTTAAAAATGTAAAAAATTTTTACGGATGTGATGTTTCTTCCGAATCTATAAAAATAGCATCTAAAATAATGCCAGAGGCACACTTATTTGTGAATGAATCAATAGAAGCATACAAAAAGTTTTTTAGGGGGGGGGGAGTGCATATGACCTAGTTTTTATGGCATGTGTGCTTCATCATATGGAACCTTCTACAAGAAAAAAATGGATGCAGACGGTAATTAATTATTTGAAGCCAGGTGGCTATCTAGTAGTATTTGAACATAATTTAAAAAATCCTTATACGAAAAAAATTGTTTTGGCTCCTGATAATGAAGTGGATAATATTCATTATATGCTTACACGGAAAGAGTTGAAGAGTTTATTGTTAGAGAGTTTTCCAAGGATGAATATAGTGTGGGAAGGATATACGCTATTTTCGTTGTTCAGAAAAATGTGGATCATTCAGGCAGAGAAATTAGTGAAATGGTGTCCTTTGGGAGCTCAACATTGCATGATTGTGCAGAAGATATAAACGAAATGAAAATGCGAAAAAGAAAGAAGGACATAGTATGAAAGTTGTAATTTTGGCTGGTGGATTTGGTACGCGTATATCTGAAGAATCACAGTTTAAACCAAAACCGATGATTGAAATTGGTGGAAAGCCAATCTTATGGCATATTATGAAAGAATATTCTTATTTTGGGTTTAATGAGTTTATTATTTGTGCTGGATATAAGCAGCATATTGTGAAAGAATGGTTTGCAAACTATTTTTTAAATAGTAGTGATGTTACTTTTGGTTATGCAAACGGGAAAAATGAATTTAGTATTCATAAGACATATACAGAACCATGGACAGTAACCATTGTAGACACTGGGATGAATACTATGACGGGAGGGCGTCTTAAAAGGATTCAGGAATATGTTGGGAATGAGTCATTTATGCTCACTTATGGAGATGCAGTTTGTGATGTTGATATAAAAAAATTAGTAGATTTTCATATGGAGCATGGAAAAATGGCTACATTGACAGCGGTTATGTTAGAGCAGCAGAAAGGTGTTTTAAATATTGGTGGCGATAATGCAGTGAAGTCTTTCAGAGAAAAAAATATTTCAGATGGCGCTCCAATTAATGCAGGTTATATGGTACTTCAACCAGAAATTTTTAAATTTATAGACAGTGATGAAACTGTATTTGAAAGAGAACCATTAGAAAAATTGGCGACATGTGGAGAATTGATGTCGTATATGCATAAAGGTTTCTGGCAGTGTATGGATAATAAACGTGAAATGGATATGCTGGAAAAGCTATTAAAAACAAATAATGCACCATGGAAAAAATGGAAGGAATGATTTGAAATGGGTATGTTAAGTATTGTTGTACCTACATACAATGAAGAAGAAAATATTGTGCCAATAAGCGAAGCAATCATTAGGGAAGTAACTTTAAATTGCCCAGGTTATGATTATGAACTTATTTTCATTGATAATTGTTCCACTGACCATTCACAAATGCTAATTAAGGAAATATGTAGAGGAAACACTAAGATAAAAGCTATTTTTAATACAAAAAATTTTGGTCAGTTTAATTCACCTTATTATGGGATGTGCCAGGCAAAAGGGGATTGTGTGTTGCTTATATGTGCAGATTTTCAAGATCCCATTGAATTAATCCCTGTGCTTGTACATGAGTGGGAAAAAGGATTTAAAATTGTAAGCTGTATTAAAACGGCAAGCAAAGAGAATAAAATTATGCGCTTTCTTAGGACATGCTATTATAAAATGATTAAGGCTATGTCAGATATAGAGCAGATCGAGCATTTTACAGGATTTGGTTTATACGACAAGGAGTTTATTTCGATTTTGAAAAATTTAAATGATCCAACACCTTTTTTGCGCGGCATAGTTGCAGAACTTGGATTTAAAAGAAAAGAAATTGCGTATGAACAGCAACGTAGGGCGGGTGGAAAAACACATAATAATTGGGCTACATTGTATGATGCAGCTATGCTTAGCTTTACATCATATACAAAGGCGGGAATGCGTATGGCTACTATTTTAGGCGGGATAGCAGGTATCATTAGCCTTATTATTGCATTTGTGTATTTGGTTTTGAAATTATTCTATTGGGATCGGTTTTTAGGAGGCACAGTACCAACCCTGCTTATGGTTTGTATTCTTGGTTCAGCACAACTTTTTTTCATTGGACTTTTGGGTGAATATATTTTAAGTATGAATAAGAGGATTATGAAAAGACCATTGGTAGTAGAAGAAGAACGTATTAACTTTGAACAAGACTATGAGGAGACATAATATAATGAAAGAATTTTCTCAAAAAACGGTATTGATCACAGGAGCGACAGGTCTGATCGGGAGCCATTTAGTTGATGCACTAATGGCTATGGGAGATGTGAGAGTAATTGCTTTGAGTCGAAATGAACAGAAGCTAAAGGAAGGATTTAAAGAATATAATAAAAAAGACAGGTTTTCATATGTTGTAGCCGATGTAATAGAAGATTTTAGTTTGGATAATAATGGGGCTATTGATTATATTTTTCATGCAGCAAGTCCTATGGAAAGAAAAATAATAGATCAAAATCCAGTCGGAGTAATTATACCTAATCTGCATGGTACAATAAATTGTATCAAACTGCTTCTTAGGCAAAAAGAGATGATTGGTAAAGAAGGGCGGCTGGTTCTTTTTTCTTCTGTCTCTGTATATGCGAATAATTCGGATAAAGAGACGAGTGTATTTGAAAGCGAAACAAATATAACAGAAAGTCTTGATTCCTTGAATGCCCCATATTCACAGTCAAAGAGAATGTCAGAAGTTATTGTACAGGCATACCGTAGACAATATGGATTAAATGTCGTGATAGCGAGGCTTAGCACGGTTTATGGAAATACTAGGTATCGTCCTGACACGGCTTTTTATCAATTTATAGAGAAAGCTCTTATTAAAGAAAACATTGTTATGAAGGTATCTGGGATTGGAAGAAGAGATAATATTTATATTGATGATGCAATAGAAGGATTGTTAAAAATTTGTGCATTTGGCGAAAATGGACAGGCATATAATATTTCATCAAACGGAGAACGAGGTAATTTTGCAGCAATAGACGAAATAGGACAGATGATTGCAGGTGATATAAATAAACGATATGGATATTTAAAAGAAAATCAAATCTTAGTGGAATATCAGGATGGTGGGGAAAATATCAGAAAAGCAGGATTAAAATTAGATAATTCAAAACTGAAGCAATTAAACTGGAAAGTAAAAACCAGTTTAGCGGAGGGAATTCATCAAACAATAAGCCTGATTTTAGATGAATTAGAGAATGAAGGGTTTGAGGATGATAAAAATAAATAGAAGTATGCTTTTAACTGCAACATATACATATTTGCTTATTCCAATTATCATCTTTTTTTGCGGATGGTTAAAACCAATAATCGCATTTTTTTGCATTATCTGTTTACTCGTTGGTTTTAGTAGGATATATAGGACTGAGAGAGAGAAGGAGCTAAATTTTTGTATCTCTTATAATGTGCTGATTACTTTGGCAGCAGTCATATTAATATGGATGTTTTTTGCGGGCTGCGGAGGATTTTTATCTGTGCAGCGCAGTGACCTGCATTGGAGAAATGCAACCTTTCGCGACTTGATAGAGTATTCCTGGCCGGTTATTTATCCAGAAACAAAAAATGCTCTTGTCTATTATTTTGTTTTTTGGATGGTTCCAGCGCTAGTTGGTAAAATTTTTGGATTTACAGCCGCAAATGCTATGCTATTTCTTTGGATTTTTTTAGGTATATTTTTAACAATTATTTATCTTTGTTTGGCGTTGCAGGTAAAGTCTGTGCGGGAATTGTCAGTTCTTTTATTAGTATTTATCGTTTGGGGGGGGGGTAAATTTAATTGGACAGTTGTTCGCATATGTTGTGACAGGGCACGTAGCAGATTGGAGTATATATTTTGTCTGGGCAGATATGTTTACCCCTGGATTACAATATACACCTAATAATGCTCTAATTGAATGGTGCTTTAATCAAACTATTGCGCCTTGGCTTGTTACGGCGATGTTTCTTGAAGATAAAAGAAAAGACATAAATGAGTTAGCTTATTTAGGGTTATGCGTATTACCATATGCACCATTGCCATTTTTGGGAATTGTAATTATATTTCTTGCTTGGGGATTATATAAGATGTTTATAGAGTATAAACGCAGAAAGCGAGTTCATATAAAGGATATGTTCAGTATTCCTAATATAATGGCTGTTTTGGCTATTATTCCTGTATTTTGGTTTTTCTATTCTATAAATACAGCAGCTCTAAATGGTAAAAATGGTTCAGGAGGAATAGGATTATTAGTTGAATTTAATGATTTTACTTTGCAACGATGGGTTATTTTATTTTTATTTTATTTGATAGAGTTTGCTTGCTATTCACTGGTATTGCTAAAAACAAAAAAGAGATCATTTTTATTTTGGGTTGTAAATACATCGTTGATTTTCATACCATTTATTAAAATTGGTGAAGGCAATGATTTTTGTATGAGAGCATCTATTCCAGCACTATTTATATTGATGTTTTGGGTAATTCAAGATTTGTTAAATCAAAAAAAATCTTTTTTAAGCTGTAGAATAGCTATTTTAATTGGACTTTTGACAATTTCAATGTTCGGGACTTGCGTAGATTTGGGAGTAAGTATAAAAATGATGTTGGAAAATCATAAAATGAATATCCTTGCTGATGATATACGAACATTTAGTGATAAAAATCCAGAAGCTTTAACCAGAGGGGTTAATTTAAATAATTACTTGACAGAAAATGCAGAGAAACATCTATTTTTTAAAATAATTGCAAAAACAAAAAAAAGCGAAAGAATAAAAAAAGATTTGCTAAAATCAACTGATTACAGAATACAAAATGGATATGTAGTTCCAAGTGGGCGATATTTTTTGAAGCCTTATGCAGATGTTGATTTGTATATTGGTTTTAATAATGAGAATAAGCTTTTGCTGGGACCTAATAAGTATCAAATATTGTTTGGAACAGAAGATGGTTCTTATCAAATCAGTTTTTCTCAAAACGGATTAGGATGGAGAATTACGGACTGTATTATTGATAGTGATGGATTGATATCATTAGCGCCTAGGATTCATAATATGGAACAAAGCTGGAAGATTCAAAGTGATCCAGATACAGATGCATATTTCATTTTATATGGTGAAAATTATGCTGTTACTTATGAAGATTCTAAAATATTTTTAAAAAAATTTACAAAAGATGTTAGACAGAAATGGAGTATTATAAAAGAATAGCAGTGAGGTGAAAATGATTGATAAGATTAAAGTATTAGATTGCACTCTGCGGGATGGGGGACAGGGACTTGAAGATTTGAAAGATAATGGGATTTCTGTTGAGACTTTTAGTGAATCTGACCGGATGTATATAGCATCAAAGCTCAGGGACACTAGAATAGAAATTATTGAACTTGGATGTATGTCTGAATCTAAGAAGAATATGGAAGGTTTTGCAATATATAAGGATATTCAATCATTATCTAGATTTATTCCAGAAAGAAGAGATAGAGGGCAAATGTATGTTGGGTTATATACAGGACCAGATACAAAGCTTTGTAAAATACCTGATTATTCATATGAGTATGTAGATGGCATTAGGGTGATTATAAGATATTCTGAATTAGATAAATCGTTATTGTACTGTAAAGCACTTGTGAATAAAGGGTATAAGGTTTTTGTTCAGCCAATGCTAACTATGAGATATTCGCATGAAGAATTACATAAACTAATATATTCAGTAAATGAGATGGGAGCATATGCACTTTATTTTGTGGATAGTTATGGATATATGAACAATAAAGATATAAGTGAATTGTTAGCGTTATATTCAGAAGAACTTGATCCTGATATTTATATTGGTTTTCATGCGCATAATAATATGGAAAGAGCTTTTGAGAATGTGAAATATTTTATTGAGCAGGAAAATGAAAGAAAAAAAATAGTTGACGCATGTGCTTTTGGTATGGGGCAGGGAGCTGGAAATTTGCCGACTGAAATTTTGGTTCAGTATCTGAATGAATTTTTCCGAACACAGTATAATTTTGAAAGTATACTGGAAGTTTGTGATAATTTGGAAAAGTTTAGGTCGCATGATATGGAAACCTGGGGATATTCTCCGGTTAGGTTGATTCCGGCTGCTTATAAAGCGGCATATAAATATGCAGTTGCTATGAAATTGCAGTATGGTATGTCTTTAGTGGAAATAAATGAGGTATTATGCAATATGCCTACAGAAATGAAACATAGGTATACAGCAGAAAATTTAAGTAGATTGTTAAATATCTAAGTAGGGAAGTATATGATGAATGTAGCAGAATATATTGTTGAGGAATTGATCAGTTACGGAGTAACAGATACATTTGGTGTTCCTGGAGGGGTGATTCTAAGAATATTATATGCAATGCAGTCAAGGACACCAAAGCTAACTCCGCATTTAAATTATCACGAACAAATGTCAGGATTTGCTGCTTGTGGCTATGCCCAGGCAAGTGGGCAACTGGGTGTTGCATATGCAACACGTGGTCCAGGGATTACAAATATGATCACTTGTATTGCCGAAGCCTATCAGGAGTCACTACCTGTTTTATTTATTACCGCTCATAATTCTTCGAATTTGAATCAGGAAATGGATTTAGTTGAAAGTGTATCACAATTTACAAAATTTGCAGCAAGGGCAGATACAGTAGAAGAAGTTTTTTATATTTTGAATCAGGGATGCCAAAAGGCGTTGGAAGGTCGAAGGGGACCTGTCTTTTTAGATTTTCCCACTGGTATTCTTGGAAAAAAAATAGACCTTCATAGGAAGGTAAATTTACCAGTATTACAATCCTTTCAACCCAATATTTCAAAATTTGACGAAGTGATTATGTTGTTGCAGAAAAAGATAGGTGAGTCTGAGCGTCCGATTATATTGATTGGTGATGGATTGAGACAAATTAAAAATCGGTCTTTAGTTTATGAAATGATTTTGTCTTTGGGAATTCCTGTTTTATCTAGTAGAGTAGCACAGGATATTGTAAGTCAATGTGAATTGTATTTTGGTTATATTGGGAGTCATGGAACCAGGTATAGTAATTTTATATTGTCAAAAACAGATCTTATTATTGTTATTGGTAATAGCCTTTCATTTCCTTTAAAATCTGACAGTTTTTCACCAATTTTAAGAAATGCACAAATTATTCGCTTGGAAATTGAAGAAAAAGAGGATTTACGGGTGATCCCCAATTCTATAAATTATTATATTAATGTTGAAGAATTTATAGAATATTTATTACAGAAATTAATAAGGGCTGATTCTAAGAGCGAATGGATAAAAATATGCAATGAAATTAAATATAATTTAGAAGATTTTGATGTTACAACTCCAGTGAAAAAGCTGATTCAGTATTTGAAACAGGAAAAAGCGGAAAAGATTTATGTGTGTGATGTTGGGAATAATGAATTTTGGTTTTCAAGGGCATTTGAAAAAGTAAGACCAGCAGGAGCGGTTTTGTATTCGAAATCTTTTGGAACACTTGGAGTAGCATTAGGAAGGGCGATTGGGGCATATTATGCTACAAAAAAAGAAATTATATGTATAATAGGAGATCAGGGATTTCAATATAATATCCAGGAATTGCAATATATTTCTTATTGGAAAATACCGATTAAAATAATTGTTTTAAACAATTCATGTTCAGAAATGATCTTAGATCATGAAAAAGTTATATTTGATCAAAAGCTGATTCATGTTACACAAGAAACTGGATATAGTACGCCAGATTTTAGAAATATTG
>ERZ778516.1069-NODE-1069-length-21736-cov-7.961349_pt1 | contig 21736 bp, 18 predicted proteins | sample MGYA00510342_ERZ778516 | MGnify/ENA primary metagenome ERZ778516 (study PRJEB29527, sample SAMN07138961) | mouse gut metagenome | material: feces | host: mouse | place: China:Nanjing | collected 2016-01-25 ... | reverse complement strand
TTAGCTGCCAGCAGGCAGCGAACTAGGTGCCGCGACCGTACACAGCCACAGCGTTCCAGCAGGATACCTAGCAATTCTTAACATTCTTCCAAAGCCGCCTCCAGAGTGTACCCATCCTCTCTCCTGGCGTCCCTTCTTGTAAAAATTTACCAAAGCAAAATTATTCACTGCATTTCCAACAATTTCCAGTGTAAGAACCCCAAATTCGGATATAATAATCCTGTAAACAAACAACGTTTACAAGCACCACTCAAGATAAAGGAGGCAATTAACTATGAGTAATCATTCTAATCAGAACGCAGTACCAGAGGCAAAGGAAGCATTAAACCGTTTTAAGTACGAGGTCGCAGACGAACTCGGCGTGCCGCTTAAGAAAGGTTATAACGGCGACCTGACTTCCCGTCAGAACGGTTCCGTGGGTGGTTATATGGTGAAAAAGATGATTGAAGCCCAGGAAAAACAGATGGCAGGGGAAGAATCTGAATCGTAAAGCCGAATCATAAGCTTGAACCTGCATCAAGCGGCTGAAACAATGTGAATGCTTAAATGAAGTGCTCAGATTTGCAGGCTGCTTGGAAAACAACCGGAAAGAGGGCTGATGCTGTAAGATGATAAGTCTTTGTGCATCAGTCCTTTTTCTGTGTATTTATTTTTGGGAAACAGACGTGATTTCATGAACAGGACAGCAGCTACAAATTAAACCGCTCCATCTGCCTTTCAAAATATTCCTGTGCCTTAGCGCGCAGTCCCTGATGCTGCGGCATGGAAAGACTGCGGTCGCACGCCAGGATTTTTTGCACTTCTTTCGAAGCCTGCTGCAATACGCCTGCATCCTGGTAAATATCGGCAAGCTGAAACTCTATATCTCCGCTTTGGCGGATGCCGAAGAAGTCGCCCGGCCCGCGCAGCTTTAAGTCTTCACTGGCGATCTGAAAACCGTCGTTTGTGCGGTTTAATACATCCAGCCTTTTGGATGATCCTTTGGCGTCCGAGGTATTAATCATAATGCAGTAGGACTGTGCTTCTCCGCGCCCGACTCTGCCGCGGAGCTGGTGAAGCTGTGCCAGCCCAAACCGCTGGGCGTCCTCGATCATCATAACAGTCGCGTTCGGTACGTTCACGCCGACTTCTACGACGGTAGTGGATACAAGCACCTGGATTTCGTTGGCGGCAAATGCTTCCATCACTTTGTTTTTCAGGTCAGAACGCATTTTTCCATGCAAAAAAGCAGCTTCTACGCCTTCTGGCAGCGCCTGGCGCAGTTTTTCCGTGTAGTCGATTACATTTTCCCCTTCGGTATATTCGCTTGCTTCTACAAACGGGCAGATCACATATGCCTGGTGCCCGGCTGCGATCTCTTTGCGGATAAATTCGTAAGCGTTCGGGCGCCAGCCAGTGCCGACGACGCAGTTTTTAATTGGAAGCCGTTTTGCCGGCACCTCGTCGATTACGGAAATATCCAGATCGCCGTATAAAATAATCGCAAGCGTACGCGGAATCGGCGTCGCACTCATTACAAGGATATGCGGGTTTTCGCCCTTTAGTGAAAATGTTTCCCGCTGGCGTACGCCGAAACGGTGCTGTTCATCGGTAATTACAAGTGCCAGGTTGTCGTAAGCTGCTTTTTCCTGAAACAGTGCATGGGTTCCTATCACCATTGCATCTTTAAACAACTGCATTCGTTCATAGGCGCGCCGCTTCTGTTTGGCTGTCATGGCTCCTGTTAAAAGTACGAGGTGGGTCTTTATGCCAAACAATTCTATGTACTGCGCAAACGTCTCATAGTGCTGCGACGCAAGCACCTCCGTCGGCGCCATCAGCGCAGACTGATAACCGCTTGCTGATACGAGGTACATCGCCAAAAACGCAACAATCGTCTTGCCGGAGCCGACGTCTCCCTGAATCAGGCGCTGCATGATATACTGCCCGTGCAGGTCTTTTTGGATCTCCTCTAGCACGCGAAGCTGCGCCGCTGTCAGCGTATACGGAAGCTTTGCAAGCAGCGGCGTTAGGATGTCCTCTGTACGAAACGTAAAAATATTTTCGATCTTCTGCCCCTGCTCTTTTTGGAGCTGCATATATAAGATAAACTGAAAAAATTCATCAAATACAAGCCGCCTGCGTGCTTTGGACAGCGTATCCATATCTGTCGGAAAATGAATCTGCGACAGCGCATAGTTGTATTCGGCAAGCCCGTATTTTTGCCTTGTTTCCTGCGGCAGGTATTCTTTTAGCAATAGCTGCTGCTCTAATACTTGGCGCAGCGTCTTTTTATACAGGTTGTTAGTCAGCCCCGATGTCAGGCCATAGACAGGCTGCAAAGAGCCTGCCACTATTTCGTACTGCTCTGGCGTATAGATCACCGGCTGCTCCATCGAAAGCATCCCGCCTTTTTCCTGTACAGTGCCGTACAAAATAAACGTCTGTCCTTTGATCAGCGTATTGCGCACATAAGGCATACGAAACCACAAAAACTCCATTTTTCTGCTGTTATGCACGCCGCTTGCGATCGCAAGCGGCATCGACCTGGTACGCTTTACAATTACAGGCGCATCGACGCGCAGAATGACCGCCTGTTTTTTGCCTGCGGCAGCTTCACTGATCTCGGCAGGATCAGGAAAACGGATATATTCTCTTGGAAACCGAAGGAGTATATCACCAACGGTGTATACTCCCATCTTTTGAAAAAGCTGCTCTGTCTTTTCACCGATCCCTTTAACTCCCCTGATAGGTGTAGTAAGTTCCATAGCCTTTATTCTACCGATATGAGGTAATAGTAGATCGGCTGCCCGCCGTACTGTACTTCTACTTCCAGCTCGTCACTGACTGCCTGTATTTTTTGCGCAATCGCATTTGCATCGTCCTCGGTAACGTCTTCTCCATAATAAATGCTGACAATCGCCGAGTCTTCGTCAATCATGCTTTCTGCCATCGCAAGCGTTACCTGCTCTAAGTCTTTTCCGACTGCAAGGATCGTCTTATCTCCGATGCCCATATAGTCGTCCTGGCGGATTTCTTTTTCATCGATTACCGTATCCCTGACTGCATAGGTAACCTGTCCGGTTTTTACGTTTTCGATTTCTTCGAGCATCCGCGCTTCATTTTCTTCCGCGGTCTGTTCCGGGATAAAATTAATGAGCGCCGTAATTCCCTGCGGGATCGTCTTCGTAGGGATAACATGCACCTTCTTTTCTTCAGACAGCTCTGCCGCCTGGTTCGCCGCCAGTATAATATTTTTATTGTTTGGCAGTACAAATACATGGTCAGCCGCTACTTTTTCGACGGCGTTTAAAATATCCTCGGTGCTTGGATTCATCGTCTGCCCGCCCTCGATCATATAGTCGGCGCCAAGCCCGCGGAACACTTCGCTTAACCCGTCGCCTGCCGATACCGCGATAAAGCCGATCTCTTTTTGTTCCTGCGGCGCGGCGTCTGCCTGCGCTGCCTGCATTTCAGCAACTTTCTGTGCATCCTTAATCAGCCGTTCCTGGTGCTCCTCGCGCATATTGTCAATTTTGATCCTGCTTAAAGATCCATGTGTCAATGCTTCCTGGATGGCGAGTCCCGGATCATTGGTATGTACATGGGTCTTTACGATTTCATCGTCAGCTACTACCACGATCGAGTCACCAATAGATTCCAGAAAAGATTTGTATTTGCGTTCCTGATGATCCAAAAGCGGATGATCCAGCACAATAATAAATTCCGTACAATAGCCAAATTTTATCTCCGCTTCGGTTTCCTTTGTAATCTTTGCCGCCGCGCCAGCTCCCGCAGAAGCTGTGATGGAAGCCGTATCAAGCTCTTTGCCAAGCAGCGCGTCATAGGCGCCCTGCAAAATCACGACAAGCCCCTGCCCGCCGGAATCTACAACGCCAGCCTGCTTTAATACCGGAAGCATATCCGGCGTCTTTTTTAAGACACGCTCCGCTTCTTTAATGACTTCATCCAAAAACAGAACCATATCGTCCGTTTCTTCCGCCATCTGCGCCGCTTTATCGGCAGCGCCCCTTGCCACCGTCAAAATCGTACCTTCTTTCGGCTTCATAACGGCTTTGTACGCTGTCTCGACCGCTTTTTGCACCGCATGGGACAAAACCGGAACGGTCACTTCCTGTTCCTTGCCGATTACTTTTGCAAATCCACGGAAAAGCTGGGATAAAATAACGCCGGAATTGCCCCTTGCGCCGCGCAGCGAACCGGAAGACATTGCTTTTGCAATCGATGCCATATCCGGGTGTTCCAAAGCGCTGACTTCTTTTGCCGCCGCAAGGATCGTCATAGACATATTTGTGCCTGTATCTCCGTCAGGCACCGGAAATACGTTCAGCTCGTTGATCCATTCTTTTTTGGATTCCAGATTTTTTGCACCATTTAAAAACATTTTTGCCAAAACCGCAGCATTGATTGAATTGATCTCCACTTCCAAATCCTCCTTAATCGATCACTCGGACGCCTTCAACAAAAATGTTGATCTTTTTGATGTGCATTCCTGTGAATTCTTCTACACGATATCTGACCGTACTGATCAGATTATCCGTTACCGTACTAATGCTGACGCCATATGAGATAATCACATGAAAATTGATCGTAATCTCATTGTTCTCCTCAATGACGACATTTATACCATGTGTCAGATAATCTTTTTTCAGTAACCGAACAATCCCGTCCTTAACGTTAACCGCCGCCATGCCGACAATGCCAAAGCATTCCACTGCAACGGAACCTGCATAAGTAGCGATTACTTCGCTGCCTATGATCACCCTGCCATACTCATTTTCAAACTGCCCTTTCATAGCATACCTCCAATCATCTTTGTAACATCCTGTACACAGTTGCAGCAAAAAAGCACCGGCTGCAACAAACCTATTTAGAAAATATTATAACCGCTTTTTGCCAAAAAGAAAACAAAATTTTTGCATTTTCAAAAAAAATGAATTTTTCTGGAATTTCTCCTTGCATTTGTGTAACGCTTCTGATAGAATAATCGTGTTGTAAGTCTGAAAAAGAAGTCAGATTTTCGATTTTAAAACACTCGATCACGCAAGGAGGTGTTCTTATGGCTAAATGTTCAGTTTGTGGGAAAAGCGTTCTTTTCGGTAACAATGTGAGCCATTCACATAGAAGATCTAACAGAATGTTCAAACCAAACATCAAATCTGTCAGATGCAAGGTAAACGGAGCTACAAAGAAATTATACGTTTGTACTTCCTGCTTAAAATCTGGAAAAGTGGAAAGAGCATAAGATTGGAGCTGCCGGGCGCAAAAGCAAAAAATGCCGCCGGCAGCTTTTTTTATGGACTAAACGAAAGGCTGCCACATATACTGAAGGAAAAGCGTAAGATGTTGCCAAAAAACGTATAGAATCGAAGTGAACTATGAAAAGAATCTGTGGATTTGCCATGTTCTGGGTTGCCGTCGGAATGGTTATCATGCTGTTTTTGGAAAGTATCTGGCTTGCGGTATCGATCATCTGCCTTTTGCTGGTCCTGGGATACCATCTGTTCTGCGGATAGCCAAGGTATACTTAAAAACAATCCAGCACCTTGGAAACCCGGATTTGCGGGATCAGGTGCTGGATTTTATTTTTATGCCTGTTTTTCATTCAGCGCTTCGGACAACTGGTTTTCCAGTGCATCGGCTGCTTTTTTCTGCGCCTGCGGATCTGCTTCCGGCTGTTTGTCCTTGGATGTAAACTTGTTTACAAAATCCGGCACCATATCCAAAATCTTTGTAATGCCGTCCTGGTTTTTCACATTGACCAGCCTTGTCGAGCCATTTTGAATGACTAACACCGCGCTTGGAGAGATCTTGCCGCCCATACCGCCGCCGCCGTTATTTTTGTGTTCGCTGGAAAACGCGCCAGCCCCAACGCCGAACGTGACGTCTACCAGCGGCAGAATAATCGTATCGCCGATATGCACGGCTTCTCCGACTACGGTTTTTGTTGTAATAAAACTGTCCATTCCTTTAAATAATGACGCGACAGTTGAACTAAAGCTGTTATCTGACATTTGTATACCTCCTGTTTTTCAATCTTATTTACAGTATCTGCCGGGCTATGCCCCGCCCCGCTTTAATAGCCTGCGGACGACTTTCATAAACTGTTTATCCCGCACAAGGCGCAGCAGCGACAGTAAAAAGACACCTACCGTCACTTTGCCGCGTGCCTGCACTTCCCCCTCGATATACGCCTGATCCGCTGTAAAATCCGGGATAATGCGGCATGGATAACGATAAATCCAGGGCATCATACTAAGAATCCCCGTTACATGTCCCGTCCACGCAGGATCTGCCAAGGAAAAAGACACGTCTGCCCGCAGCTTTCTCGGCTTATAGCTGCGCAGAAGCTTCAAAAGCTCCGAAAATAAGCTGGATATCGCATGACGGTTTGCTTCATCGTTGACTTCCTGGCGCACCTTTTGGTACACCCTGCGCATCCTTTGGAACAATCCTTCCTTTGGCGCAGATTCCTGCTGTGCGTGCGGCGCGGCGTCTGCTTCCTGCTGTGCCTTTGACCGGAACGACTGCCTGGATGTGTTTTTCGATTTTCTTTTTATGTTCTGTTTGGTTCGCTTTTTTGTGCGTTTGCGCTTTTTTTGCTGTTTCTGTTTTTGTTTGTTTTCAGAATCACTGCCGTCTATTTGAACTGCATCTTGGATCGGATCGTTTTCGTCTGTCTGCGTTGATTCTTGGATCAGATCGTTTCCGTCTGTCTGCGTTGGTTCTTGGATCGGATCGTTTTCGTCTGTGCGCGTTGGTTCTTGGATCGGATCGTTTTCGTCTGTGCGCGTTGGTTCTTGGACTGGATTGTGTTCGTCTGTCCTGTTTGGATCTTGAAACGTTCCATCATCCTTTATATATGCAGCTTCTTTTTCTCGTTCAAAAGGATCTGTCTGGTCAGGTACGTTTATCTGTTTGGACGGATCGGTTCGATCTACCGGATCTTTTGTCTGCGCCGGGTCAAAAGCCTGGCTGTCCTCCTTGTCTTCTGGCTCTGCAATCTGTCTGGAACGCCGGCGAAGCCGCGCCAGAAGCTTTATAAGATCAATGCCGGCTGCACGGACGCTTGTTTGCAGCCCTTCTTTTCCATAGATCACCGATACATGGATAAAATGCAGCAGCCAGGTTACTTTTATGCGCAGACGCAGATTCTCTACCGGATTTGCCTTAGCGGGTGCAATGCTTTTCTCATTGGAAGCAAGGACGTCATACCGTACTGGCACAAATACGAGCAGCAGAAACGCTGCGAAAAGCACCAGCAGCAGGACAAGCAGCACCCAGCCAAAAATTTTTAAAAGCGCCAGCAAAAACAGTCCCACCGTCTTTATCATGAGCTGTCACCTGCCTTTTGCTGCTGTAAAATAAAGCGTTTCACCTGGAAGCCGCCTGTTTTTTGATAGACATCGGACACAATCAGCGCCGCTGTCTTTAGCGCGTCGTCATATCCTGCTGCCAGCCCTACGATATACAGGTTTTGCTTTGGATAAGCGCTCTGGCACAGCTCCCTTGCCGGAATAATTTCCAGCAGGTTTGTTCCGTACCTGCACAACACAATAATAAAAGCATTTGTAAGGCATTTATTGTGATTGATCTTCCATTTTAAACGTCGGATTTTTGCATCTTTCTTAGGGATACTTTCCCCAATATATAAATTTTCATACCAAATCATTCCGGCTCCTTGCGGCTATTCTGAACAGTCAGCCAGCCAAACGTATCCTCGTATCATACCAGTTCCATCCTCAGATGGATAGATCTGGCTCTACTGCTTTTTACAAAAGGACTGCCAAAAAACAGTCCCTTTGCCTGCAAAATCTCAAAAATATTTTTTGCTTCCCCACAGATTACTCTTTTTCAAACTCAGGTATTCATTGTAAGCCTGCTCCAAAATCTGCTTTTCATTGGAAAATTTCAGCAGATGGTAAGCTTCATGAAACTTATAGTAACCGGAGTCCACAAAATACTCTTCCCATTGTGGCTTGCTGTAATAATTGTCCGCCATCATCAGATACCAGTGGACTTCTTTTTCCACCGTATCCTCCGGTACATTAAAGGTATACTGGCTTTTACCAATATATTTGATAATTGCCGCACTCACACCGGTTTCTTCCAGTACCTCACGGGCTGCTGTCTCTTTGTAATCCTCACCCTGTTCCACGGTTCCCTTTGGTAGAACCCATCCTTCGTACTTGTTCTTATAGTTTTTATAAAGCAGCAGAATCTTACCACGGAATATTACCACACCACCACAACTCGTTGCCTCTATCATCACAACACCTCCTGATGTGGTTCTTGCCACAGACAAAGTGCCTGAAACAAATAACTAATCAGTAGTATACCCCTTTTTTGATTCACATGCAAGAAAATCGTGTGTCTTTTTTGATTTCATCTTGTAATTATATTATAAACATCTACTTTTCGCAATCTTTATTCTGATACATCTGTTGAATCTCTGCTTGCTGATGGTGATCCATCCATACCCATTATACAACTGCTTCTATCAACGTTTTGTCTCCGATCTGGATCGAATGGACGCCAATCTGTTTCTTTTTATTAAAATTAAAACTGACCATATACCCTGTCTGAATATGATAATCATCCAGATAACGCATCAACTGCTCTTCTCCACGCTGATGGTATTCCCTGCCATGCCAGATTTTCAATTCAATCACATACTGTTTTCCGCGATAATCTACAATTACATCTGTTCTGCGAAGCCCCCTTGTACGGGATTCTATATAGTAATTTCCAGTACCATTAATAATTGGGCGTAAGTAGAGCAAAAAATACTTTCTGCCTTCTTCCTCTAAAAATTCACTGTCTCTGTCTCCATACAATTCATTAAAATGCACAACAAACGTTTCCAAAATCAATCGCATATTCAAATGTCCATCCGAAAGAAAATGATTTTTATCCTCCAACGAAATTTTGTAAATGTCTAACTCCTGCATTTGTGCCGAAGAAAGAAACAGGTTATACAGACGCATTTCAAAAATACGGTTTGCAAGGACAGCAACACCATTTTGTTCCTTGATAAACCCAAGCATAGCAGCAAGATTCAGCACAGGTTCATCTGGATGAAAAGCAATGCTTTTTCCAGTAAAAAGCAGAGAATACAGCATCGCATTTAACTGCGGACTGGCTGCCAGCTTTCCGGTAAGCGAATCAAACAGTGTATTTTTCTCAGATAAAATCATCCTGACCGCTTCCTGAAATCCCTCCTGTGTCCATGACGCCTGCCTAGAACCAAATACTTCCTTTTTACTGACCTGCTCATCCATAAGCTCACACAGCCTGGATACCAAAAACGGATAACCTGATGTATACGCAAAAATGCTTTCTGCAATCGCATTCAGATCCATTCCGGTATGGTAATCCGATTCATATTCACACAGCATTCCTGCGATTTCATCTTTGGAAAAACTCATCTTAATATCAAAATCAGCCGCAATATTCCACGGACTGTTGTATACCCTTGCTTCCTGTGAACGAAGCTTTTGTTTCAGGTTTTTCACGTCATATACACCTGCTAATATAACGGACTGAAAAATCCGCCGTTTTGCCCGTTTCATATAATATGCACGTATCTGCGCCAGAAAGTCTATAAATACCTGGTGGGACGCAGCGCTGTCTACTTCGTCAATCATCAAAACGATGGGCTTGTCCGCATATGCACAAATGCTGCTTAAATCTTCAAACAGACGCTTTAGGCGGTAGCCTGTATTGCCTGCATCTGCAAATGCCTGCATCCTGCCTGCCACTTCCTGCAAGTTCTTATTCTTTGCAGCATCGGTCTCCTTTAAAAGCTGTACAAACGTTTCCGCAAAAGACAGCGCAAATCTGTTTTCGGAAGCAAATTCATCGTTTCCAAACATCTGGAAATCGATAAAAATAACGTCATATTCTTTCTGTAAATACTGTTCCAAAGCCATTAACGTCGTCGTTTTCCCATACTGCCTTGCCCGGTTGACCATAAAATATTTTCCAGCATCGACATAGCCTTTCATCTCTTCTAGGCGGCTGCTTAGGTCTACCATGTAGTGTTCATCCGGCAGACAAACAGCCGTTACATTAAATACTTTTGCCATCCTCCCGCCCCTTTCTCTTCTCAAGACCCAAAATAAGCATCAAACACCGCTTTCGCAGCCGGCACCGCATAAGCGCCGCCTGTCCCAGCGCCCTCCACAATCACCGATACGGCAAGGTCTGGCACGCCTTCTTTGGAGGCATACCCAACAAACCAGGCATGGCTGTCCTTCGCGCTTGTAAATTCCGCAGAACCGGTCTTCCCGGCTGCCGTGTAGCCAGGCACGTTTAATGCCGTTGCCGTCCCTTCGGTAACGACTGCCCGTAAATACTGCTGGAGCGTCTTTGATTTTTTCGGCGTTAAAAGCTCTTTGTATGTTTCCGGCTCATTTACGGTTACTTCCACACCGTCATGGTTTTCCACCCGGTCTACGATATACGGCTTCATTAAAATGCCGTCATTGGCAATGGCGCACATAACAAGCGCCAGATGATACGGCGTTACAAGTGTTTTCCCCTGTCCGATCGAGGTCTGCATGACTTCCCAGGAAGAAGCGCCGGACGCAAGCGGAAAGCTGCTTTGCTTATATGGAAATTCACATGGCAGCTTTTTATTAAACAGCAGCGCTTCGTTTGTTTTTGCAAACCGGTCCAGATCGAGTGACAATCCGATCTCGGAAAACGAAGCATTGCAGGAATGCGCAAACGCTGACTGTAAGTCTTCCTGCCCATGCACCGCATTTCCAAAACAGCGGATGGCGTTTCCGTCTTTTGTAATGCTTCCGCTGCACTGATAGCCATATTGCTTATAGCTGCGGTTTTCCTTCATATATTCCAGCAGCGTAAAGATTTTAAACGTGGAGCCAGGCGGATACAGCCCCTGTGTCACGCGATTTACAAGCACCGAGGAGCTGCTTTGCGCGGTAATGCTCTCCCAATCTGCGGCAATCGTGTTCGGGTCAAAGTCGGGCTTTGAAACCATCGCAAGTATTTTTCCGGTCGAAGGCTGCATGGCAATCACCGCTCCCTGATTGCCTGCAAGCGCGTCGTATGCCGCTTGCTGTACACGCAGGTCGAGCGTCGTCACAAGCGTATCCCCGATATTTTTCTGATCTTTCAGCTCGTTTAAGATTTTTTCAAGAAAAAAAGCGTGCGAACGCAGTAGCTGGAAATTGCCGATGGATTCAAGCCCTGCTTTTCCGTTTGTAGAAAAACCTGCCGCGTGCGCAAACAGCCTGCCGTATGGATAGCTCCTAGACTCGGTGCCGTCTTTTGCCGTTTTGGTCGTGGCGATCACCTCTTTTTGCGCCGTCACGATATCGCCCCGCCTGATCCGGTCAGCAAACGCGTCCTGCCTGGCATTATAGGGGCTGTTAATAAACGCCTCGCTTTTTTCCACCTGAAAATAGGTAAAATACGCAATCATTCCTAAAAAAACCGCCAGAAACAAATAGGCAACAACGGCAAACTCCCGGTTTCTGACGGTATTTGCCGTTTCGCCTGCCTGCTCGTTCCAAAACTTTTTGGCGTCTTTTTTTCTGCGCCGTTCTTCCAGTTGTTCAGGGTCTGTTCTTTTCCAATCTTTTTTCATCAATATTCTGTCACCAAATCCTTTGCTGCTAACTCTCTTCTTCCCTTAAAATATAAAGCCCCTGGATCACCGCAAACAGGATAAACGTACTCAGTAAGGAGCTGCCGCCGTAGCTTACAAGCGGAAGCGTCACTCCCGTTGACGGGATAAATTTCGTTACGCCGCCGACGGTCAATACGACCTGAAATCCATAGACAGTGCCAAGCCCAAGGGCAATCAGCTTGTAAAACACATCCTGGATCTGCATGGCGATATTTAAAAACATCAGGTAGCAGCTTGCGCATACCATAATCAGGCAGACCGCGAAAATACCGCCCAGCTCTTCTGAAACTGCCGCAAAAATAAAGTCCTCTTCTACAATCGGGATCTTATTCGGCATTCCCTGGTACAGCCCCATGCCAAACCACCCTCCGGTGCCAATGGCAAACAGCGACTGGCAGACCTGGTAGCCTTCGTTATCAATAACGGAAAGCGGGTCTTTCCATGCGCTGACGCGCACCCGTACATGCCGAAACAGCTTATACGCCGCTACAGAAGCCACGCTGCCGCTTAGAAACCCGCTGACAAAATAAAACGGGCTGCGTGTCGCCACATACAGCATAACCAGATAGGTAATAAAAAAAATCAGCGCAGCGCCCAGGTCTTTGGAAACGACCAAAATTATGACATGTAACGCCGCAACGGCGGTCGCTTTTGCAACCTGCGCAAATTCCGTAGATTTTGCCAGCATCGACGCCGTAAAAAACACAAACAGGATCTTGACAAACTCGGACGGCTGAATGGCGATGCCTGCTACCCGAAACGAAAGCTTAGCGCCGTAGCTTACCGAGCCAAGCACCGCAACCGCCGCAAGCAGCGCAATGCCTGCCACGGCATACAGCCAGGCAAGCCTGTAAAGAAAATGCAGCTTGTGGATAACGAAAGGCACGATCAGTGTAATCACCACCGCCGCAACCGCGATCTCATACTGGCGCAGCGCCTTCTCCTGGTTGAGGCGGAACAAAATCATAAGCCCTATGGCAAGGAGCATACACATATTGTTGACGACCAGCCAGGAGGCACGCTTGTAAATATATTTGTAAATCACAAGGATACAACATAAAAGCGCAGCCTGCATCACATACGCAATCAGCACGTCTTGTGTCTTTTTTACCGCAAACATCACTGCAAATGCGTTTAAATGTATTAAAAATATGAGCTTCGTTTGTTTTTTTAAGATCCTTTTCTGCCGTCTGCCTGATTTTTTCCCGTTTAATGCATAAAAGCACATAAAGGTATAACATGCAAATAACAGGATCATCAAATATTTCGACAGTTCTACGATCAGATTTTCCATTCGTTCTCCTACTCTGTCCCACGTTTGTAATGCCCGTTTGTATATGCGCCGGCTACGGCTGCCATAGTAACTGCCTGATGCTCCAAAAACGCCTTACGTACGCTTTGCAGCACAAGCCTGACGGTTTGTTCCTCTTCTGTTGTAAACCAGATCCGGTACGAAGCCGGATGCAGCCGTTTTAATTCCTCTGAAAGCTGGATCAAAGACAGCGGCTGCGTATTGTAAATCGTATTATAGCATTCGCTGCATACATTTCGAACCGGAAACACTTTGCCATAACGGTCTTTGAGATACCAGACCTCCCTCTTTTTCATACAGCGCGCGGCGGTGTTTTGGATACACTGCGCACTCGTCATCAAAGGCAGACGCCCATAGATCAGCAATTCGCTGTTTGTATTGTTTCTGGCACGCAGTTCCTTTTTATTCAGCTCCAACGGCACCGTATCATAGAGCCATCCTTCTTTTGCAAAAAATGCTTTTGTATCGTCCGAATACGTGTGCAGGCTGTCATCTAGTATACATCGTCTTTTATCCGCCTGCACCGCGTCTAAAAATCCAAGCTCATCCTGCGTTTTAACTAAAAACCCGTCCACGCCGCTGTCTTGTATGCTCTGCCACTGCGTACGGTAAAACTGCGCCGTTTTTTGGCGAAATACCGCGGGCAAGGATAAATATGCCTGTTTTTTGGCTGCATGGATACGCTTAACCTGTGCTGTTAATTGTGCGGCAAAACACTCCCTGCTATACATTGAGCTGTCTAAATATACACGGCTGATAAAATCCTGCTCCAATACAGCGTCAAGCTGCCAGTATTCCTCTGCAACCGCAGTAAATACCGCTTGCCGTGCTGTCTTTAAAATGCCGCTTGCTGCGCCAAAGCCTGTCTGATCCTTGCCACTGACCGGGATTCTGCGGTACTGCGCCAGCATCTGTGCTTCCAACTGTTCCAGTGCTTCCCGGCGAAGCTGGTTGAGCGCCTGCTTTGGCAAAAATACCGATCCATCCAGATCAATTTCCATCTGTTCGACCGCAAACGGCGTGTTTCCGGTTTTGGACAACTGTGCAGCAAGCATCTTGTAAGAAAGCGGCTGTGTCTGTGCCTGCTGTACGATACTGCCAAGGACGGATACAAAAGTCTCCCCGCACGATACCGTAAGCCTTGCCGGCTTACCGACGTTTATCACTGCTTTCGCTTGTATCGGAAGCTTGTTTTCCTTTAACATGCAAGCATCTGCCGACAAATCTTTTTCATGGGAAGGGCACGTCATCGAAATCATCTCCTGCCCGTTATGCCGATGATAATAGCCGTCCGTAAACCCGCTGCGGTTGCCGGCACGGAGCAAGCGTTTATAGTCGCTGCTGTCCACGCCTTCTGCCCCAGACTGCATCCATCGGTCGATATATTTGCGGTAAACGGCGGTCACCTCTGCGGCATAAGATGCAGATTTCATTCTGCCTTCTATTTTAAAGGAAGTAATGCCCGCCTGGATCAGCTCTGGAATGTGCTCGATCGTGCACAAATCCCTAGGGCTTAACGGATACCCGTTTTGGACAGGCTTTTTCGCACTGTCCAGTATGGTATACGGCAGACGGCAAGGCTGTGCGCAGCGCCCGCGGTTGCCGCTCCTACCTCCAAGCATACTGCTAAGCAGGCATTGCCCGGAATAGCAATAGCAAAGTGCACCATGCACAAAGCATTCGATTTCCAGATCCGACTGGCTGCGGATAGCAAAGATTTCTGAAAGTGACAGTTCCCTTGCCGTCACAATCCTGGACGCACCGAGCTTTTGCAGATATGCAGACCCATACGCGCTGGCAACCGACATCTGCGTGCTGATATGGACGGGCAGAAGTGGAAACCACTGCCGCACCAACTGCATAACTCCAAAGTCCTGCACAATCACCGCATCCAGCCCATGCTCATAATAAGGCAGCAGATACGCATACAGTTCTTTGATTTCCTCCTGCTTTAGAAGCGTATTCACTGCAAGATACAGTTTTTTTCCATGCAGGTGCACAAAATCGATCGCTTCTAGTAATTCTTCCTCTGTAAAGTTTTGTGCATATGCCCTTGCTCCAAAACGGCTGCCGCCTGCATAGACCGCATCCGCCCCGGCAAAAACGGCTGCCCTGCATACCTCAAAAGAACCTGCCGGCGCAAGCAGCTCTGGTGCGGACACTCCTTTGTTTTGTGCACTGTCTGGCTGTTTTTGTCTCTCCATAAAAACTCCCATACGGAACGAAAACAGGGAACGGATTCCACTCCATCCCCTTTTCCCTGTTTGCTGCTGACAGACTTTCTAAACGCTCCGCCTGTTTTTCAGTGTTTCCGTTTCTGTTTCTTTTTCGATTTTTTCTTTGTTTTTTCCGCCCGCTGTTCATGCTCCTGGCGCTCGAGTTCCGCAATCTCCTTTGCAAGCGCTTTTAATTCAGGATCATCATATTCAGACACCTCAGACATTACCGAAGAGATAAATTCGTCCTCTTCCTCTTCATCCTCCGAAAAAAGCCCCTCGTCAGTCAGCTCATGCCTTGCCGTCGGCGCCAGCAGTTCCTCCAGCTCCTCCTTGGAAAGCTCCGCCATCGCCGGATGCGGCTCTTTCACCGGCGCCAGCAGCTCCTTTAGCTCTTCCTCAGACAAGGCTGGCGTAATCGGAATCGCTTTTTTAGCCGTTACAAACAGCTCCTCACCCAAAACGCCATCTTCCGAATCCTCTTCATCGTCAGGAATATTATCCAGATTGAAAAGCGGCGGATCTTCCTGCTGTTCTTCTTTGGACTGCGTACGGTCTTCTTTTACTATGTGATCTGCCACGTCTGGCTGTGCCTGTTCCCACAAATGCTCCTGTCTCACGCTCTGCTGGTCTGGAATGTTTTCCTGCCCGAAACGGTTCTGTTCCTGTGAATCATCCTGTTTGTTTGGTACAAACAGCCCGCCTGGTTCTTTGGCTTCCTGTATGGAACCGTCTGCTTGTTCAAGAGATTCCTGAATAGAATCTTCTTGTCCTGGAACTTCCTGTTCAGGCGATTTTTGTGCAGAAGCTTCCTGTGCTGGAACCTCTTGTTGTACTTGAGATTCTTGTTCTGGAATGCCTGTTTGTACTTGAGATCCCTGCTCTGAGACGCCTGTTCGTGCTTGAGATTCCTGTTCTGAAAGCTCTTCTTGTACCGGAATGCCTGTTCTTACTTGAGATCCCTGCTCTGGAACGTCTGCTGGTCCGACAATCTGCTGTTCATGAGCTTCTTGTCCTGAAACTTCTTGTCCTGAGGCTTCTTGTCCTGAGATTTCTTTTCGTTCAGCAGCTTCCTGTTCATGCACTCTTTGTCCTGAAACTTCCTGTTTTGGAACTTCATGCCCAGAAACCATTTCTTGTCCGGCAGCGTCCTCTTTTTCCTGAGAAAGCTCTGCCATTGTTTCATGTACCGCATCCCGCAGTTCTCTTACCTCTTCTTTGGAAAGCTCTGTGGGAGCCAAAAAATCTTCTGCTTCAAATGCCTGTGGCACAGACGCCTTGGAATCGGCATCGTTCGTCGGCGGCTTTGCAGTAAGCAGCTTAGAGTCCGCTTCCTTCAGTCGTTTTTTTTCCTCTGTCTTGGAATGTCGCTGACCGTTGGAAGCGTCGCTGGGAAAATTTTCTTCGGTATCTTTGCCTGATGAAGCCGTGCCAAGCAGTGCGTCAGCCAGAGTTGCTTCCAGCTTTTCCTTATTCAGGCGTAGTTCCTTGTTTACCGCTTCGATCTCGCGCTTTTCCTGCTGTGTCAGGCGCAGCATCTCCTCAAACTGGCGGTTGCGTTCTTCTGCAACCTTTACATTGCCGGCAAGTGCCTCGTAACGGTCTTCCAGCCTTTTATAATTTTCCTCCATGCGGTTTTCCCGGTCTGACTTCTGGTTGCGTTCCTGGCGTTCGCGGTTTAGCTTTTCAAGCAGCTCCTCCACCTTCATCTGTGTGTCTACCAGTTCATGCTTTAACTCAAACAGGTCTTTTTCTGCCTTCTTGTAATTTTCTTCCGCGGCTTCATACTGTTTTTTTGCTTTAAAATAATCGTCCGCAATATTAAGCTGGATCAGGATGGACTTCATATCGTTTGGAATCCGGCGGTATTCGTCGCGCTCCGTAATCTCTGAAATCTTTGTATTTATATAGGATGCAACATGCTGGAGGTATCCTTCTTCCTCATAACCGCTTAATGTATATACTTTTCCTGCAATCATTACATCCGTACTTTTTTTAGCAGCCATCATTTTATCCTCCGTCTTTATTATACAGACTTCTTTCAGGAAAGACAACCATTATTTGTAAATTCCAAAGTGCCGGTAGGCAAAGTCTGTCGCAACGCGTCCCTTTGGCGTCCGGTTGACCAGTCCGTTTAACACCAAAAACGGCTCGTATACATCCTCGATCGTCCCTGCGTCTTCTCCGATTGCCGCCGCAAGCGTATCAAGCCCTACCGGGCCGCCGGAAAACTTCTCGATAATCGTAAGCAGAATATTCCGGTCGTTTTGATCCAGCCCCATTTTATCCACTTCCAGAAGATCCAGGGAACACGATGCTACTTCCTGTGTTATCTCGCCGTTATACTTGACCTGGGCAAAATCACGGACACGTTTTAAAAGGCGGTTGGCAAGGCGCGGCGTCCCCCGCGAACGGCGTGCCAGCTCAAAAGCGCCTGCGGCATCGATCAAAACCTCCAGCTTTGCCGCAGAATGCAGAATAATCGTCTGTAATTCCTCAACCGTATAAAACTCCAGATGATGGATCACGCCAAAACGGTCGCGCAGAGGCGCTGAAAGCATCCCTGCCCTTGTCGTCGCTCCTACCAGTGTAAAATGCGGCAGATCCAGGCGGATCGAACGCGCCGTCGCTCCCTTGCCGATCATAATATCAATCGCATAATCCTCCATCGCCGGATACAGCACTTCTTCCACCTGGCGGTTTAAGCGGTGGATCTCGTCTACAAACAAAATATCGCCTTCCTGCAAGCCGCTTAAAATAGCAGCCATCTCTCCAGGCTTTCCGATTGCAGGGCCGGAGGTGATTTTCATATGGGTGCCCATTTCATTTGCAATAATGCCAGACAGCGTCGTCTTGCCAAGCCCCGGCGGGCCAAAAAACAGCACATGGTCTAAAGCTTCCCCGCGCTGCTTTGCCGCCTCGATATATACTTTCAGGTTTTTCTTTGCCTTCTCCTGCCCGATATATTCATCCAACGTCTGTGGGCGTAGGCTTTTTTCCACTACCAGGTCTTCTTCCTGGATCTGCGTGGAAATCACTCGTTTTTCCATAAAGAGCCTGTCCTTTCTGTACGCAATGATGTTATCAGATCATCGCCATATTTTTTAACGCCTGCTTTAACAATGTCTCTACGTCCATCGTTTCTGTAATCTCAATCCCGTTTAACGCCCGAAAAGCCTCGGAAGAAGAATAGCCGAGCGCCGTGAGCGCCATGACTGCTTCTGCTTTTACGCCGGATGCATCCTCCTCGGCTTTTGACACATGCGCAAGCTTTTGCTCAAACGCGTCTTCCAGGCTGATTTTATCCTTCAGCTCCAAAATCAGCCGCTGTGCCGTCTTTGTGCCGACACCCGGTGTTTTTGCAATCGCCTTTGGATCGTCGCCCAGTATGGCAAAGCGCAAATCGTCCGTTGTCATCACAGACAGCACCGCCAGCGCATTTTTCGGGCCGATCCCGTTGACGCCGATTAACAGCTTAAAAATCCGCAAATCGTCCTTTGTGAGAAATCCAAACAATGTCATCGCGTCTTCCCGCACTTGCAGCCATGTATGTATTTTTACCGTCTCGCCCACGGCAGGCAGCCGGTCAATGACCTGTCCCGGCACGTACACCTGCCAGCCGATGCCGGATACGTCGATCACGATACTGTCGGCGGCAACATCCGCCAGCTTCCCTTTGATATATGAAATCATGGTTTCTCCTTTCTGTACGTTTGCATCCGTTCCACAGGCAGGCGCAGCAGCATTTCCTGTGCGACTGTCCCGATTAAAATTCCGGTCACCGCGCCTGCGAGAAACAGCACCGGAAAATAATAAAACAGTCTGCTGTTTTCCACTACCGCCGCTGCCATAAGTATCTGCCCCAGATTGTGCGCAATCCCGCCAGCCGTGCTGACCGAGATCACCTTGAATTTCTCACAGCGCTTTAACAGCACCATGCAGGCAAAGCTGAAAAGCCCGCCTGCAAGGCTGTATAAAATGCTAAACAAGTTTCCAAACAAAAGCCCGGCAAGCAAAATGCGCATCACAGAAACAGCCAGCGCGTATTTTGCTCCCATATAATACAGCGCCAGCAGCACTACAATATTCGCAAGCCCCAGCTTAATGCCTGGAATGCCAAAATGAAACGGAAGCAGCGACTCGATATAACTACATATCAGCGCAAGTGCCAAAAACAGGCTAAGCTGTGCCGTTTGCTTCATAATCCGCCTTTCCTTTCTTTTTTAACGCGATATCGAATCCAGTCCTGGTTCTTTTGTTCCAAGGATCTGAACAACGACCTGATTTGGCAGGCATACAATCGTCTCCCCCTGCCCCGCAATGGCATTTTGATGGACACACAGCTTGTCTGGGCAGTCTGCCTGTATCATTTTCACAGTCCCGTCCGCGATCTGCAGCGTATTTGTCACAGTCCCGTTTTGGCGAATCGGAATCTTTTGCTCCTCCGACAACGGGTACGTCCCATAAATCTCCCCATGCAGCAGTACCTGCACGTCTGTCCCGTTTTTCTGTGTCAGCATACGGACTGCAAAAAACGCAAGCACTCCAAACAGCAGCAAAACGGCAAGCAAAACCAGGTCTGCCTTTGCCAGACGTCTTTGCGCACTCCTGCTTTTATTCATTTGCCGCCGTCCCATAATAATAAAACCCGCGGCACTCTTGCAGCCTTACATCCATAATTCTTCCCACCATGTCCGCGGTTCCTTTAAAATGCACGGTAGCGTTATTGTCCATCTTTCCGGTGACAAGCGACGCGTCGTGGTCATTGACGCTTTCAACGAGTACTTTTTGCAGACTGCCCGTCAGCTTTTGCGCTTTTTGTGCCGCAATCTCCTGCACTTCTTTCAACAGGCGGTCAAAGCGGGATTTTACCTCGTCTTCCGGTACCTGGCACTCCATCCTTGCCGCCGGGGTTCCGGTACGCTTGGAATAGATAAACGTAAACACCGAATCAAACCCGACTTTTTTTACCACGTCCATCGTTTCCAGAAAATCCTCTTCTGTCTCCCCCGGAAAGCCTACAATCAGGTCTGTCGTAATCGCAATCTCAGGCATTGCCTCACGCACCTTTTCCACAAGCCGCAAATACGACTGCTTGTCATACTTACGGTTCATCGCCTTTAAGATCCGAGAGCTTCCTGACTGCAGCGGCAGATGCAGATGGCGGCAGATCTTTTTGGATTGCGCCATAACCGCAATCAGCTCGTCTGACAGATCCTTTGGATGCGAAGTCATAAAACGGATGCGCGCAATGCCGTCGACCTTTTCTACCTCACGCAGCAGGCTCGCAAACGAAACCGGCGGGTCAAACGTCTTTCCATAAGAATTGACATTCTGCCCAAGCAGCATAACCTCCACAACACCGTCAGCCGCAAGGCGCTCCACTTCACGTACAATCTCCCTTGGTTCACGGCTTTTTTCCCTGCCGCGGACGTACGGTACGATACAGTAGCTGCAAAAATTGTTGCAGCCAAACATAATATTTACACCCGACTTAAACGGATATTTGCGCTCCACCGGAAGGTCTTCCACGATCTGATCGGACTGTTCCCATACATCCACGACCATGCGGTCTGACGCATAGCAGCCCGCAAGCAGTTCCGCAAATTTATACAGGTTGTGCGTGCCGAAAATCAGGTTAACAAACCGATAGCTCTTTTTCAGCTTTTCCACAACCTCCTCTTCCTGCATCATGCAGCCGCACAGCGCGATCCGCATACCGGGATTTTTCTTTTTCAGGTTATGCAGATAGCCAAGCCTGCCGTAGACCCTGTTATTTGCGTTTTCACGAACGGTACACGTATTGTAGATCACAAAATCCGCCTCCTCGCTGCCCGCTTCCAAAAAGCCCGCAAACTCCAAAATACCGGCAAGCTTTTCCGAATCTCTGGCGTTCATCTGGCACCCAAACGTCTCCGTATGGCAAGTCAGCCTGCGCCCAAGCTCCTGCTCCTTTTTTTGCACGATCCGGCGGCATTTTGCCATAAAATAGTACTGTCTGGCAGGCTCCTGTGCGGGTGGTTCTGCATGAATATCTATTTTATCTAAATCTATTTTATCTAAATCTATTTTATCTAAATTCATTTCCAGATGCATTTCTCTTGACTTTTCTCCATTTCTATCATATAGTTGGTATTTCTGATCTACTGCATATCTTATCATAAGCTTCATATAAAGCACAAGGTTGAATTGTTGTGGTGAATTTTTTCGTAAAAGGGACGCCGGGAGAGAGGCTAGGTACACTCTGGCGGCGTCAGTTCCAGAATGGTAAGAATCGCTAGGTATCCTGCTGCCACGTTATGGCTGTGGACGGTCGCGGCACCTAGTTCGCTGCCTGGGCAGCTAAAGGTGCCGCTTGGCTGCGCCCCTGGTTTTCCAGCAGAATACCAAACGATTCTAACCATTCTTCCAAAGCCGCCGCCAGAGTGTACCTAACCTCTCTCCCGGCTGCTCTTCGTAAATGTTACAAAAACAAGCTCGATATGGTTTGTCTACCATGAACAAAATCAACCATATGATAGAACAGATTCTAGGTTGTTTTACATGGAG
>ERZ778516.1067-NODE-1067-length-21751-cov-12.284384_pt1 | contig 21751 bp, 20 predicted proteins | sample MGYA00510342_ERZ778516 | MGnify/ENA primary metagenome ERZ778516 (study PRJEB29527, sample SAMN07138961) | mouse gut metagenome | material: feces | host: mouse | place: China:Nanjing | collected 2016-01-25 ... | reverse complement strand
ACACACTTATTGAACTACTAATGTTCAATAAGACATACTTATGGAACTGCTGATGTTCCATAAGACACGCTTATGGAGCCGTCCGTGTTCCATAAAACTCGCTTATGAAACCGTCCGTGTTCCATAAGACATGCCTATGGAAGCAACCGTGTTCAATAAGTTATGATATACGCATACTCATCCTGTTCTTCAATGGGCATGACCTCCACCATATGGTCCGATATGATCTCTACATTATTGCTGACGTATTTTACCGGCTTCTCCAGCTGGACAATGCCTTCCTTCTGCAGAATCACCACCTGATCATCCTTTTTTTCCGTCACTTCTGCTGTGGTACGCTCTTCATATTCCGCATCTTTAAACAGAAGGCTGAAAGACTGTCCGGCACTCAGAGCATCCTCTATGGTACCGACAAAACAGTATTCTTCATTATACCTGCTGTAAGCATCCGCATTCGCAAAATTCAGCAGAAGGTACAGCGTTCCGTCCTCCACGTCCAGACGTTCCACCGATATGACCGGCTCGCTGTAGTTGCTGTTGCAGCTGTCCACTTCCCGGTCGATCATGGACTGGAACTCAGAGAAACTGTAGTATTCCTTTTCAAAGCTTTCCACAACTGCATATGTAAGTTTTCCGTCTTTCTGGACATACAGGGATGTCACAGAAGGTTCAAAGGATGAACCGCAGGCAGTCAGGAACAGTGTCAGGAACAGTGTACACAGGATCATTAAACACCTTTTCATTCCATTTTCCTCCTCGTGTATGTATCCGCAGGAAGCGTCGCCCGCTTCCGCTGTGCACTGCAGTCCGCTTCCGCCGTGCACCGCTCATTGCATACGCGAACATTATACACTCTCTACGTACAAGTTTCAAGTATTTCCAGCGACTTAAACCTGTGCTCCACATAATGTTCCCGCAGCCAGGTGATCACCTTCGAAAACTCCTGAAACACTTCTTCCCGGAGCGTGAAGGTATAGAGCTTCTCCACCGGAGACGCCACCACGTACCGGAGGGCATACAGCGTGGATTCATGCAGGTTCCAGCCCCGGAACTGCTCGAAGGTCTGAGGGCATTCGCCGCTGAAGACCATGGCCTTCAGTTCATATATGTACCGCACCAGAGTCCGCGGAAGCGACGGGGCAGACAGTGCGCGCAGGGACTGATAAGCCAGCCGCAGATAGTCTCTTCCGTCTGCATTTTCTCTCGTATAGTAGTCCGCAAATTCCAGAAAGTACTGTCCGAAGCAGGCTCCCTCAAAGTCCTGCATCAGCTCTCCGAAATAATTTCTTATGGATGCCTGGGAAATGCCGGTGGAACTTCTGCCCTCAAAGATCTGGAATTCTCCGAATGCAAATACATTGGCAGCCGCCATCAGAGGATTTCCCGGCCTTCTGGCGCCCCTTGCAAAAGCACGGAGTTTTCCCCGTTCCATGGTCAAAAGAGTCACCAGCTTATCATATTCCCCCACCGGCGCGGCAGACAAAACGATACCGGTCACCGTACAGGTCTGGCTGCTCATGCTTTTCTCCCATCCTTCCCGCTTTTCCTTCTTCTGTCTTGTAAGCAAGATAATCTCGTATATCCCCGGTGTGTGCAAATCGATTCCAACTGTCCATCTTTTGAACCTCCGCTTCCTCTGTTCTGTGTAACCTTAGAATCCCCGAAGCGGACCGGTCCTATACTTCTTTCTTGTCATATCCAAAATTTTTTATAAGGAAGTCAGAATCTCTCCAGTCCTTCTTCACCTTCACCCACAACTTCAAGTTCACTTTGGCTTCCAGCTGTTTCTCAATCTCATAGCGGGCGGCAGAGCCGATCTTTTTGAGCATGGCTCCGCCCTTCCCGATAATAATTCCTTTATGAGAACTCCTCTCACAGATAATCGTCGCCTCGATATCCCACAGGTTTCCCCTGCTGCGCTGCTTCATGATGTCAATGGATACTGCAATTCCATGAGGGATCTCCTCGTCCAGAAGCTTCAGGGCCTTTTCCCGGATCAGCTCAGCCGTGATCTGGCGCAGAGGCTGGTCCGTCACCGTGTCTTCATCGTAAAACATGGGACCGCAGGGAAGATACCTGTAGATCAGTTCGATCAGCGTCTCCCGGTTCGTCCCCTTCAGCGCGGACATCGGTACGATCTCTGCAAAATCCAGTATTTTCCGGTAGGCATCGATAAAGGCAGGCACCTCTTCGCGCTTTACCGTATCAATCTTGTTGATCACCAGGATTACCGGGATGTTGATGTGGGCAAGCCGCTCTGCGATGTGCCGTTCGCCTGCCCCGATAAATGTCGTCGGCTCCACGAGCCAGAGCACCACATCCACCTCTTTCAGAGTGCGCTCCGCCACATTTACCATATACTCGCCCAGCTTGTTCTTCGCCTTGTGGATCCCCGGCGTATCCAGAAACACGATCTGCCCCTTTTCCGAGGTATAGACCGTCTGAATCCGGTTCCTGGTCGTCTGCGGTTTGTGAGAAGTTATGGCAATCTTCTGTCCAATCAGCTGGTTCATCAGTGTGGATTTTCCCACATTCGGCCTCCCGACCAGAGTCGCGAAGCCGGATTTTTTCTGTTCATTCATATCTGTACCGCTTTCTGTTCCGGACATCAGGAATGGAAGAGACTGAACGTCTGGTCGAACAGCTTCTTTTCCTTCTCAATACGGTTTTCGTTTCCAATGGCGCAGAAGCTCCCTTCTGCCAGAAGTTCCCGAATCCCGCCGGCAAGTGCGCGGATATCTGCCGGCGATGCATCCAGCACCTCATCCCGAATCTTCTGCAGGTCTTCTTCTGTCGTACGGGTCAGCCACGCCGACATGGAACGGGTCCCTTCCGCCGCAGGGGTAAGCGGGGTATCCATCTCGCTGATGGTGCCGATGATATATTTGGTCATATCCCGCTCACCTGCATCAAACTGTTCCACATAGTCCGCTGTTTTTTCAAAGACCTCATTGGTCTGCCCAAGGTTCGGATCCCGATAGGACACCAGATAGCTGTCCCCATAGATTCCAAAGCCGCTCATACAGCCGTACGCACCGCCTTTTACCCGGATCTGAGTCCACAGATACTCATAGCTTAAGATCACCTTCAGAATCCGGTACGCGCCCGTATAAGCGCTGATATGCCCTGCGCGCGCCACATACTGAACGGCAGACGGGGTCATGATCCCTTCCTTCAGCACCTGAAGTTTTTCTTCTTCCGTTTTGGCGGACTCCGGAAGCGGATCCGTATACAGAGCCTTTTTCAGCGCCGGAATCTCTCTTTTTACCGCTTCGATCCCTTCCGTTCCGGAAGTACAGCTCACAGTCAGGCACTCCGGACGCAGGATATACTGCATCACCTGTGAAAGCTTATGGATCAGATCATCCGAACGCTCTTCAAAATTCCGCTCCAGATCTTCCATCATCTGGTAGAAGGCAATCCCGTTCATCCGGTCATTCAGCCGGGCAGATGCAGAAAAGCCTGCCATTGCACGCATGGCCGCCGCCGAATGACCGGAGGAAGTCAGATGCATCTGAAGTCTGGATTTTAACTGTGCAATGATCTCATACAGTCTTTTTTTGTCTGTCAGCTTTGTCCGGTGCAGGATTTCACGCATCATGGCAAATGCAAAATCCGTTTTTTCAGAAAGCACCTTTGTCTTCAGCTCAAACATCACACGAAACTTATCCCGATCCCGCATGTTTCCGTAGAGACTGACTGCCGGGCAGATTCCGCCGGTGTGGCAGTTGATCTCATTAAAAAGCTCGCCATAGCTGTAATTTTCCGTATCCACAAAACCAAGCACATGTTTCAGAATTCCCAGACAGGGAATGAGGGACGCCGGAAGCTGCCCGGCGTCAAACAGCAGGCGGATATAGCTGATCCCGTTGGTAAAGATCTCCTGATGCAGAAGCGTTGTTTTGTCCACGCACAGTTCCTGATTGACAAAGGGCCTGATCTTTCTTCTGATATCCTCCCGTGTCAGCATGGGGATCTTTTGAAGCTCCTCCTGCGAAGACGGTTCGTCCTGATATGCCTTCAGCTCCTGCGTACGCCGGATCAGTTCTTCCACCTCATCCGCTCCAAGCCCTTCTTTATATCTCTGAAGCTTCTGCGCAGTGCGTTCTCCCTCCTGTGCCTCCAGCCCGGGCACCGGCCTCAGGATCAGAAGCGCCGCATGGGTATTATCAAGGAGCCATGTCTGAACCAGCCCTTCAAAATATCCGCTGTTCATCCTGCTTTTGAGCGCTGCAAAATGATCCAGCGCAACCAGATGGAGAAACGGTTTTGTCTCGTCATAGAGCCAGCTGTCGAACATCTGCAGTCCATACATAAGCCCTTTGGGATAATTTCCAAAATCCGCCTCCCGATAGCGGAATTCATAATAATTCAGGCCTGCCTGCAGAGCCTTCCGGTCAAATCCGCTTTCCACGATCCTGGTCAGCGTCCGGCGGATCGTATCCAGAAACGCATCCTTCTGCTCCATATCTGTATTTTTGGCAATGATCGAAAAATATGGCTGTGCAATTCCATTTTCATAGGAACTTAATATATCCTTTCCGATGCCTGCATCCAGAAGCGCCTGTTTCAGCGGTGCGCCCGGCGCGGACAAAAGTGCATACTCCAGCACCTGAAATGCCAGATACAGTTCCGGATCCAGTGAATCGCCTATGACTGCATGATAGGAAAGGTATGCCTGCTTTTTCACAGATTCCCCTGCCAGGATCGGATAATCTACGATCCGTTCCTTTCTGCATGCAAAAGGCTTCTGTCTGCTGATGGAGGAATCCACCTCGAGATACTCATATCTGCTCAGATAATGCTCATCGATCCATACAAGCTTTTCTTCCATATCCATATTTCCATATAAATAAATATAGCTGTTGGACGGATGATAGAACTTCTTATGAAACGCAAGGAAGTCCTCATACGTAAGTTCCGGGATGTGCTTTGGATCGCCGCCGGATTCGTGGAAATACGGAGTGTCCGGATACAGGGTCGTCATGATCTCCCGGTCCAGCATATCCTCCGGCGAGGAAAATGCACCCTTCATCTCGTTGTATACAACTCCGTTATAGATGACCGGCTCTTCCGGGGATTCCAGTTCATAGTGCCAGCCCTCCTGCCGGAAGATCTTCTCTTCCCGGTAAATATTGGGATGAAACACCGCGTCCAGATAGACATGCATCAGATTCTGAAAATCCTGATCGTTGCAGCTCGCCACCGGATATACCGTCTTGTCCGGATAAGTCATGGCATTCAGGAAAGTATTCAAAGACCCTTTCACCAGCTCCACAAAGGGATCCTTCACCGGATATTCTTCCGAACCGCAGAGCACGGAATGCTCCATGATATGCGGCGCCCCGGTACTGTCTGACGGCGGTGTACGGAATCCAATGGTAAACACCTTGTTTTCATCCTCATTTTCCAAAAGCGCCACTCTCGCGCCGGTCTTTTTATGCTTCAGCAGATATCCCGCGGAATTCAGTTCCGGGATCTGCTCCTTTTGTATCAGCGTGTAAGCTTCCAGTTGTTCTATGGCCATTCATACCTCCAGATCTTTTTTGACTTAGTATGGACATCTTTCCTGTTCTTTATCATACAAAGCAAGAGGCTGCCGCGTCCTGCGACAGCCCGATACTTCCCTTTTTCCTTACAGATTGGTCTTGAAGAACTCCTCGAGTGCTGCTGCTGCTGCATCCTCATCTTCACCTTCAACCGTTACCGTTACTGTATGGCCTTTCTTTACGCCCATGCTCATGATTGCCATCAGTCTCTTGGCATCTGCTTTCTTGGTACCGTTGTCAAGAGTTACAACACTCTTGTAACCTGCTACTGCTTTTGCAAGCATTCCAGCCGGTCTTGCGTGGATTCCCAGTTCGTCCTGAATGGTGTAAGTAAATGATTTCATATTTTTCTTCTCCTTTTATATAAAATATATTTTTAACAAACAGTATAAACGATATCAGACAGTATGTGCGGTATCAGCACTCGCGGATCCGCTTACGAAGCTCCAGCGTATATCCCGGAGAGACAGACAGCTCATCAATGCCCATCTGTACAAACTTCGCCGTCAGCTCTTCGTCTGCGCCAAGTTCTCCGCAGATACCGCACCATGCACCATATTTGTGTGCGTTCTCAATGGTCATCTGGATCAGACGCAGGATCGCTTCATGATGCGGATCAAAGAAGTTGTCCAAAGACTGATTCTGACGGTCGATTGCCAGTGTATACTGGCTCAGGTCGTTGGTTCCGATACTGAAGAAATCCACATGCGGAGCCAGCAGGTCGCTGGTAACCGCTGCCGCAGGCGTCTCGATCATGATACCAAGTTCCACTTCTCCCATCTGCACATCTTCTCTTGCCAGCTCCAGTTTCACTTCCTCCACGATCTCCTTGATCTGTTCGATCTCTTTTACAGAGATGATCATCGGGAACATGATGCCGAGCGTACCGAAAGCGGATGCACGGAATAATGCACGAAGCTGTGTCTTAAATACTTCTTTTCTGGTCAGGCAGATACGGATCGCGCGGTATCCAAGCGCCGGATTGTCCTCCTTCGGAAGATCAAAATAATCGATCTGCTTATCTGCACCGATATCCAGCGTACGGATGATGACCTTCTTGCCTTCCATACGGGACAGAACGGTCTTATATGCCTCAAACTGCACTTCCTCGCTCGGGTAATCATCACAGCCCAGATACAAAAATTCACTGCGGAACAGGCCGATGCCTTCCGAATCGTTCTCGAGAACCGCATCCACATCGTTGACACCGCCGATGTTGGAATACAGATGGATGTGCTTGCCTGCCTTTGTAACGGTCTCTTTTCCCTTCATCTCCTGAAGAAGCGCCCTCTGATCGTCTGCCTTCTTCTTCTTCTCGACCATCTTCGCCATGGTCTCTTCGTCCGGATCAATATAGATCAGGCCTGCAAAGCCGTCTACGATCGCCTGTCTGCCATGATACTCCTGGTCGATCTCAATATCCGTTGTCACAAGAGACGGGATGTTCATGGTCCTTGCAAGAATCGCCGTATGAGAATTCGCAGAACCCTTCTGGGTCACAATCGCCAGAAGCTTGCTCTTGTCAAACTGAACCGTCTCACTGGGGGCAAGATCCTCTGCCACGATGATCACCGGCTCCGGCATTGCCTCCGGGCTTACCTGCGTCCCGTTCAGGATGGAGATCAGACGGTCGGAAATATCATGAATATCCGCTGCACGTCCCCTCATATAGTCGTCGTCCATACTGAGGAACATGGCTGCCATCTGCTCGCCGGTCATAAATACCGCATACTCTGCATTCATCCTGTCATTTTCGATGATGCCGGTGATGGACTCATTGTAATCCAGATCGTCCAGAAGCATCTGGTGAACGTCGAAAATCATTGCTTCTTCTTCTCCCACGTCAACCCGTGCCTTCTCATAGAGTCCTTTTAACTGCCCCATGGCTTTTTCTTTTGCCGCCTCAAAACGGGCAAGCTCTGCAGCAGTATCTTCGATCTCTACTTTATTGACTGCTTTTTCAGCTTTCCGATATACGAAAATACTGCCGATGGCAACTCCTTTGAATACACTTTTGCCTTCTCTTACAATCATTGCTCTTCCTCCCAATCCATAGTATCCGCCTGATGTTCCACCAGGCCTTCTTCGGCAGAAACCTCAGCTGCACCCGGTTCCTCTGCCGTTTCTTCTGCCTCCGTCTCCGGCTCAATCGTCACAAACCCCTTGCTGACTTCCTCCACCGCTATGGAAAGCGGTTTTTTTCCCTTGCTGCCTACATATGCCTCCTCCCCTGCAATCAGTTGTCTTGCTCTCCTTGCTGTCGCCAGAACGATGGAGTACCTGCTGTTTACGGTCGGCGTATCACCTTCTGCCTCGCTGTTGATGGTTCTCATTAAGTCTGTATAAGACGGATGTAGCATAAATCATTCTCCTTTCGAAAAGCTTCTCAGTTCTTCTCTTACTCTGTTTACAAGCTCCATATTATAACGGATCTTCCGGTGTTCGCTCTCAATAATGGAATGGATCTCGGCAACACAGTCATCCAGCCGGTCATTGACCACCAGATAATCATATTCTTCGATCCCCTCCGACTCCTGTACTGCCCGTAAAAGCCTCTGAAGGATCACTTCCTGACTCTCTGTTCCCCTCTTTACCAGACGCTCCCGAAGCACCTGTGCGTCTCTGGTCGTCACAAACAGGAGCACTGCGTTCGGAAACTGCTCCCGGATCTTGCGCGCCCCCTGGATCTCGATCTCCAGGATCACGTCTCTCCCTTTGGAAAGCATCTCCTCCACATAGCCCTTCGGCGTTCCATAATAATTTCCCACATAGCACGCATATTCAATCAGCGCACCCTCTTCAATCATCTGTTCAAACGCTTCTCTGGTTTTAAAAAAATAGTCCCTTCCCTCTACTTCTCCCGGCCTCGCATCACGAGTCGTAGCCGAAACAGACAGCGCATACTGCTCATACCTGCCTGTCAGCTCTTTCATGACCGTACCTTTTCCGGCGCCGGAAAAGCCGGATACCACAATCAATATTCCCTCTCTCGCCATATCCTATCCTATTCTATATTCTGAATCTGTTCGCGCACCTTCTCAATGGCAGTCTTCAGATCGATGGCACGGTTGGACACTTCCAGATCATTGGCCTTGGACAGTGTTGTATTCGCCTCCCGGTTCATCTCCTGCGCAATAAAATCAAGCTTCCGCCCAATGCTTCCGCCGGTCTCCAGCGCCGCCTTCACAGCCTCCACATGGCTTCTCAACCGCACGATCTCTTCATCTACACAAATCTTATCTGCAAATATGGTTACTTCCGTTGCAAGCCGGTTCTCATCAATCTGCGCATCTGCAAACAGCTCCCGTACCTTTGCCCTGAGCTTCTCCCGGTACTCTGAAAGAATCTGCGGAAAACGCTCCTCCACAAATGCAACCGTTTCAAGTATCTCATCCAGCTTCTGCATCAGATCGTCCTTCAGCGCTTCTCCCTCATGGACACGCGCTTCCACGAACTTCTCGCAGGCCCCGTGTACCGCCTGCTCCAGAAGATGCCAGATCTCCTTTTCATCCTCCTGCTGCTCTTCCATCACAAGAACCTCCGGACAGCGCGCAAGGACTGATACCTGTATATCATTCGTCAGGCCGAACTGCTCCTCCATCCGGCGGAAATATTCCACATACTGGGCGGCAATTCCCGGGTGGTAGGCAAGCGACGCATTGCCTTCGCTCAAATCCTCATAACTGATATAGACGTCCACTTTTCCTCTCTGAATATATTTTTTCAGAATGGCGCGGATCGAAGAATCGAAGAAGTTCAGCTTCTTCGGCATCTTCATGCTCACGTCCAGATAACGGTGATTCACGGATTTCATCTCAACGGTAATTTTCCGGTCTCCTTCTGAAACCTCACAGCGGCCGAAGCCGGTCATACTTTTTATCATACCAATCATCCTCGTCAACCCGGCGCTGCATGTGTCCGCCGTAATCGTTTCTATTATAGTTGATTTTCTAAATCTTGTCAATTATAATGGTACGGGAAGAACGGTTGTCCGGCAGATTGACGTTGCTGTTCCGATTCACATTACGTTTCACATCTGTGCCATCCGGACGCTCTGCAAACGGCGCAGAGACCGCAGGGCAACAGCGAACAAAGACCGAATTATAACCTTGTTATTCGAAAGCGGCTGCCGTAACCAGAACTTCGCGGCAGAAACTATAATGGAGATGAAATAATTATGGCATTTGACGGCATTACGATTGCGTGTATGGCGCATGAATTACAGGAAAAACTGACGGGCGGACGGATCTCGAAGATCGCACAGCCGGAAGCCGACGAGCTTCTGCTGACGGTAAAATCCAGAGAAGGAAATTTCCGGCTTCTCCTCTCGGCAAGCGCAGGCCTGCCGCTTGTCTATCTGACAGGAGCAAACAAACCCGGCCCCATGACGGCGCCGAACTTCTGTATGCTGCTTCGGAAACACATCAGCGGAGGACGGATCCTGTCCGTCACACAGCCTTCCCTCGAGCGAATCCTGCGGTTTGAGATCGAGCATCTGGATGAGCTGGGCGATCTGTGCCGGAAATATCTGGTCGTGGAGATCATGGGAAAGCACAGCAATATTATCTTCTGTTCGGATACCGATCAGATCATCGACAGCATCAAGCATGTATCCGCCCAGATGAGTTCGGTCCGGGAAGTTCTGCCCGGACGGGCATATTTTATTCCGGACACACAGGAAAAAGCCGATCCCCTCGGAATCACAGAGGAGAACTTTACCGCACTGATTCATAAAAAAGCAGCAAAGCTTTCCAAAGCGCTCTACACCTCTCTCACCGGCCTGAGTCCCGTCGCCGCGGAAGAGATCTGCGCCCAGGCTTCTCTGGATTCCGACCGGGCGGCGAATTCTTATGAACAGGCGGAACTGATCCATCTGTACCGGACCTTTACCCGGTTTCTGGCTCCGGTCCGCTCCGGAGCGTATGAGCCTGTGATCTATTACGACGGGAAAACGCCGGTGGAATTTTCCTGTCTCCCGCTCACGGTCTATGAACACTGCCGAAAAGAAACTTTCTCCTCTGTCTCCGGCCTGCTGGAACGGTATTATGCGGAGAAGAATACACTGACCCGCATCCGGCAGAAATCCACGGATCTGCGCCGGATCGTGCAGACGGCTCTGGAACGGAACATAAAAAAATACGACCTGCAGGCAAAACAGCTGAAAGACACGGAAAAACGGGAAAAATACCGAATCTACGGCGAGCTGATCAACACCTACGGATACGGCGTCGAACAGGGCAGCAAAAGCTTTGAAGCGCTGAATTATTATACCGGGGAAATGGTCACGATCCCTCTGGACCCTCAGATTCCGGTACAGGAAAATGCCAAAAAATATTTTGACAAATACGGAAAGTTAAAAAGAACCTGCGAAGCCGTTACAAAGCTTCTGGAAGAGACCGGTTCCGAAGTCGAACATCTGCGCTCCGTCCAGACTGCGCTGGATATCGCACTTCAGGAAGAGGATCTGGTCCAGATCAAGGAAGAGCTCATGCAGTCCGGTTATATCCGGAAACGGAACCCGGGCAGCAAACGCCCGAAGATCACTTCAAAACCCTTCCACTACATCTCCAGCGACGGCTATCACATGTATGTGGGAAAGAACAACCTGCAGAACGAAGAGCTGACCTTCCAGACTGCCAGGGGAAATGACTGGTGGTTTCACGCAAAAGGCGCCCCCGGTTCCCATGTGATCGTTCAGACAAACGGCGACGAACTGCCGGACTCTACTTTCGAAGAAGCTGCACGGCTGGCCGCCTACTATTCCAGCAACCGGGGAGCCGACAAAGTGGAAATCGACTATGTGGAGAAAAAACATGTGAAAAAACCCAACGGCTCCAGACCGGGATTTGTAGTCTACTATACCAATTACTCCATGATGATCGATTCGGACATCTCCGGAATCCGACAGGCTTAAAAGCATGACAAGTCCCTGTTCAAAATGACAGGATCCGTCTCTGAACGGAACCTGTCCCGGAGCCCTTCGGTCACATACAGCCCTCCCTGATCCGTAACCAGCACCATGTCAAATGCTTCGCTGTGTGCCTTCCAGTATTCTACCGCGCCGTCATATCCCATGATATACAGAGAGGTGGACAGGGCATCTGCCAGCGTCCCGTCCCCGGAGACGATCGTCACAGACTTCAGATCCCCGTCCGCCGGATATCCGGTCCGCGGGTCAATGATGTGGATATAAGTATTTCCATCCTCTTCAAAATACCGCTCATATCCTCCTGACGTGATGACCGCCTGGTCTTCCGCCTCCACCACAGCCAGTACTTCGCCCTGCGTACTGTCCGGATCCTGAATCCCGATCTGCCACCTTGTGCCATCCGGCTTCTTTCCGATGGTCTGCACATTTCCTCCAAGAGACACCATCCCGGACCGGATCCCATGGGAACGGAAAATCTCCATGATCCGTGCCGAAGTATATCCTTTGGCAATCCCGCCAAAGTCGATCTTCTGCTTTTCTTCCAATGTGACTGACGCACCGTCGTACTGCACTTTGGATGCATCCACCAAAGAGAGCGCCTCCTTCAGTTCTGCATCCGTCGGAACATGATATTCCTGTGTCGGAAACCCCCATAACTGCATCAGAGGATAGATCGTCGGATCAAACAGGCCGCCGGTCTCTTTATGGATTTCCAGAGCCCTCTCCAGAAGAACCCTGCTGTCTTCTGATAATTCTCCGCTGCCGGATGCGTTGACCCTGGACACCTCGCTGTCCGCGCTGCCGGTCGACCACAGCGCATCCAGACGCTGCACCTCCCAAATGGCTTCCTCTACCGCCTCCTCACAGTCCCGTCCACAGGCGGTAAAGGTCATAAACGTATCCATGGCAAAAAGCTGTTCTGTGCAGGACTGCTTCCGTTCATTCATATGGAAACAGAAAAAACATCCTGCAAGAATCCCTGCAAATATCATTCCGAAAACTTTAAACAATGTCTGTCTGCTCATAATCTGTAACCCTGTATTACAACTGTCTTTCTCTGCATTCCTGGTATGATACCCTGACCCGGATAACCATGCTCTGTATTATACAGGGAAATCTGTCTGTGTACAATACATTTCTCCCTGTTCTGTATTCTGCCCCGTTTACGGCCGTTACCGTACAGGCGCCTGCCTGTGTTCAGCAGCCAAAAAAGGAAGATGCAGCCTGTCCGGACCGCATCTCCCCATCGCTTCAGACTGCCTGTTTTTACGGCAGTTCCAGGTCAGTTTTTAAATCTGATAAAATGATAGCTCTCCACGATCTGGAAATATTTCACAATCCGCGGATACAGAGGCTCCGCCTCTTCCCCAAAAGCTTCTTTCTCAAGTTCTGCCAGCTCCATCACGGTTTTCTTCCCGTCGATCAGGGGCCATAGAAAACTCCCGTACTTGTCCATATGTACGTTCGTATACTTCGGACGTCCAAACACCTTCTGGGCAATTCGATTAAATACACCTGTATTTTCCACCTGAAGAACCACCATACCGTCTTCATCCGTTTCCCATATAATCTGTTTTGCCCTCTCGGGAACCAGATCCAGATAATTTTTCTGCCGCTTTTTTCTGCCCATCAGCTCTTCTGTTTCTTCCACAGAGAGAATTTAAGCAGACTCAGGATCATCAGCACCATCAGCACCACGCCGCCGACATTCCCCAGATTCACTTTTCCGGACAGATCCAGGCTGATGCCGAAGACCGTCAGAATCGCCAGTGCGATACCCACCAGTCCTTCTCCTGCGATCATTCCGGCACAGTACAGGGTTCCGTCCGTAGACTGACGCTCTTTCGTCTTCTCGTCCACATTCTTCCTGCCGTCCATCAGCATGCGGACCACACCGCCGATCATGATCGTCGCATTCAGATAGATCGGAAGATACAGTCCGATGGCAAAAGGCATAACCGGAATCCGAAGAATCTCCAGACCGATCGCCATAAACACTCCGATAAATACCAGATTCCACGGAAGATTGCCGCCCATGATTCCTTCCACGATCATCTTCATCAGAGTCGCCTGCGGGGCCGGTACTTCTGTACCGCCATAGCCGTATGCCGTATTCAGAAGATACAGCACACCGCCAATGGCAAGTCCGGAAGCCACAACGCCGATCAGCTCACCGATCTGCTGTTTCCTCGGTGTCGCGCCAAGCAGGAAACCGGTCTTCAGATCCTGAGAGGTATCGCCTGCAATCGCAGCTACGATACAGATAACGGAACCGATGGCAATCGCCCCTGTCATACCGGTAATTCCGCTGTCCCCGGATGCCTTGATGGCGATGGTTGCGATCAGAAGCGTTGCAATCGCCATACCGGAAACCGGGTTATTGGAGCTTCCGATGAGCCCCACCATACGGGAGGAAACCGTTGCAAAGAAGAAACCGAAGACGACAATGATCACTGCGCCGAGAAAATTTACCGGGATCGCCGGAACCAGCCAGATAATCAGGATCATCGCTGCAATGCCGATCAGCACAAAATTCATCGGAAGGTCCTGCGCTGTTCTTGCATTACCGGTGCTTCTGCTCCCTTTCATGCTCTTCATGGAATCGCGGAAAGTCGTGATAATCAGCGGAAGAGACTTGATCAGTGAGATAATACCGCCGGTGGCGATCGCTCCTGCCCCGATATATCTTACATAAGAGCCCCAGATACTGGATGCCCCGCCTCCTGCATAGAGCTGGCCGATGGTGACGCCCGCATCTGCCGGATACATCCAGGTATCCGCTCCAAACAGACAGATAAGCGGAATCAGAACCATCCAGCCGAACAGGGAACCTACGAACATGAAGGATGCGATTCTCGGACCCACGATATAGCCCACACCCAGCAGCGCCGGATAGACTTCCATGCCAAGCTCGCCTTTAAAAGCCCTGAATTCTGCTGCCACATCGGCAGGTATGACTTTGAAACCATCTACTACAAGCTTGAAAATCGCCGCAAGCCCCATACCGCTGAAGACCGTGGACGCATTGGCGCCGCCTTCCTCTCCTGCAAGAAGGACCTCCGCACATGCGGTACCTTCCGGATACAGAAGCGTTGCATGCTCTTTTACAATCAGCGCATTCCGGAGCGGAATCATGAAAAGGACGCCCAGGATACCGCCGCACAGTGCAATCAGCGTGATCTCCACAAGGCCCGGCATATCGCACAGACCTTCTTCCGCCCACAGAAACAGTGCAGGCATGGTAAAGATCGCACCGGCTGCCAGAGACTCACCGGCCGAGCCGGTCGTCTGAACCATATTGCTCTCCAGGATGGAATTCTTCTTCATGATCACGCGGATCACACCCATGGAAATAACGGCTGCCGGTATGGATGCAGACACGGTCATACCAACCCGAAGGCCAAGATATGCATTGGCAGCTCCGAATACGATCGCCAGAATGATACCCATGATGATCGAGGTGACTGTAAATTCCGGCGTGATCTTTTCCGCAGGAACATACGGTTTGAACTCTTTGTTTTCGTTCATGTCTTTTTCTCCCTTAATTTAATAATAGTCTCTCACCAGGCGGCACGAACCTGCCTTTCTCCGGTGATATGAGTTATATTATACAGAACCTGTACACTTTTTACAAGAAAACATTTCAAAAATCGTCCATACTCTAAAAAACCACTAAAAATAAAGAGAAAAAAATTAGGATTTGCATTCATGGGAAATGTGTGATAGAATAGCAGGGTACGGAGACGTATCGAAGTGGCCATAACGAGCTTGACTCGAAATCAAGTTGTCGGGCAACCGGCACGTGGGTTCGAATCCCACCGTCTCCGCTTTTGTCAAAATTCCGGCAATCACTGCTATATACTCTCTGTTCATCAAAGCAAAATCTGTCAGTATACCCGATTTTCAGCCAATGATCACGCCTTAATATCCATCGACGCGATATCGGTTGCGTTATCAGTGATCACTTTTCGCAGCTGATGATCCGTAAGCAGCGCTTCCATAGATTTTATCTATTACATCCGGCATTAAACCCAAATTATACTCTAACCACTCCGCCGTTTTTTCATTGCCTGCCGCTTTTGCCAGCAAATCCGGATTGATTACCACGGAACTGCCGCTTGCAGGCTTTAAACAGCTGTTTTTTTCCTTTTCATAACAGATATGGCGGGAACTACGGAATTTGGGGTGTGAAATATTTTTTATAAACAAAAATGGAAAAATCCCCGGCAAAAGCCGGAGATTTTTATCATCTCAAAATCCGTTTCTAGCCCAGAATCGCCTTGTCACTGGCAAACGCTTCTCCGCTGACTTCTTCAAACTTGTGAAGCAGGTCCTCCACTGTCAGATTCTTCTTCTCCTCTCCCCGGATATCCAGAATAATATTGCCTTCCATCATCATGATCAGACGGTTTCCATGTACAATGGCATCCTTCATGTTATGGGTAATCATTAAGGTAGTCAGCCGGTCCCGGTTGACGATCAGGTCGGTCGTCTCCAGCACCTTGGCCGCTGTCTTCGGGTCCAGAGCTGCCGTATGCTCATCCAGAAGCAGGAGTTTGGGTTTTTTCAGCGTCGCCATCAGAAGCGTCAGCGCCTGTCTCTGCCCTCCGGAAAGCAGGCCGACCTTGGAGGTCAGCCGATCCTCCAGGCCGAGCCCCAGCGTCGCAAGAAGCCTTTTGTATGCTTCCCTTTCATTGTTTTTGATGCCGGCTCTTAAAGTTCTGCTCTGGCCGCGGCGAAGCGCCAGCGCCAGATTTTCCTCAATCCCCATGGTTGCTGCAGTCCCGTTCATGGGATCCTGGAACACGCGTCCGAGAAATGCCGCGCGCTTATATTCCGGCAGCTTCGTTACATCCTGTCCGTCTATGAGGATATGGCCCTGGTCGACCGGCCATACTCCTGCAATGGCATTGAGCATCGTGGATTTTCCGGCGCCGTTGCCGCCGATCACGGTAACAAAGTCTCCGTCTTCCAGCGTCAGGCTCACATTTTTGAGCGCCCGTTTCTCATTTACCGTTCCCGGATTGAATGTTTTCGATATGTTTTTTATCTCCAGCATCTTATGCTCCCCCCCTGTTGACCACTTTTGAAAAATATCTGCTTTTCCAGGTCGGAATCGCCAGGAAGACTGCCACCACCGCTGCGGAGAGCAGTTTCAGAAGATCGGTGTCAATTCCCAGCCAGATCACAATCTGCAGTACAAAATAATAGATAATGGATCCAAGGGCAACGGCAAGCAGCCGTAAGCCGAAGTTACGGAAAAGCTTTCCAAACACTGCTTCACCGATGATGACTGCCGCAAGCCCTATGACAATGGCGCCGCGCCCCATATTCACATCCGCAAATCCCTGATACTGTCCAAGCAGAGCGCCGGAAAGCGCCACCAGGCCATTGGAGATCATCAGGCCAAGCACCCGGTTAAAATCCGTATTGATGCCCTGCGCTCTTGCCATCCTGTCATTGCAGCCGGTCGCACGAAGGGAACATCCAAGCTCCGTCCCGAAGAACCAGTACAGAAACACGATCAGAACCAGAATCATCAGTGCCACAATCAGAATAGTATTTTTGTAGAAAGGAACTCCTTTAATATAGCGAAGAGAAACCAGCAGATCAAATTTGTCCACGTTAATGGCCTGATTTGCCTTTCCCATTATTTTCAGATTTACAGAGTACAGCCCCAGCTGTGTCAGTATACCGGCAAGAATCGCCGGAATTCCCATAAATGTATGTAACAGACCGGTAACCATACCGGCAAGCATGCCTGCGATCAGGGCGACTGCCATGGATACCCACACATTCTGTCCGCTCTGCATCATCATGATACAGACCGCGCCTCCTGTGCAGAGTGTACCGTCTACGGTCAGATCCGCAATATCCAGGATACGAAAGGTGATGTAGACACCGATCGCCATTATTCCCCAGATGAGTCCCTGTGCCATGGCTCCTGGCAGGGCATTGATCAAATTCATAAGATTCATATTCTCATCACCTCAGCAAAATCATCCATGTATATGGAATGACAACAGCGAGAGAGGAATCTTCCAGTCTCGCTGCCGTTATCCGATTATTTTATCCTGCAGCTTTCGGCTTATTCACCGATTGCAACATAGTCCTCCGGAATCGTGATTCCAAGCGCTTCACAGAGCTCTGCATTGTACTTTTTCGTAAACTGCGGAGCATACTCAATCGGCATGGTGGAGATGTCCGACTCACCGGTCAGGATCTTCGCTGCCATTTTACCGGTTCCAACGCCCAGATCGTAGTAGCTGATAGACAAAGTCGCAACGCCGCATCCTGCACAGATGCCTTCCTCACCGGCAATTACCGGAACCTTTGCCGGCTGCGCAATATTGTTCAGAAGCTCTGCATTGGATGCCACTGTATTATCGGTAGGAACATAAAGAACCTCGTTCTCGGACACTGCAGTCGTTGCTACGGACGACAGATCGTTGGAATCCGAAAATCCGTACTGCTTGCAGGTATAACCAAGCCCCTCAAGAGCCTTCTGAACCTCGTCCACCTGATACTGAGAGTTCGCCTCTGCCGTACAGTAGATCAGTCCGACATTCGTCGCATCCGGGAACAGCTCCTTCAGCATCGCCGCCTGCTCGTCAAGAGGAGCCAGGTCAGAGGTACCGGAGATATTGCCGCCTACGGTTCCGTCAAATCCGTCAATGCCAAGAGCCACGCCGTACTCGGTTACGGATGTGCCGAGAATCGGAATCTCATTGGTTCCTGCCTGTGCAGCCTGAAGCGCCGGTGTTGCATTGGCAAGAATCAGGTCCACATCACCGGACACAAACCCGTTAATAATCGTGGAACAGGTATTGGAATCGTTCTGCGCATTCTGCTCATCAAAGATAACCGCATTGCCGAATTCCTCAACCAGCGCATCTTTAAAGCCCTGAGTGGCCGCATCCAGCGCCTCATGCTGCACCAGCTGGCAGATCCCTACGGTATAGCTCTCTCCTCCTGCTGAAGGAGTCTCTTCCGGAGCCTCTGCTTCTGCAGCGTCTCCTGTATCATCTGCCTCTGCCCCATCCTGAGCAGGCGCTTCCGCCGTTGAATCTGCAGAGCTGTCACCGCCTCCGCATGCCACCAGGCCAAGACCCATGGTCATCGCCATGGCAATCGCCAACATCTTTTTCATGTCTTTTCCTCCATTTTCCTGTATCTAAAAATTTGCTATTCATCAATAGCTTTTTCGATTATATCGCTTTAAAGCAAAAAAGTCAACATTTTCTCTCTTTTCAGACAAAGCCGGAAACAGCACAGCCGGTTAATCCATACAAAAAAGACGCCCACACACCTGTGAACGCCTCTATTTTTCGCCAGTTCTTGGATAGGGTGTCTTTTCATCCGTCAAATCCAGAAGATAATCCACACTTGTTCCATAAAATCTGGAAAGCTCAATCAGAACATCCGGAGGAACCCGCGTCTTTCCGTTTTCATAATCGCTGTATGACCGCTGGCTGCAGCCCAGATATGCCGCCATCTGCCACTGTTTTAAATCATGGTCTTCCCGCAAATCTCTTATATGTCTGTACACGTATCTCACACCTCTGTGATAAGATAACTTAAAAACTCATGACATATGCATTTTTAGCAGAATTTCCGGTAAGTTTTCCGAATCGTAACCGAAACAGCAGAATCAGCACGGTCCGGTCAGAAAATGACGCCGGCGCGTCTTCGCGCCAAAAGAGACTGCCGCATGGTTCTGCAGCAGTCTCTCTGACCTGTACTGTTCTATAAGACTTTGCTTAAAAAATCAACCGTACGCCGTTCCTTCGGGTGCAGGATCAGCTCCTCGGGAGTGCCCTGTTCCACAATATATCCGCCTTCCATAAAGATCACGCGGTCCGCAACCTCACGGGCAAATCCGATCTCATGGGTAACGACCACCATGGTCATCCCCTCTCCTGCCAGCTCCTTCATGACCGCCAGAACCTCTCCGACCATCTCCGGATCCAGCGCACTGGTAGGTTCATCAAAAAGCATGATATCCGGCTTCATGGCAAGCGCACGCGCAATTGCCACGCGCTGCTTCTGCCCGCCCGAGAGCTGGCTTGGATAGGCCTGCGCCTTGTCCTCCAGTCCCACTCTGCACAGCAGCTGCTGCGCCCTCTGTCTTGCCTCCTCCTTTGCCGCCAGTTTCAAATGCACCGGCGCCAGCGTCATGTTATCCATGACAGTCAGATGATTGAACAGATTAAAATGCTGGAATACCATACCAATATTTTCACGGACCTTATTGATGTCCGTATGCCGGTCCGTCACATCATGCCCATCGATGATGATCCGTCCGCCTGTGGCCGTCTCCAGCTGGTTCAGACAGCGCAGCAGCGTGGATTTCCCGCTCCCGGAAGGTCCGAGAAGCACGACCACCTCGCCTTCTGCCACATCCAGATTGATGTTCTTCAAAACCTCCAGCTTTCCGAAATTTTTCCTCAGATTTGTCACATGGATCTTACAGGAGTCAGCGTTCAGCATCCAATGATGCAGTCTATCTGTCATGGTTCACCCTCCTCTCAATCCGTTTTGCGATCTTGCTCAGAGTCGTGATCACGATCATGTACATGATGCCGATGATCGCCCAGGTCTGCAGGTTCTTAAAGGTATTCCCCATGATGGTCTTACCCACATTGGTAAGCTCCGGGAAACCGATGACCGACAGGATGGACGTATCCTTCAGCGTGATAATAAACTGATTGATAATGGATGGAATCATGGTGCGGACAGCCTGAGGAACGACGATCAGGGCCATACAGGCACCATAGGAAAGCCCCAGGCTTCTGCCCGCCTCCATCTGTCCCCGGTCCACACTTTCAATACCTGCTCTTATGATCTCCGCCATATATGCGCCGCAGTTCATGGAAAGGGCAATAAAGCCTGCCTGAAACCCGCTCAGGCGAAAACCGGCAAAACCGATCCCCTGCACCCCCGCAGGCACTCCAAAGTAGATAAAATATGCCAGTACGATCAGCGGAACTCCCCGGACCGCATCCACATAAACGGTGCCGATGCAGTTGAACATCCGGTTGTGCCCCACATTCATAAGTCCGAAAACCATACCGATCACCATGGCAAATACCAGGGAAAGCACAGTCATCAGAAGCGTCCTTCCAAGCGCCGTAAGCAGCATGCTGCCATATACTTGAACGATAGAAATCATAGATCAGGTTCTCCTTACTTTAAAGCCGTATCTTAAAACAACTATTCTCCAAGGTACTTCACGATGATCTCATCGTAAGTTCCGTTTTCTCTGATATTTGCAAGTCCTGCATTGAACATGTCCAGAAGCTCCTGATTTGCTTCATTCATGATGGCAAAACCATAAGGTGCGCCGTCGCTCTCCATGCCTTCCGGAATCTGAAGCGCCAGTCCGCCTACCTTGATGGAGTCTGCCATGATCGGGGTATCCTCTACACATGCCGCGCTGTTGCCGAGAATCACATCCTGATACATGGTCGGTGAATCCTCAAATACAGTTGTCGTAAAGCCGTATTCTTCCTTCAGGCTCTCTGCAAAATCAGCCCCTGCAGTACCGTTCTTCACTGCCACGTTCTTGCCTCTGAGATCTTCGAAACTCGTAATATCGCTGCCCTCCGGAACTACGAAGGTCTGAGTCGCATTATAATATCCGTCAGAGAAGATCCAGCCGGATGCCTTTCTCTCATCTGTAATGGAAGCGCCTGCGATCAGTCCGTCTGCCTGGCCTGCCTGTACGGCAGCCACTGCAGCGTCCCATCCAAGACTCTGGATCTCATAACTGAACCCCTGATCTTCTGCAATTGCTTTCATGACATCCACATCAATGCCGACAAATTCACCCGTCTCATCGGTAAACTCAAACGGACGGAACACCGTATCCATCGCAATGATCCAGGTCTTGTCGCCGGAAGCCTCTGCCGGAGCCGCCTCATCTGCCGCGTCCTCCAAAGCTTCTGTCTCTGCCGGCGCTTCTGCCCCGTCTGCCGGTGCCGGCGCCTCTTCTTTTGCTCCGCATGCAGCTGCTGAAAATGCCATGCATGCGATCATAGACATCACAAGTAACTTTTTCATAAATATGTACTCTCCTTTTTTCCCGGCCCTGTATGCCGGTGTTTTTAAGCACAAAGGCGATGTATGTTCCTACACCGCCTTTGATGCTTATGCATAAGTATAAATTTTTCTTCCCCTCTTGTCAAGAAAAAACGGTATAATTGTATACATGTATCTAAGATCTTCAAATCTCTTCCGCTGCCGCCAGCACCAGCTGCACGGCCCGGTCGAT
>ERZ778516.1066-NODE-1066-length-21762-cov-8.896992_pt1 | contig 21762 bp, 24 predicted proteins | sample MGYA00510342_ERZ778516 | MGnify/ENA primary metagenome ERZ778516 (study PRJEB29527, sample SAMN07138961) | mouse gut metagenome | material: feces | host: mouse | place: China:Nanjing | collected 2016-01-25 ... | reverse complement strand
TCCCTCGTCCCCGCCGCAGCGGATTTTTTCTTTTTGCTTCTTTTTCTTTTTTGTGGGAGGTGCTGGTATGGAAATTATGCTTCATGGTACAGTAGAGGAATATCAAGAGTTGTATATGGAAAAGAATGCCCATTTGGAGCAATTTTTAGAACAGGTGACGCCGTTTGAGTTTTATCGGGGGATTTTCCCAGAGGGGTCTTTTGAGCGGAAGGGATGTTATGATGACCATAAAGCGAACGGGATTGCGGTGAGTCTGCCAGGTAAGGGTGGCTCCATCAATGGTATTGCCTTGGAGATAGAGGGGGATGGTCGGGCCAGAAGGTATATCATTACAGATGATTTGCAAAAGTTGTGTGATTTGGCAGATACGGACTTTTCTATCGTGGCTCCTATCTCATATTATGGGAGGAAGCGGTCAGGGAAGTTTGCCAGGTATCTCTATGCTTTGGCTTTTGACCTGGATGGGGTTGGGATGCCCCAGCTCCGGGATGTGTTGCATCAGATGAATAAGGGGATTCTGCCCAAGGCAACATTTATTGTGAATAGCGGAACTGGGTTGCATTTGTATTATGTCTTGACGGAACCTGTTCCCATGTACCCGCAGAACCAGCGCTATCTGAAGGAGCTGAAGTATTCGCTTACCAGGCAGATTTGGAATCGGTTTACCTCGTCAATTAAACAACCGCAGATGCAGGGGCTTTTACAGGGGTTTCGGGTAGTTGGTTCTGGGACGAAGCTGGGGAAAGGTTATCCTGTAGTAGCGTTTCGGTTTGGTGGTCAGGTGAAGTTGGATAGCCTTTTGGAGTACATACCTGCGTCAAATGGGGAGCGGCAGAAGCTCCAGGGGATCATGCAAAAGAGTAGTATACCCTTGGCTGAAGCGAAAGAGAAGTACCCGGATTGGTATGAACGCCGGGTGGTGAACCATGAGCGGCGGGGGCGGTGGACGGTGAAAAGAGATCTCTATGATTGGTGGCTTCGCCGCATCCGGGATGAGATCCGCGTGGGCCACCGCTATCATGGAGTAATGACGCTGGCCATTTACGCAAAAAAATGCAGTATCGAGGAGGATGAGCTGCGGGAAGATGCGTATTCCTTGCTTCGGCTCTATGATGATATGAGTATAGAGGAGGTCAACCGATTCACTAAGGATGATGTGGAGGCGGCGCTATCCATGTTTAATGAGGACTATGTGACATTTCCACGGGATGATATAGCTCGGCTTTCTGGAATGACTATGCCGGTTAATAAACGGAATTGGAGAAAACAAGAGGATCATTTGAAGCGTTGTAGGATTATTCAACAGGCGAATGATATGGTTGATGGAACTAATTGGCGAGAAAAAAATGGACGTCCGGTAGGTTCTGGGACAGCTCAGAGGCAGGTTTTTGAATGGCGGCAGCGGCACCCGGCGGGACGGAAGGTTGATTGTCATAGAGATACGGGGCTTGACCCTAAAACGATTCGGAAGTGGTGGGATTGTCCACAAGCAGATTAAAAGCAGTTGTATATTATGTTGCTTGTGTTTTGCGTGTTAGTGTGGTATACTATAGGAGAATAGAAAGGAGTGGACTGCTATGGCACAGATTAGTTTGCGTGTCGATGATGATGTGAAACGTGGGGCAGAACAGGCTTTAAACGATATTGGATTGAGTATGTCTACCGCTATCAATGTGTTTCTGCGTAAGGTTGCTCGTGAGCATCGTATACCGTTTGAGCTGTCGGCAGATGTACCGAATGACGAGACCGTTGAGGCAATTAAAGAAGTAAAGAGAATGAAGGCTGATCTTGGCCTTGGCAAGACATATACCGACGTTGATCAGATGATGGAGGAATTGCTTGCCGATGTATAACATAAGACCAACTTCAAAATTTCAGAAGGATTTAAAACGGGCAAAGAAACGAGGGTATGATATTTCCCTGCTGACCGGGATTGTCAAAAAGCTGGCAGCGGGGGAGCCGCTGCCAGAGAAGAACCGGGATCATGATCTTTCCGGGGATTATGTTGGTTGTCGGGAGTGTCACATCACCCCGGATTGGCTGCTGATCTATGAAGTGGATGGGGACGAGTTGATCTTATACCTTACCCGAACAGGCACACATAGCGATTTATTTTAAAACTTTAGATGGAACAAAAATTGTCCATATTTAGTTGTTCGACCCGGTGGTCACAGATCCGCACCCCTGGTTGGTCGTGGATAGCTGAGGTGTCCATGCAGAGCAGGGTTCACAACCTTAATCGTATCTTATCTTTGTTCTCGGATGGGTGACATGACTCGGATTTCTTGTAAAGGCATAAGGATATCCCCGGCCATAGGGATATGACCGGGGATATATTTTTATACATATCTGTAAATGTAGAAATACAGGGAAATGTTTTGTTGCTTTATAAAACGGTGGCTAATCAAAAGAAAGTTGTTTTTTTGTGTATATGGATCTTTATGATATAACAACTTTAAATGCCGAAACGTCTAAATTTTCAAAAATTGGTTTATGCGTATTGTACGCAGAGATGGGAATTACTTTAATGTGGCCTTTCCTATAACGAGTTATCCCAAAAAGTGTAAAAATCTTAGGATGAAGATTTTCTGTTCGATCTGTATTTGTTCGTAGTAAGAGATAACTACCCGGTGGCAAATTTGTAAATTTTCTATTTACAGTTTTTGGGAGCTCTTCAATGTCAACATGTTGCTTAATTTGTTCTTTGAGACTTTGTTCAATATGTTTCTGATTGGGGTAGTAATATGCAATAAAATTGTTCCAATACCTGATGTAGCTATCCACATCAAAGTCTTTGTTAGTTTTTCTGGCTAAAAATGCGAGTGAAAAGTAATCTAAACTAAGAGGCGTACATGCATAGAACGATGGAGTATCATGAGTTTGATAGAAAGTGTATTTTTGTTTGCTGGCGGTTCGCTTCTGCTCAGGAGTCATATCTCGCAAAAAAGAATATGAGTTAAACATTGCAATGTCGAGGGCAATATCTATGATTGCACCTTCGATATTAATTGGATCAAGTGTCAAGCCGGTTCCAGATAGTTCACTATCTCGAAGATCTTGATATCCATATGCGACAAGAATATCAATTAAGTGGGTTAGTAAGGTGCTCGATTCCATTTGTGATTTAATGTCGTTTTCAAATACAGGACTGGTTTCAAAGTTTCGAATGATAATTCGAGATTGCGGCTCTATTTTACTTTTATGTTGTACGCACAGTGTCATATACGGTATTTGGCGAGTTGGAGTTTTGAGATTTAGAAGCTGTACCAATAGCCGAAGTATTCAGATTCACGAGTCAAAATTGCCGGTGACAAGGCGAAAATTCGCGGGAATACTTGGTGTATTTCAAGATTGTTCAACGCGGCCGGCGGCAATTTTGGCCGCAAAGCTGGGTGCTGAGGCTATTGGTACAGCTTCTTATATCTTGCAAAATTTTGTTAAGTTGATGGTTGATATTTCCCATCATTTGTGTATCAATCCAACGAAGATCTATATCTTCCTTAGATGTGATGATGATGCGTGATAGGATATTTTTTGTAAAGTTTTTTAAATGCTCTTCCCTAATAATATTTTTTGAATTATTCGACACTTCATCACCCCATTTGTAATGTTGTTACTTAACTGTGCAACCGTTACTGCCAAAGGTAATTTTTCTTATATCACATTCGATTTCATTTTCTTGAAGAAGCATTTTTATAATCTTTTCATAATTTGGATCAACTTTTTCGCCCAAAACAATGCCTCGCAGATATGTGGATAGCTTGTCTACATATATTGTAGAATCTTGCCGATCAGTTAGGGTTATAATACGAAACTCATGTTCATTTTTCCAGTCATCTAATTTTTCAAAAAAGTTATACTTTAAAAAGTCTGTATCACTTTGGATCAAATTTAATAGAGTTAAGGATCCATTTCCTACCATGTCAATCTTTTCTGTTAATTCTTCCATGTGAGAAGCAGTAATGATATAGCGATCAAAGAATTTTTTGTAAATAACAGGATTGCTTATTTGAAAAGCAACTTTCTTTTTAACGCGATTAAGTAGGGCTTCTTTATCCAAGATAAAACAGACACCTTTATTATCACCTGCATACTGTGCCCACATTCTGGGTAAAGCAAAACCACGGCCACGTACATCATAATATTTCGTTTTTGGACCTAATGCTTTTATGGCCTTCTCTTGATCAGCTTTTGAAATTTTTGCATCCATACTAAAGCACATAATTCGGACAAGCTGTTTGTATTTATTCAGATAATCCTTGATTTTGTTAGTCTGTTGACGAAATCCTTCTTCAGTAATATTTGGAGGCGGGGAAAAATCAAGCTTCATTTTTGCTTCTGAAGTATCATTTGTATTACTGATAGGAGAAAAGAGTAATTTATCAGAGCAAATAATTTTGATTGCTGAATCAATTCCTGTATAATGATATAGATATTTGCTTTGGTTAAATCCTCCAGCAAAGGTAGTTTTCCAGACATCCATATATGTGCAACCCCTTTCTAAACAACCGATTTCTGTCAACTTTACACTGAAAAAATATCATGAGATTGCAGGAGATGATGCTTAACGAGAATCAGAGAGAAACTCTCTCTACTTGGAATCGTCAAAATTTTGTAAAATATAATACTTTACGATAAATTTTATTTTAATTGGAGATAAAAAAGAGATTGTTTGAACTTTTTATGAACATAAACATGTAAAGTATGTAAAGTAAAAGTGACGGATGCAGTCATATTCCTATGAGTGACGGCAGTAGCGCCTGGAAGGGCGGGGTATCTATGCGGGGAGTGGCTCCCTGCTCTGTTTTTGGATGGCTGGAATGATATTACGCTGGAGGTAAAGGGGGATCCAGCTGGGCCTGCTGCTGGTACGTCTCTACACCAGGCTTTGAGGACGTCTGCCCTATCGGCTTGTTTGTAAAGGCATAAGGATAGCCCCGGCCGTTGGGACATGGCCGGGGCTGTCCTTATGCTATATATCTATAAATGCAGAAAAATATTTTTGCAGTTTTCTATTTCTCTGTATTGATAATTTCCTATATTTATTGTAAAATAGATATGCAGACAAATATAAAAATATTTTTACAGTTTTGTAGAAAAGGAGCGTGAATCATGTGATTGTGGCGGTGGCCAACCAAAAGGGCGGCGTGGGCAAGACCACCACGGCCCAGGCCCTGGCAGCGGGGTTAGCGGAACGGGGGTACAAGGTGCTGGGCATCGATCTCGACCCCCAGGGGAATTTCTCAACGGCCTGTGGCGCGGTGAATTACAACGTGCCAACGGTCTATGAGGTGATGAAGCGGGCGGCGGGTATTGGTGAGGCAATCCAGCGCATGAAGGGGGGGTATGATGTGGTTCCGGCCAACATCATGCTGGCCGGAGCGGAGCAGGAGCTTTCCCAGACCGGGAAGGAGCATCGGCTGAAGGAGGCCGTTTCTACGGTGGCCGGGAACTATGACTTCGTTGTGATCGACACGCCGCCCTCGCTGGGTGTGCTGACGGTAAACGCCTTTACCTGTGCAACGGATATTCTGATTCCCACCACGGCGGGGATCTTCGCCACGGCGGGGATCTCCCAGCTCAGTGAGACCGTGAGTAGCGTCCAGAAGTATTGTAACCCCGCTGTGAAGATCCGGGGCATCCTGTTCACCAGGTTCAATCCCAGGGCGAATATCAGCCGGCAGATCAAGGAGCTGACGGAGCAGCTGAGCGAGTACATATCGGCGCCGATCTATCAGACCTACATCCGGGCGGGTGTGGTGGTGGAGGAGGCCCAGGCCAACAAAGCCGATCTGTTCGACTATGCGGGGAAGTCCACTGTGGCCGAGGACTACCGGGCGTTCATCGGAGAATTTTTGAAAGGGGTAGAGAAATAATGGCAGGGAAAGCAAAGTTTGACCAGGAGGCGGCGCTGAAGTCAATTCTCGGCGCGGATCGCCAGCCTGCGCCGGAGCAGGAGGCAGCTGGCCAGCCTGTGGCAGCGAGCGCAAAGAACAAAAACCGGGTGCAGCGGTCTTACTTCATAGACCGTGACTTGGATAAGGCGTTACGGAAGATGGGGCTGGAGGAGGAAAAGAAGCTGACGGAAGTGGTAAATGAGATTTTGCGGATGGGGCTTCAGAAATATTTGTAGAGAAATGGCTTTGCCACTGGCAAAGCCATTTCAGCAGACGTAGCCTGCTGAAATGATAGGAACTAATGGCTGGGAAGCAAATGTTTACCTGGATGTAACCACATATTTACGTGAGGAAACCAATAATTGCGCAAATGTAAAGCGCGTGTGGTTTATAAAAACATAGAGGATTGGTAGTATGAGATTCGGGGAAAAATTGTCTTTTTTGCGGAAACAGCGCGGCATGACCCAGATGGAGCTGGCGGAGAAGCTGGACATATCCAGGCAGGCCGTGTCCAGGTGGGAGCAGGGAATCTCGGAGCCTTCTACTGAGAACCTGGTTAGCATAGGGAAGTTGTTTGACGTTACTGTTGATGTCTTGGTGAATGAGGACGTACAGCTTCAGGCTGGATCGGCTGTGCTCGTAGCTGAGGCAGAAGAAGGGGAAACGACTGAAAAGCATAATAAGTATGGAATTCTGAAAATCATTGGAATAGTTCTATTGGTAATAGCTGCGGTGCTTGTTGTGTGCATGGAGCTTGTAAAGAATAAGCAAAATCCTGTTCCAATGGATGATATCACTAAAGGGGAAGTAAATGCATCAGAAGCAGTTACTATTACAATAGATTTAAAAGAATAAGGAGAAAAGTGTGCTTTATGAAAATTAAAAAATTTCTGGCATTATTCTTAACGTGTGCAATTGTTATAGGTGCGCTTAGCCTAACAGCCAGCGCAGATACTGGGCATAGTGATGATATTATTTGGATGGAAGATATGAAGTGTGAGATGATTGATGTGTCAAAGGTAGAGGTGCTGGAAGAAAGCTCAATGAGGGCTACAGGATCTCTCAACAGCGATATTCCGGCCAATACCTTGGCGGTGTCAGATATAAAATTCTCTTTAGAGGTTGGAGAAACAGTGACTATAAATTGTTCCTACTCGCCAGCGTTTGCAAATATGGACTTTGGCGTAATAGCACCCGATGGCTACTTCTATTTTTTGAGTGTAAAGGGGGGCAGTATTAACCGATCAATAGCGGTAAGCCAGCGAGGGGGTTATTTGATGGCGATTAGGAATAATTCTTCGCATACAGTTAGTGTAGCAGGATTTGTAAACTATTAAAAGTCAAAAGGTAAAAATTCTTACGTGTAAAAGGAGTGTTAACATGAAAAATGCAAAAAAGGGAATTTGTGCATTAGTGGCAATAACTCTGCTGTCTATTGTTCCAATCACTGCATTTGCTGCTTCTCCTGGTGAATCGACAGAGAGTAATTATGGCAATGCCGTACAAGAGGTTATCCTTGGGGAAACGAAACCGACAGAATCTATTGTTAATGATGGAGCTGGTGGTGATGGTCCTCACACACGTGCAAATAAGTGGGAGTATCAAAATCAGCCGCTTAACACGTCTAAACCTTCGGAACTTTTCTCCTATGAATTAAGCCAGTCTTATCCGTACGGAAAAATTTGGGTTCAAAATAATGCGTCCAAGACCATTACAACGACCCAATCCTTCCTGAGCCCTACGACAGGAATCTTTGGAGAAACCCGGGATATTGCACCAAATGGTGGCCAAATTGAGGTTTATATTACTAGCAATGGGAACTATGGTGAGTACTATACGAGTATTGCTCATACAGAAGGTGGTAAGCTGGCCGGATATATTAGTATTCGAAAGGCTTCAACGCAAGCAGAGTTAGACTGACAAAAGAGTTGATTATCAAACAGAGCAAAAAAGGGCGAGCAGGGGTATTTCTGCTCGCCCTTTTGATTGGAGGAAAAAATGAAAAAAGTGATATGTGTTATATTTTTCCTTTCATTATGTGTTATAACTGCTTTTTTTTCATTAAGAAATAGCAAAGAAAATAGTAAGACCACAATTAGAATAGCAACGTATTCAATAGATGATTTACTTCAAGATTTAATAAAAAACTATGATACTAATTCTAATTATAATATTGAACTAGTAGACTATTCGGAAGTAGATTTAGTAGAAGCTACAAAAAGATTAAAAAAGGATGTTTTTGAGAAAAAAATAGACATAATTTACAATTCAAGTTTTCCATACGACTATTTAAAAGAAAGTGGGGTTTTTGCTAACATACCAGAAATACTACCAGGTGGATATAATTATTTAGAACAAAATTATATAATTGAAAAAGATGCACGTGAGAAAAAGTTATATCAAATTTCCATTGGTTTTAGAATTATTTCATTAGCAAGTAGTGAAAATGAAAAAATAGAAAAGTGGAATAACATATTTGATTATATGAGCACAAATAAAAGCCGGATTTTAGGCATTGAAAAAGAATATTTTGCACTACAAGTGTTCTTTTCAAACTTTAATTTCTTTATAAATTGGAGTGGGGAAAAGCATTTTTTAAATCAGGATGTATTTCTAATGATAATAGAATTTCTAGAGCAAAATGACCGTGTTTACGATGGTTCAATCTCATATATACAATTACCTGATTTTATTGAATTGCAAACTTTGGGTTATTATTTTGATCGCCCATATTGTTTGATGGGATTTCCAACTGTTGAAACAAATAGCGCGACGCTTAACTTCATGCCAGGATTTTCTATTTCAGCATATACAGAAAAAACAGATGCGTGTCAAAAATTTATAGAATATTGCTTGTCGGATAAAGTTCAAGAATATATGATGCAGAAACATTTTTGGTTTCCAACAAGCATGAAAGTAATTTATAAATTAATTGAAAATGATACGAAGGCGGCATATATAATTGACGAATATGGAAATCAAATTGAAGAACCTTGTGGATATTCTTATAATAATGGATTAGAATTGGCACTGTATTCAGCGCCCAAAACGGATGTGGATGTTATTATGAATACAATTAATAACGCAGAAAATTATATGTATTATGATTACTCAATAAAAGAAATTATTTCTAAAGCTATAAATGAATTTTATGAAGAAAAAAGTGATGCTGATGAAATGTTAAATGAAATTGAAAACGGTGTGACGAGTTACATAGTTGCACTCAATAAAACGTGATTCTGTTTTATAAGCCTATGAATGTGTAGATATAGCGGTTTACCCGTTTATACAAAGTATGAACGGGTAAACCGCTATACTTAAAAAATTCAGTATAACCTTGACTGCCCGCAGCTTTTATGGTATAGTAAAAATAAGGAAAAAGTTTCCTGTCTCGGCTCTTTGCTTAATGCTCGTCTGGGCGAGGGTAAACAGTAATTAGGCCCAGAGCGTCCCGGCCTCCCGGCTGGGGGTTTAGCAATTTGCTAATCAGAAGCCATCCGGGTTTGATACACCCATGTGATGTGCGGGCTTGCCACAGTAGCCTTTGCGAACTGGAAAGCACATCATTGACCCCGTATGAGTAATCCTTTTGAAAGTGCGGGTAAGTAAACGTATCGTCTCCCTACCCACCTTCTGAACGTAGCTGGCCATACTGTAAATCTGGCCGGAGAGCTGCTCCCTCTACTTAGGAGCCGACAGAACCTTAACTGCCGGGGAAACAAATAAGGCTGCACACATAAGCAAGATAAAAAGTGTAGGGAGCGATCCCAAACCCGTCACACATAAGACGTTAAAAAGTGTACTTGCCGATTGTCGAGGCCCCGATGGGCTGGCAGGAGGCGGCCTGGCTTTAACCCAGTTATAGGAAAATAGAAAACTTGATTTATAGAAATATTGCTTTCTATAAATCTATATTTCAATAAAAATAGCAATATAGATGACTAAAAAGATATATAGATATAATTAAATATAGATATAAAGATATTTAGATAGGAAAATATTCGATTAATAGCAGCGGAAAGGGGCCAGGGATGGGACGAAGGAATAAGTCGTACTCAAAGGATCTCCACCAGCAAGCCTATGACCGCCTGACGGGGATGCAGGCTTTTGGGGAGAGCAAAAAGGCGGCGGTGGCCGCAGGGACGGACAAGGATAAGATTTTCTCCTTCAACACCTATCAAACCTACTGGAAGCACACAAAATACTTTATCAAGTACATCCGGGAGCACCACCCGGAATGCACCACGCTGAAAAGTGCCAGGAAGTACGTCAACGAGTGGCTACAGTCGAGAGTAGACCAGGGCCTGTCTGCCTGGACGGTGCAGGTGGAGGCCAAGGCCCTGGGCAAGCTCTACGGCATCCAGCCGGACGATGAAACCTATTTCAAGCCCCCCAAGCGAAACCGGGGGGAGATCAAACGGAGCCGCGGGGACAGGGTGCGCGACCAGCATTTCTCCAAGACCAACAATGACGAGTTGATTAAGTTCTGCCAGGGTACGGGGCTTCGCCGGAGCGAGCTGGAGGCACTGAAGGGGAAAGACCTGGTAACCAAGGCGCAGATCGAGGACGAGATCACCAGGCTTGAAGCTGTCCCGGAGGACAAGCTGACGGCCCAGGAGGAGAAGCACCTGGGGGTGCTGAAGGACACCAGGATGTTCCCTGGGGAGTATTTTACCTTCGTCCGCAACGGCAAGGGTGGCCGGGAGCGGATCAGCCCCATCATTGGGAAGAATGCGGAGCAGATTGTGGCGCGGATGCAGGACACACCGGCAGAGGAGAAGGTGTGGCAGCACGTCCATAAGTGCGCCGATATCCACGCATACCGGGCCGAGTACGCCACGGCCATCTATAAGGCCCATGCCAGGGACATCAAGGACATTCCCTATGACCGGGTGAACCGGGGGACAGGGCGGCGGTATCAGAGCCAGGTTTATGTCTGCCGGAAGGATGAAGCCGGGAAGAAGCTGGACAAAGCGGCCATGCTGGTGTGCAGTAAGGCCCTGGGCCATAACCGTATCAGTGTGGTGGCCGACAACTACATTCGGGGCCTTTAGGGGGTGCTGCCATGGCCGAGTTTGTCAAAAAGACGATGATGGGTTACAAGGAGGTTCCTGGCGGTCAATCAGATCCAGAATGTACCCATGTGATTTTAAAAGAAAAGGAGTATAGCCAGCTTCTCAAAGAGAAGGCCCAGGCGGAGCAGGAGAGCCGGAACACCAAGTATGACGCCGACCGGGCCATTCAAAGGGCAAAGAGTGATGCCCAACGCCAGGTGCAGCAGATCGATGCAGAGGCTCAGCAGCGGGTGTCGGACATGGAGCAGGAGTTGGTCACGGCTCGACAGGAGGCAGAGTATCAGCGTGGGTTAAACGCCAATCTGCTAAGAATATCGAAAGAACGGGCCAACGCTGACCGAAAGTTGAAGCCAAAGAAAGACCATACAGGATATTTTGTTGTACTTACGGCTGAAAAAGATTACCGATTTAAGGTAAGCCGCCATCAGTGGGGGCAGGCGAGGCTTTGGGAAACCATGCTCCAAAGCCCATATTCGGTGGATTTTACAGAAGAACAGGCCAGGAAGCAGATTCGGGAAGATCTTTTCGGTGAAAATGGGGGCAGTTCATGGTTAATCAATGGGTTGGGGATTGCGATGACCTATCATAAGCAGTACGAAGATCTGATTGAACTGAACGACTGGGAATCAAAATACAAGGATAAAAATATTGCGCTGAAGCCGGAACTGAAGCTGCGGGCCAATTTTAGGGCAGGGTATTGGGAGGCCAGCTTCTTACATACAAAACCGCTTGGGGTTGTTCCGCCAGAAATGCGGGTTCGGTGATTCTTGGCCAACGCTGGCCCATAGAAGGCCCACAGGGGCCGCTTTGCGCCAGATGGTGCCCTTTTATGTGGCCGAGGGAGAGAACGGCTACGGGGGCCTTAAAAGGCCAAAAAACAGCCTGTCTGGGGGGCTTGAAAAGGCGTGTCGGACAGGCTATAATTATAGCAAAAAATAGGGAATAAAATGTATTGATAATAAACGCCCCCCTATAGCCCTTATGCCCTTGAAAATTGTTCTTCTTTTTCTCTCAGGAAAGGGAGAAAGTCAAAGGGGGTTTGGGGGGTGATGCGGAGGCTGTGGGAATGTGGTAAACCCGAAGGGTTTTCCATCATTTCCACAGCTGGAGCGAGGGGGGCAAGGGGGAGATGACTTTCTCTTTAAGGCGGCGTTAGCCGCCGCTCTTTAGCTCCCCCTTGCCCCCCTCGCCGCCCGTAGGGCGGCTCCCTCGTCCCCGCCGCAGCGGATTTTTTCTTTTTGCTTCTTTTTCTTTTTTGTGAGGTGCTTATATGGCTACTATACTTCGTGGCACAGTGGAGGAATATCAGGAGCTGTACTTGGAGAAGAATGCCCATTTGGAGCAGTTTTTAGAACAGGTGGAGCAGTATGATTTTTATCGGGAGATTTTTCCAAAGGGGTCTTTTGAACGGAGGGGGAGGCAGGATGATAATAAGCCTAATGGCATAGCTGTTACTTTACCGAGTAAGGGTGGCTCTATCAATGGGATTGCTTTGGGAATTGAGGGTAACGGTAGGGCCAGTCGGTATATTATTACGGATGATTTGCGGAAGTTGAGCGAGTTGGTGGATACGGACTTCACTATTATGGCACCGATTTCTTATTATGGGATGAAGCGTTCGGGGAAGATGGCCCGGTTCCTTTATGCCCTGGCCTTTGACCTGGATGGGGTAGGGATGCCCCAGCTCCGGGATGTGCTGCACCAAATGAATAAGGGAATTTTGCCCAAAGCCACTTTTGTGGTGAACAGCGGGACGGGGTTGCATCTGTATTATGTTCTGTCAGAGCCGGTTCCCATGTACCCGCAGAATCAGCACTATTTGAAGGAGTTGAAGTATTCCCTTACCCGGCAGATTTGGAATAGGTTTACTTCCTCTATCAAGCAACCACAGGTGCAGGGGATTATGCAGGGGTTCCGGGTGGTTGGCTCTGGGACAAAGCTGGGTAAGGGCTATCCTGTGGTGGCCTACCGGCTCGGTGATCGGGTGGAGCTGGACGATCTTTTGAATTACATACCAGCATCGAACGGAGAGCGGCAAAAATTGCAGGGCATTATGAGAAAGACTACGATGCCGCTTGCTGAAGCAAAGGAAAAGTATCCAGATTGGTATGAGCGCCGGGTGGTGAACCATGAGCGTCGGGGCCGCTGGACGGTTAAAAGAGATCTTTATGATTGGTGGCTGCGCCGCATCCGAGATGAGATCAAAGTTGGGCACCGTTATCATGGGGTGATGACCTTGGCGATCTATGCAAAGAAGTGTAGTATTGATGAGGATGAGCTGCGTGAGGATGCTTATTCTCTGCTTCAGCCCTATGATGAGATGAGTATAGAGGAGGTCAATCGCTTTACCAAGGATGATGTGGAGGCAGCGCTTTCTATGTTCAACGAGGATTATGTGACGTTTCCCAGGGACGATATTGCGAGGCTTTCTGGAATGCCTATGCCTATCAATAAAAGAAATTGGCGTAAGCAGAAAGATCACTTAAGACGTGCGCGGGCGGTGCAGGATATTGATTATCCGAATCATGAGTGGGCTGGTCGGCCATCAGCGCAGAGTTTGGTTTGGGAGTGGCGACAGCAGTATCCAAACAGGCGTAAAGCTGACTGCCACAGGGATACTGGCCTTGACCCTAAGACCATACGGAAGTGGTGGGATTGTCCGCCTTCAGCACGTCATGATACCAAGGGAGGATGACTAAGAATGTGTTGCAATTTGCAATACGATATGGCATGATAGCCGCCAGGGAGGAAAATTGAAACGGTGGTTTTGTGAAAATGGAGACCATTTACCAGGCTTGACGCTCCCCTACCTTTAGCTTCTGGGAGCGTTAACTGGGAAAAATTTTAGTTGCAATTCTTGCCCAAGCAGGATATACTAAGTATATCCTGCGGAAAGGAAGTTGTAGAAATGACTACGACAATTCAAAAGTGGGGCAATAGCCAAGGAATTCGCATACCAAAATTTCTTCTTGATGCGTTAAACTGGACGGGAAGCGAACGGCTTGTTGTAAGCGCAGAGGATGATAAAATCGTTATAGAACGGGCGGAAAAACGGAAGAATATCAAGGAATTGTTTGCCGATTATCATGAGGAATATACACCGATTGAGATAGACTGGGGTGGCCCCGTTGGGGAGGAAGTATGGTAAAGCAAGGGGATATTATCAAGGTCAACTTTAACCCGCAGGCGGGCCACGAGCAGGCAGGCTACAGACCGGCACTTGTAGTCAGCAATGATTTTTTTAATCAGAAAACGAACCTCACGATAGTTTGCCCAATTACAAATACAAACAATCGTTTCCCTTTGCACATTCCGCTTGACAGCAGAACAGTGACAACCGGGGTTGTTCTTTGCGAACACGTGAAAGCGTTGGATTTGAAAGCAAGGCCGTTTAATGTGGTTGAGTCACTGCCGAAAGATATACTCGGTAAAGTAATTGAAGTTGTGTTTTCTGAAATAGAGATGCTGCCAGATTAAGGGAGGGCTAAAAATCATGACAGAAGGAATTGCCCAGCTTCAGCTACCAGACCCGGCAGACGCCGATCCGCACCCCCGGCTGCTCCTGGAGGGCCGGGGCATCCATGCCGGGGAGGGATTCACCGCCTTGTTCCCGGATGGCTGGCATGACATTACGCTGGAGGTTCGCTGGGATCCGACTGGCCTTGGCTACTGGTACATCTCTACACCTGGCTTTAAGGACGTCTGTCCGGTGGGGCTGTTTGTGAAGTGCAAGTGATATAATATACTTAAAGTATATAATAGAAATAATGTAAGCATGATAAATAAAGCGGTGCCATCGTTACTGAATGGCACCGCTTTGCTGTTGACAATACATTACGGATAAGATATAATGTATATAACTTAAACACACAGAATAAGTTACACATATTAAATAAAGGAGTGAAACCAATGAAGGTTATCGCAATAGCGAACCAAAAAGGCGGCGTGGCCAAGACCACCACAACGCATAACCTGGGCGTGGCCCTGGCCGCAAAAGGGAGGCGTGTGCTTCTCATTGATCTGGACAGTCAGGCCAGCTTGACGATCAGTGTAGGGCTGGAGCCACTGGAGGTAAAGCGGACGATTGTAGACGTTCTGAAGAAGGACGGGGTGCCGATCAGCGAGTGCATCGAGCAGATTAGTGAGCGGTTGCACATCGTTACATCAATCATTGACCTGGCCCCCATGGAGATGGAGCTGCTGTCCAGGGCCAGCCGGGAGAAGATTCTGGACAGGGCCTTGAAGCCTGTACGGGATGAGTATGACTTCATCCTGGTGGACTGTCCTCCGCAGCTCTCCATTCTGACCATCAATGCGCTGTCTTGCGCTGATGGGGTGATTATCCCAGTCAAGACAGACTACCTGGCGTACCGGGGGCTGACACAGCTTCAGGACAGCATCCAGGAGATCCAGGAACTAATCAATCCTGGGCTGGAGGTGCTGGGGGTTATTGCGACGCTTTATGAGAAGCGGGTGGCCGATGATAATGAGATACTGGCGGCGCTGAAGAAGGAGTACAACGTCCTGGGTGTGATTAAGCGTCTGGCCGTGGCCAAGAAGGGTATTTATGATGGGCTGGCTGTGGTGGAGCAGACGCCGGGTAGTGAGATCTCCATAGAGTATAATGCCATCGCTGACATGATGATAGCGGGTAAGTTTGAAAGGGAGGATATTTGACATGGGAAAGCTGGAAGATAGAGAGAACCGCAGGAGGGCTTCGGTTATTGGCCCTATCGCTGGGGTGGAGCCGGAGACATCTGGCGCGAAGAAGGGGCGCCCCAAAGAGGACAGGGAAACCAAAAAGCGGGTAAGTCTATCAGTTCTGCCCAGTCTTTATGAGGATATTCAGAAGATTGCTTATGTACAGCGCCGCAGCGTGAGTGATGTTGTGGCGGAGCAGTTGGATCGTTATAGGGGAGAACACGATGAGGAACTTTTGGAATATGAAAGGATAGCAAAAAAATAGGAGCAGCCCCAGTAAAAAAGCTGGGGCTGCTCTTTTTAAGCAGATACTGGCTGCAAATCATACACCTGGGTGAACTGCTCCTTCCGCTCCGGGGTGAGATGGTGACTCACCAGGATCAGTGTCAGCTCTGGATTGTCCAGCAGGCTCTTTTCCACGATGTCTGCATTGTTCTGATCCAGGGCGCTGGTGCCCTCGTCCACCAAGAGGATAGAGCGGTCATGGATCAGGGCACGGGCGATGGCCACACGTTGTTTCTGCCCACCGGAGAGGTTGCCGCCTTCCTCACCCACGATGGTGTCCAGGCCGTCGGGCATGGAGGCCAGATCGCCCGTCAGGGCGCTGTCCCGCAGGGCCTTCTCCATCTGCTCATCGGTGAACGTCTCGCCCAGGGTGATGTTGTCCCGGATGGTGGAGTTGAACAGGAACACGTTCTGTTCTATATAGCTCATCTGCTGCTGAAGCTGTTCCGGGGTAAAATCCTTGGCATCTTTGCCATCAAAGCGGATAGCTCCGCCGTAGTCAGGCAGCCAGCCCAGCAGGAGTTTCAGCAGCGTGGACTTTCCGCAGCCGGAGGGGCCGGTGAGGGCGTACTTGCCGCCCTTCTTAAACTGGAGGGACAGGTTTTGCAGAATGGGCTTTTCACCGTACTCAAAGCTGAGGCTATCAACGGAGATGGTGCTTTGTACCAGGTCAATTCCCGTCTTGGGCTGGCAATCTGTTCCGCTATCGTGGACGGTGATGCGGTCAAAGTAAGCCTTGGAGGATGCCAGGGCCAGACGCAAAGCCGCAATCTCTTTGATGCCGCTGCTGACGTAGCTGCACAGGTTGCCGGTGCCAGTAAGTGCGGCCTGGATGATGATTCCATTGAGGGACAGCATGACCACCAGGACGGTGGTTCCAATGCTCAGCAGGGTCTGGAGGTTTCCGATAAAACCGGAGGAAACCGCACGTTGGATATAAGCCTGCCGGTACTTGGGTTTTTCAATCTGGTCACTGGCTTGCTCAATACCCTGGAGGAAACGGTCCTTCCTGCCGAAGAAGCAAAGCACATCAAACCCGCCCAGCAGTTCCTTCAACTTCCCGGTGGCAACAGCCTGCTCCTGGGCGCAGGTTTCGCCCAGACGCTCCATACGCTTCTGGAACAGCTGCGGCACGGCCAGCAGAATAATTCCCGTAGCCACAGAAGCCAGCAACAGGGACCAGTGGAGGGTGGCCAACGCCACCAGACTGGTAACAACTCTTGTTACATAGGCGGTAAAGCAGAAGAAGGAATTCCATGCGGAGTTCTCAATACGCTCCACGCCTGTGGTGAGCCAGGAGAGGTATTCGCCGCTCTCTTGGGCGTGGTATTCCTGATGATTTTTATGCAGTAGTGTGGCTGCCATATCCCGCCTGATTTGGTTGTTCATGACGAGGATCGTGTGGGAGGCGGATTTGTCGCACAGTATTTCCAAAACGGAAACCAGCAGCCAGATCCCAGTGTTTATGGCTACAATGAAAAGGAATCGTTGGGCGTTCCAATCAATGATTGCCTGGAACAGCTGGATCTGTACCAGGGATTGCCAAGAGATTAGCCCGTACATGATGACTTGGATCAGGAGAACGCCAAAACATTGCTTCCAAAATTTTTTTAGATAATATAACATCTTAGTTCTTCTCCTCAATTATTTATTGTTGGATGTAGGGCGTAGGCTTTCTGGAACAACGGCTTTCGCATCCGTTTACAATTGTGTGCCTTTTACACTGCATATTGAAGCAGCTTAGAACGTCCGGGCAGGAGTAGCATTCTGGTTTGAGTTCAGAGCAGCACCACGGTTGATTTGCTGTCTCATCCAGTGTTACACCTTTGTCTGGATCCAAATGGCCTACCAGGTTTTTGGGGTGATCCTGGATAATGGTACACTTTTCAATCTTTCCGTTTGCGCGGAAAACAAATCCATGAGGATAAGAGGCGTAGCATATATTGGAGAAAAGACCGCTTTCAGGACTTTCTTTTGCCATCCCAATTCTATCCAGATAGGCGATATGTGCTGATACAAGTGACTGCTTCTGTTTGCCTTCCAGCAGATCCAGTGACTGAACTGACTCTCCACCCCAGTCATCCACGGGCACAACGGATACAGCAAAACGGGTATCTGCTCCAAACAGCTTATACAAATGGTCATACCAGCTGTAGTCCTCATCATTTGCCAGAATATTATGCCGCAAAATGATATGGAACGGATACTCCTCTTTTGGGAGGGTGGACAGGGAAACCAGGTTGGCCAAAATGGTTTGTAGTGTACCTTTGCCAGAGACATGAGGACGGGTTTTATCATGATTCCAACCGTCCAAGGTGATTTGGTAATTGGTAATACCCGCCGAGTAGAATTGCTGAAAATTTTCCCTGTTCAGAAGGTATCCGTTGGTGGTCATGCTGGCAGTGTATTGAAAATGATACTTGGTTTGGAGAGAGAGAATTAGAGCAGAGGTTTCCAGGATTATATCTTTGCATAGTGTGGGTTCTCCACCAAACCAACTAATGTTGATAAAAGGAAAATTGGGAGCCTGCGCTGAGATAAATGCTTGAAGCTGATTGATCATCTGCCGTGTCATACTGATGGGAGTATGATCCTCGTAGCAATAGGGGCAGCGGAAGTTACAGCCCTCAGTGGGCATGATAGTCAGGAGAAGGACATTCTGTAGCAGTTGCCTGGCTTTTTCCAATACGCCCTTGTTCTCTGCTTCATCTATTAGAAGTTCCTGTTCATGAAGAAATTGTGTTAGAGGAGTAGAGAGTTCGGGACAACCACCATGTTGAATAATAGAAAGGAATTCTTTTTGGATGGCTGGCGCTGTAAGTTTCACTGTGTTTTGCAACAACTTGGAATGGACGTAAATATTGGAATCTTCCTCATAGTAAGTGATGAAACTTGGAAGAATGTACATAATAATTTTCCCTTCTATAAAACGATTTTTATAAGAGATATGTGTGGAATGACAAGGGCTCCGGGAATTCCCGGAGCCCTTGTCTCCTGTTCATCAGTTGTTGCAAACGCCACAATTCCCATTAGTGGGGTTATTGAAACGCGGGGAGACGGGCTTCTTGCCAGCAACGATTTCCATGGTAGTTCTCCTTTCTTTTGTATTCAGTGGGTGGGCTTGGAAGCTTTTCCTTGTCCCTTGCTGTGCTTATAAGATACCATGTCTTTATTGAAAAGCCCATGTTGCGGTGTATTATTTTGAAATAACATGATTCGTCATAGAAGGGCTTGATTTTCAATCAAAAATTACCGATAATAGTAGTAGAGATGATTTTTCCATCACGACAGAGAAGGACGGGCTTCATATGCAGGAAATCTTTATTGGGGAAGCGATCCGCCAGCGGCGTTTGGCCCTGGGATTGACCCAGGAGGAGTTATGTGAGGGACTATGCGAGCCGGCCACACTGTCCCGCATTGAAAACGGAAGGCAGGCCCCTTCCCGGAGCAGAGCCAATGCGTTGCTACAGAGGCTTGGTTTGCCGAATGACAGGTATTACGTTATACTTACCCCTAAAGAGGCGGAAGCAGATTCATTGCAGGAATCCATCAATACCTGCCTTGACCAATTTGAACGGACGCTGGGGGATGATAAACTTCAAGCGAAGAGAGCAGCGTTGGATGGATTAGAGAAATTAGATATGGTGATAGATGATAATGACCATATTATCAAACAGTATATTTTGGCAAAGCGGGCCGTGCTGGGGACTGTAGAGGGGCCGTATGATTTCGATACGCAGCTGAGTATGCTTCTGAGAGCGATTTGCATGACTGTACCAGGGTTTGCTCCTCAAATGATGGACGGACACCTGTATAGCTTGGATGAGACAGAAATTATCAATCAAATTGGTGCGGCCTATTCACTTAGTGGGCAAAATGAAAAAGCAGCAGGCATTTTCGGCCAACTGCTTTCGTATGTGCAAGGGCATTATGAAGATGTAACAAGACCGTCAAGGTATCTATCGCTAATATCACACAACTATGCGCGTGAGCTATGCTTATTGGGGCATTATGAGAAGGCCATAGAAATTGCTGAAGTAGGGCGAATGTCCTGTTTAAAGTATGGGTATTGTCAGTTCCTCCCTGGTTTGTTGGCCATCGCGGCTAAGTGTTGGTATTTTCTGAAGGAAGAAGAAAAGAGCAAAGAGCGATATTTACAGGCGTATTACTTATATCAAGAGATAGGCAATTCCAGCGGCATGGCTACGGTGTCGAAGGAAGCCTTAGAATACTTGAATCTTAAACTTACAGAATAGGGAGACGTCAGCATGGAAACGGTGTCCATTGGTGAGGTTATTCGCCGCCGCAGAGAAGAGTGGGGGGCAAGCCAGGAGTTGGTGTGCGAAGGGCTATGCACTTCCATGACGCTATCTCGATTTGAAAATGGCCAACAAACACCTTCCAGGGACTGCGTTGTAACGATGCTGCAGCGGTTGGGGTTGCCAGATGACAGCTGCTATGCGCAGTTAACGAAGGAAGAATTGCGGAAAATTACATTGCGGAAAGAGATACTATCGTGTTCAAGCATGTATGCACGGACAACAGGGGAGGAAAGGGAGCTGTTTCGTGCAGACGCCCAGAAGAAGATTAAGGAACTGGAGTGTATCGCAAAGAAAGATGATGTTGTCAGCAGACAGTTCCTTGCGGCCCGGAATGCAGATTGGATTGAGGAAGATGGGGGGCACTCCCGTAATGAAATAATGGATATGCGGCTGAGCGCGATCCGTATGACCGTTCCCAAATTTGATCTCGATGAAATTAACAGATGCCTGTATAGTGAAGATGAGATTGGCTTAATTATTGATATTTCTGTTCAGTATGCCAGAGGTGGGCAGCGCAGAAAGGCAATAGATATTTTAAGCCAGTTGATAAAGATGCTACAGAAGCGGTATCCTAACCATATGCGTTTGTCTTTGGCGGCGTATAACTACGCGATATATCTTTGTTTGGAACGAAGGTATGAGGAAGCCTTGGAAATAGTGGAGTTAGGCCGAATATCTTCAATTAAGCATAAACATTATTTATCACTGCCTGGATTTTTGCATATTGAGGCGGAATGCCGGTACTTTATGGGAGAGGCTGAGGCAAGCGAAAAGCTATACCGCTCTGCGTACCACATATATAAAGCGATAGATGATTTGGGGAATCTGAAAATTCTTGTGCGGGAGGCAGAAGAAAGACTAAATCTTACATTTTAGTCAATAGGCTGGTTGCCGCCGCTGCCGGTGTCTCCGGGTGCCCTGCACATGACTGCGATCGGATCATCCGGCTCATCAGGGGCGGGAGTCTCTGTAATGGTGGGGGGAGGATTGTTTTCATCTGAATCAGAGGCCGCCAACGCCTGAGTGGGAAGCAAAGACAGACAAAGCATCAAGGAGAGCAGCAGAGAAATCAGTTTTTTCATCATGGTGAACGTTCCTTTCTTTTTTATGCTGAAAGGATACACCGTGATGCGCTGGAAGTCCATGCCGCTCCTTGTTGCTTCTTTTTAACATAAAACGTCAAGCATCCAAGATTTGAGAAATAACGGTTTACCCGTTTATATATGAACGGGTAAACCGTTATACTTGAAATTTCCAGTATAACCTTGACTGCCCGCACCTCTTATGGTATAGTAAGAATGAGGAAAATATTTCCTGCGCCGACCTTTGGTTTAATGCTCGTCTGGGCGAGGGTAAACAGTAATTAGGCCCAGAGCGTCCCGGCCCTCCGGCTGGGGGTTTAGCAATTTGCTAATCAGAAGCCATCAGGGTTTGATACACCCATGTGATGTGCGGGCTTGCCACAGTAGCCTTTGCGAACTG